>Ga0105096_10000470_pt1 | contig 13989 bp, 15 predicted proteins | sample PPLLak3cmMay2015_FD_87036 | JGI IMG/M metagenome (GOLD analysis project Ga0105096, IMG submission 87036) | Freshwater sediment microbial communities from Prairie Pothole Lake near Jamestown, North Dakota, USA - PPLs Lake P7 Core (1) Depth... | ecosystem: Environmental > Aquatic > Freshwater >... | reverse complement strand
GTGCGATCTTTTCGCGAACGTAAAGGGGCGGTGACTCATGATTCAAGTCACCGCCCCGTGAATGCCGCAGCCGTTATTTCGCGGCGACGATTTCCAGCAGTTCCACTTCAAAAATGAGCGTGGCGCCTGGCTTGATGGCGGGTGGTGATCCGCGATCTCCGTAGGCCAGATTGGCCGGGCAGACGAGACGGCTCTTGCCGCCGACCTTGATTTGCTGCACGCCTTCAGTCCAGCACTTGATCACCTGGCTCAAGGGGAATGTGGCCGGCTCACCACGCTTCACGGAGCTGTCGAAGACGGTGCCATCGAGCAGTGTTCCATGATAATGCACCTTGACGGTATCGGTTGGTTTTGGAGTGGCGCCGGTTCCGGGCTTGATGGAGGTGATGACGATTCCGGACTCCGTCTTTGTGGAGCCTTTTTCGGCTGCGGCTTTCGTGAGATAGGCTGCGCCGGCTTTCTTCTCCGCGTCCGCAACCACCGCTGCCCGTGCTTGCTGGAGTTGCTGGATTTTCGGGCCGAACGTTTGGAGGTCGGCTTTCGGTGTGCGCTTCAACGCTCCATCGGTGAGGCCGGACTTGACGAAATCCAACTCCGATTCGGACAGCGCGAAGGTGCCAAGCGATTGGCTGATAGCCAGGCCGAGAGCGTACAGCGTCTTTTGGTCGTCATTGGTTGGCTCTCCCGATGCGGCAAACGCCGATGGGCCAGCCAGCAGGGCAATGATTACGGCAAATACTGCGAACATGCGCATGAGTCATCCTTTCTTGATGGTGGCGGTGAGAACGGTCGACTGATCTTACCTTACGATATGGATGTGCTTCGCACAACTGGAAATAATCGAGTGGGGGGGGATTGCAGCGGTGAATGGAGCCACTCTGCTGGAGGTTAGGTTCATGGCCGCGCTGGATGGCGGAGAGGGAGGGATTTGAACCCTCGGTAAGGATATTCTCCCTACGACGGTTTAGCAAACCGTTGCCTTCGGCCACTCGGCCACCTCTCCACGACCAGTTGCATAGGGGTCTGTCCGCAGGCGGGCAGAGTCGTCAGCGCGGTTACGTCGCTCACGAGCGGGCTGATATTACCTCAGCCGGTGCAAGAGGTACAAGTGAAAGGTCTCTGTCGTCGGGTTAAAAGTTTGGCCGGGTCATGCGGCGTTCCTGGTGTCCCATTGAAGGCTTTGAATGTGACGTCTGGATTTGGCGAGAAACATGAAGGCTGTCGTGTACAGGTGATGCGCCAGGTGAGTCGTCTCGGCTGAGCGCATGGGAAACATGGAGGAGGCGGGTGCGGACACATCCTGAGCGAGGGGTGCCTGCTCTTCACGCGAAGGCTTCGCTGAGATATGGGATAGAGAGATGGTGTAGCGAAGTTCGATGGTGCTTGGCCGAACGACTCCGCTCAGCGCGAGCAGGTACAGGGCTTTTTCCTTTTGAGCGCGTGTTTGCCGATAGTGAGTCCATCGTGTTAATGGCATGGATCTATCTCCTGTGGTACGCCAGCTGTGTTGATGTGCGGCGCGCTACATCCAAAGCACTTTCCCGAAATCTTTATCGATGCCTCTGGGGCGGTGGCAATGGGTGCATCGCGCAAACAATGTCGCGTCTTCCGGAGTAAGCGACGAACGAAGTACGATTTGATAGATGTGTCCCCCGCAGGACGTGCAGGCTTTGCCTCGGATCTCTCTGCGAATGGCTCCGATCTTGCCGACTTGTTTTTGCATCTGCTTCCTCCTTGTCCCGGGCTATTCCTGATGTCGTATCGCTGTGCGCAGGTGGTGTCAGGATAGGCGAGGCGGTACGGACTGGAAATACCGTAGAGGTAGGAGTGCACCAACCGAAAGAGGGAGGCGGGGTAGAGATTTGCTTCTCAAGTTCGATTTTTATCATTCAACAATATGTAGCCATATCAACATCTTACGTTATTTAATGTGATGATATGGATTTGGTTCTGAATGGATCGGGTTTTGCGATAGATGAGACAAATGAGCGGATGCAATGCAGATGTGAACGGATGCAGGAGGGTGAGGTTGTGACTGTTTGAGAGGGCCTATGGCGGAGGGGGCGAGATTTGAACTCGCGGATAGGTTGCCCCATCTCCAGTTTTCAAGACTGGCACGTTCGGCCGCTCCGTCACCCCTCCGAGCCGTAGGAAGATATGTGGCACTACTTTCTGATGCAGTCAAGCCCTCCCATATAGGGGCGGAGCGGCGCAGGAACGACGATGCTCCCGTCCGCTTGCTGATAGTTTTCCAAAATCGCCAGAAGGGTCCGGCCCACTGCGAGACCCGAGCCGTTCAAGGTATGGACGAACTCTGTCTTGGAGTCCTTCTTATTTCCCTTTGTGCGGTATCGGATGTTGGCTCGGCGGGCCTGAAATGCCTCAAAGGTGCTACAGGAGGAGATTTCACGGAAGTGCTGCTGCGAGGGGAGCCAGACTTCGATGTCGTAGGTCTTGGCCGCTGAAAATCCCATATCTCCGGAACAGAGCGTCACGACGCGATAGGGCAATCCTAAGCCCTGCAGAATGCTCTCTGCGTGACCAGTCAGGCGCTCAAGCTCAGCCTGTGACTGGTCGGGGGGGCAAAACGAGACGAGTTCGACTTTGTTGAACTGGTGTAGCCTGATTAAGCCGCGAGTATCTTTCCCATAGGACCCGGCTTCGCGGCGGAAGCAAGGCGTATAGGCCGTATAGCGGATCGGCAATACTTCCTCGTCCAGCAACTCATCTCGGTGGAGATTCGTGAGCGGCACTTCAGCTGTCGGGATGAGAAAATAGTCTTCGTCCTTCAGACGGAATAGATCTTCTTCAAACTTGGGCAGTTGCCCTGTGCCGGTCATCGTTGCCCGGTTGACCAGCAGCGGAGGGAGTACTTCCCGGTATCCGTGCTGCGTCGTATGGCGGTCCAGCATGTAGTTGATGAGCGCGCGTTCAAGCCGGGCTCCGGCGCCGGTCATGACGGCAAATCGGGCGCCGGCGAGCTTCGATGCTCGATCGAAATCCAGGATGCCCAGAGCCTCACCGAGTTCCCAATGCGGTTTTGCCGGAAACTCGAATGAGGGGTGGGTGCCCCATTGACGAATCTCGACATTATCCGAGGCATCCTGCCCGGCTGGGACTGATTCGTGCGGCACATTGGGAATGCGTAAGTTCAGGTCGGCCAAGGAATCTTCGACTCCACGCAGGTTGCCTTCAATTTCACGAATACGATCGCCGAGCTGCTTCATTGATATCACTGCATAGTCAGCCGGCTCCTTGGCCCGTTTCAACCGGGCGACCTCGTCGGAGCCTTTCTTGAGGTCGCTTCGGAGCTGTTCCACCTGCATGGTCAGATTGCGGCGTTCCTCGACCAGTGCCTTCATGTTGTCCCAGGGGACGTCGGTTCCCCGACGACCGAGGCGTTCGCGGATTGAGTCGAGATGGTCCCGCAATTGGCGTAAATCGTACACGTGCTACTCCTCAGAAAGTTCGAGGAATCTAGCATCGGGTTTAGGTAGAGTCAACGAAACGCGTGATGCAAAGTGAACTGCAGCCGTGGAGTGGATCTCCTTGGATTGACAATCGCCATTCGTGTCGCCACGATGACGCCATGCGAACGGTGTCGAATCCTCCAAATCCCTTTGAATCGTCTCATCGTGAATTGTTGGAGCCTGCTCCTATGGCAACAGTGGAGATCTTTCGCGACGCGAGTCGGGAAATTCTGAGTCGCAATGATAGCCCCGATCTTCCCTTTCGCTGGAGCGTCAATCCCTATCGTGGCTGTTTCCATGGCTGTGCCTATTGCTATGCGCGTCCTTCGCACGAGTATTGGGGATTCGGATCCGGAACTGATTTCGAGTCCAAACTGGTGGTGAAGGAGGACGCGGCAAACCTCTTGCGTCAGGCTTTTGAACGTCCGTCCTGGAAGGGCGAGCTGATCGTATTTTCCGGGAATACCGATTGCTATCAACCGCTGGAAGCCTCCTACGGGCTGACGCGCGCTTGTTTGGCGGTGTGTGCGGATTTTCGGAACCCGGTGGGAATCATTACGAAGGGTGCATTGGTGCTCCGCGACCTGGATGTGTTGGCGAGGCTGCATCAGAAGGCCTGGACGATGGTCTACTTCAGTATTCCGTTTGCCGATGAGGAGGTGGCCAGAAAGATGGAACCCCATGCTCCTTCAATCAGCAAACGATTTGAGACAATGAAGGTCCTCTCTCAGGCAGGGATCTCGACCGGCATTTCAATCGCGCCGGTGATTCCCGGGCTCAATGATGAAGCGATGCCTGAGCTACTTGAGCGGGCGCGGGCTGCCGGTGCGCGCATGGCGACGTTCAGCTTGCTACGGCTCTCCGGTAGCGTCGAGCCCGTTTTTCTGGAGCGAATCAAGGAAGCATTCCCGGACCGGTTTGCGAAAATCACAAATCGACTTCGTGATGTGCGAGGGGGCCGGCTCTCTGAGTCAGCCTTCTTTGATCGCCATCATGGATGTGGAGTCTATTGGCAGATGATTCAGCAGTTGTTCGAGGTGGCCAGGCGCCGGGCCGGTTTTGACGAAGCTGTTGAGGATGTGATCCCTGACACCTTCAGGCGGCCCGGCGGGGCGCAGACCACTTTGTTCGAACAGGAGGAGGAAGGATGAAGCACAATCCCGGGTTTCTGCAGTTGGTGGACCAAGCCAGGACGCGCGTCAAGGAATGTACGGTGGCGGATGTTCAGCGTCGCATGGCTCGCGGCGAGAAGTTTCACTTTGTCGACGTACGGGAAGACCATGAGTTCGCCAAAGATCACGCCAAGGGAGCTTGTCATCTGGGCAAGGGAATTATCGAGCGTGATATCGAAGCAATGATTCCTGAGAAACAGGCGCCGATCGTCTTGTATTGCGGAGGCGGGTTTCGCTCGGTCCTTGCGGCGGATGCGCTGCAACAGATGGGCTATACGAAGGTGGTCTCGATGGATGGAGGAATCAGAGCCTGGAAAGAAGCCGGCTGTCCCCTTGAAGCGGGACGGCCGGCTTAGTCCGAGAACGCTACTTGTTCACACGGTCGAATTCTTTAATGACCTGGTCGGTCAGATCAACTGTGTCCTTGCTGTAGATCACGATTTTCACGGTCTGTTCGCTTCCGCGGTCGACCACAATCGAGTAGCCGCCTTTCTCCGCCACCGTTTGTGTGGCTGAGCCGATGCGCTTCATGTAGTCGTCGACGAGTTCTTTCTGCTTGCCCTGTAGTTCCTGATTAAATTCCTGCGCGCGTTTTTGGTAGTCCTGGATTCTCGTCCGGAACTGCGCTTCCTTGTCCTTCTTCTCAGCGTCGCTCAGCTTGGCGACCTGCTCCTTGAGCTGCTTTTCATAGTTCCGCAACTCTTCTTCGTCCCGGGAGAGCAACTTCTGTCTCGTGGTGACATATTCTTTTAGTCCATCGAGAGCTTTCTTGCCGGCTTTCGACTTCTCCAAGACCATCTGCGGGTCGACCACTCCCATCTTAAATGCGTCAGCAGCCTGCACGGTCGTCGAGAGCGGGCCCAGCAGCAGAGAGAGGAGGGCGGTAGCAATAAGCGTCTGTACGACGGGGATGCGCATATGAACACTCCTTAGGCTAAGCATGACGCGAATGTGTGGGTAAGCGTCTGTCAGAATAACGAGGCGATGAGGGCCTGTCAAGGCAGCGCGAGGGGGTTAGACGAAGTAGCGACCGGTATCGAATTGGTGTTCTGTATTGTCGATGAGTCGCACGATGCTGTGACGGTAGTCGCCGGTATCATCCTTTTCCCGAAGATCTAGTTCGCGGCCGTTGTCGATGGGGGTACCGGTGGGATCTGTGATGACCTTGACGATAGGATGCTCGGCATCGGCCTGGTCGGCCGCCGGTTTGAGCACCACGGCGAGTTCATTGGTATCCAGCACGACGAGGCTGCCGATCGGGATGATTCCGACGCAGGTCATAAACAGCTTCATGAGTGTGGGGTCGAAAGACTGACCGGCTTTGGCGAACATGAAGCTGAGGACCTTTGCGGGAGACATGGGCTCGCGGCGGTAGACGCGTGACGAGGTCATGGCGTCGTAGCAGTCAGCAATCATGAGAATGCGTCCCGTCATGGATAGCTTCCAGGGTACATTGAGCTTTGGATAACCGGAATAGTCGAGATTCATGTGGTGCTCAAATGACGCAGCGGCCATTCGCCCGGGCAAGCTGGTGACTCCGCGCAACTGTGTGAGGCTCAGAGCCCCTTCGGTAGGGTGATTGCGCATCAGTTGCCATTCTTCGTCGGTAAACTCTCCAGGTTTGTTCAGGACCTCCATGGGTATATTCGCTTTACCGAGATCGTGGAAGAGTGCAGCGAGTCCTAAGTCAGCTAGCTCGACTTTGGGGTACCCGGCTCGGTTGCCGAGAGCCATGGAGAGAAGCGATACATTGACAGAATGGTTGTGGGTGTATTGGTCATGGCAGCGCAAGGTGGTCAATCCAAGCAGGGATGCCTCGTCGTTCATCATGAGGTCCACAATGCTTTGAATCGCCCGCTTTGCTTGCTTGAACCCGATCGTGCCTTTTTCTTTGGAGTCTTGTATGAGGGCTCCAACGGCGGCTGCGGCATTAACGTATCGCGTCTTGGCTGTGGCTTTGCCGCGGAGTATCCGGCGCTCCTCGATCTCAATCCCCTTGACCTTATGCTGTTCGAGCGTGGTCCGCAGTGACGCTGTTGAATTGGTGTCGGATTTTCCGCCGGCAAGGTGAAAGACAAATTCTCGGATATCGCGGGACTCTGTGTTCGAAGCAAAAGACACTCCGCCGATGTTCCATGCGTTGAAGGTATCAATGATGGTGGAAAAGACCGGCATTTGTCCCGCGGTCACCTTCAAGTGTCGCTGTCCGAGAAAGAGAAAATCGTTTTGGAGACGAATAGAGATCGGCTCGTCGTGGGCTAGCGTTGTGATGACGGTCATGGCGGTGTCAACCGGAGCATCCAGGGCCGCGTTCGTCCGCCCGTGTATGCGGGACATCTTGATGAGGATGCTCAACTGGGTGACCAATTGAGCCCCGAGCATCAGGATTTGCTGGTCGTAGATATCGCCGGCCTCCGATCCCTTCGCAACCTTCTTCGTCAGCGATTTCTCATGGGTCAGGACTGGCTGGGCCCCTTGGGCCGATACGGCCGGTGTTTCTAGGATGCGCAACGGTTCGGTCACAAGCAGTACTCCTTACCGGAACGGGTCTGGGATTATGATTTCGGGGCTTGTTTCGCCAAGTTAGTGAGTGCTGTCGTGCAGGCTTGTTTCACCGCCGCCGTGCCTTTCTGCGTCCCCGTGTGCAGCGCGGCTTGGGCAGCCTGAGTGCCAAGCTTGCCCAGTGCATCGACGGCGATGAGCGCCAGCTCTTCCCGTTTCTTTCGGTTCGTCCAGCCCCATTCCGTAAGTAGCGTGGTCCAGAACGGGACGGCTTCATCTCCGGCGGTCGCACGCATGGCGTGAAAGATGTTGCGCCGTTCCGCCGGCGGACGATCCCCGAAGGTATCTGCCGTGACAATCGGTTCCCAGATGGGAAATGGGGCAGTATATTGACCGGTCAAGAGGGGCTTGAGTGCGGCCAGACGCACGGCTTCATCTGCATCGTTCAAGAGCGGGACAATCTTCGCGGCGTTTCCACTCGGGCGAAGGAGCGACAGCGTGCGGATCACCTCACGCCGGATGAGCGGATCCGGGTACCGGATGATCTTCTCGACACTGTCTGCGAGTCGAGGGTTGTTCCACTGGACGACGATGTTGAGCAGGTTGCGGACAAACACAGGCCGCCGATCGGTGAGATGGCGTGTGAGGGTGTCCGGAACATCTTTGGCGATTTCGGTCAACAGGCTGGTCAGCATCGTGAGGTGCGCTGGATGTTCCAGGTTCCCGAGAAGCACCCACAGGGCCGGAATAGCGGACGGTCGCAGCATGAGTAAGACCGACTGTAACTCGTCGATCTGCGGGGAGCCTGTCTTGTTGAGGTGGTGCTCAATGAGCGTGATGATTTCCGTGCTTCCCATCCGGTCTAAAATTCGCTCCACCCGCTGGCGTTGTTCCAGTGTGAGGTCTGGACGAATTGCTTCCGCGTCGACCAACAGACTGAGGACCTGCTCGGCCATTGACCAATGCCCGCCTCCCAGGAGCGATTTCAGAACGTTTTCATAAATGTCCAGGAGCTTGGTGGCGAGCGTCGGAGATCGCTCCGATGAAAATACTGCGCTGAGGATGTCCAGGATGTAGGCGGCGCTATTACGGGCCGACTCTGCCGCGATATCGCGTTCCAAAGCGGCGATCTCAAGTTCCGACACGTCGTAGCCCGTGACGTTGGCTGTCACGCGCGGCTTCTTCTTGTCTGTCGCTTCTTGAGCCTCTTTGATCTCTTTCGATTTGGCCTCAGCGATGATTTCACGCAGGGACGCTTCCAGAGGGGCTTGCCCTTGGGGAGCGAGGATGTCATCGACCTCAGAGATCTTCATCACTTCATCGGCGGTGACGATGGTGAGAGTCGGGAGATTCTTCGTCCATAGCCGGGTCACGATGTCATCATCCTCCGTGCCGACCTGTCCGGATGTGTTCCATAAGGCGTCGAAGAAGAAGAGCACATCTTCCTGCGCGATGTCGGGATGGATGGTTAACTCCCTGATTCCGTCGCTGTAAAGCTTAAATGCAAAGTTTTCGGCGGCATCGTCACTCTGTGAGCTATAGACTAACTGTTCTTTAAGGTAGAGGCCTTCCCGCTGCACCACAAATGTGAGGGTATTGAACTGGGAGAGGTGGGCCGTCAATTCGGTATAGAACTGGTTGAAGAATTTTTGGGCCACGCTGTTTCCATCGCCGAAGGTGCGGACATTCTTCGATGCCCGGTCGAGGGATTTCAGCAATTGTGTGACCGAGGTGAGCTCGGGATCGGCATTCTGGCGAGTAGAGGCCGCCGTTGCGAGCAGCTCTTGTGCAGTCTTCAGTTCGGCCATAGTGATACACCTATCGGGAGGTCGAAAATTCGTCAAGGAAATCAGCATTCTTGACTAGCAGAACTCACAAAGAGGTGTGCGACTCCCATGGCTTGTCAGGCTCGAAAGCGGCCAGTACAATCGCGCCACGATGAATCCAATGCAGCCCGTTCGTATCATCTGTTTCGGCGACAGTCTCACCGCCGGGTTTCAGTCGCCGACGTGGGACAACCCGCAAGGGGGCTCCACTCCGTATGGAGAATCACTACAAGAAAGAATCGGATCGGCCGGGCAGGTCTCAATCAGCGGGATTTGCGGGGAGCTCACCGGGGAAATGGTCATGCGTTTTCGCAAGGACGTCCTGGCGCATAAGCCGAACTATGTCGTGATCCTGGGAGGAACCAACGACTTGGGGTGGAACGGCCCGACGCATGAAATCATGCGTAATCTGGTGAAGATGTATGAGCAGACCCTGGCTGCCGGCGGAGTGCCCGTGCCTGTGACGGTTCCGTCTTTGCGAGTGGAGGACGCGGGCAACAGCCGGGAGGGGATGGAGTGGGTAGCCGGCCATTTGGAGCGGCGGCATGAGCTGAATGCCCAGATCCTCGAATACGCTGCATCAAAGGACCTTGCCCCTGTCGATCTCTTTACCGCCACCGCTGAGCCTGAGACGAATCTGCTGGCCCGCGACTATTCCAACGACGGCTTGCACCTCACCACAGCTGGCTATCGCCTCTTCGCCGATCTGGTCTATCGGCAAGTCCTGCAACCTGTCTTGTCAAAGCCGTCGTAGATCCAATGTCATCACGCCTTCAACCGGTGATCGATGCGGACTTCGACCGGGTGGTCGAGCGCGCCGCCGTTCCGGTGCTCGTCGAGTTCTGGAAACCGGGTTGCGGTCATTGCAAAGCTTTGATGAAAGAATTGGAACAGTTGCAGGATGAACTTGGAGAGAAGGTCCTGGTCCTGACTATGAATGCTGACGAGAACTTTCAGATTCCGGCTGAATTAGAAATCAGCTCGCTCCCGGCCTTGGCGCTGTACCGGAACGGATCGTTTGAGCGATTCATCGGGGGGCTGGGGGAAAAGGACGAGATCAGGAAACAGTTGGGTCTATGAAGAAGGGCGAGGTTACAAGGTCCGCCAGATCCGGCTGTCGCTTTGGATCAGGCGATCGGCTTCCATCGGTCCCCAGGTGCCGGCCTGATATTCCGGAAGCCAGCGCTGGCCGAGTTGCTGCCAGCCTTCGAGAATCTGGGTGATCCAGGCCCAGGAGGCTTCGACGGCATCGCGCCGCATGAAGCGCGAGGCATCGCCCGCCATCACGTCCAAGAGCAGTCGTTCATAGGCCTCGGGCGACGGCCTGCCGAATACTTCCCCGTATTTGAAATCCATTTCAACGGGGTGCGTCTGTGCCCTGGTGCCCGGCACGCGCGAGACAATTCTGAGCGACAAACCTTCTTCCGGCTGGATCCGCAGCGTCAGCACATTCGGGGCTTGCGGAGATTCGGCGTCGGCATTGAAGAGGATCTGCGGAATGTCTTTGAACTGCACGGCGATTTCACTGGCCCTTAGCGGCAGGGCTTTTCCCGTGCGCAGGTAAAATGGCACTCCTGACCAGCGCCAGTTTTCAACAAAGCATTTCAGCGCCACGTAGGTTTCCGTGGTCGAATCGGGATTCACGCCCGCTTCCCGCCGATACCCCGGAACCGGTTTCCCCTGTGCGCTGCCTTCGGTGTATTGCGCACGTGCCGTAAACGTCTCCACATCTTTTCCTGTGATCGGGCGCAGGCAGCGGAGCACTTCCATCTTGGCGTTGCGGACGACGTCCGGTTCGAGCGAGTAGGGCGGCTCCATCGCGACCAGACAGAGCAGCTGGAGTATGTGGTTCTGGACCATGTCGCGCAGTGCGCCGGCTTCTTCGTAGTAGGAGGCCCTGGTGCCGACGCCTTCGGCTTCGCTGACGGTGATTTGCACGTGGTCGATATATTTGCGATTCCAGATCGGTTCGAAAATGCTGTTGGCGAACCGCACGACCATCAGATTCTGGACGGTTTCTTTGCCCAGGTAATGGTCGATCCGGAAGATCTGCGATTCGTCGAACACGCGTCCGGTGACGGCGTTGATCTCCTGAGCCGACTTCAAATCGCGCCCGACCGGTTTTTCGACAATGATGCGGGCATAGGAAGTTTGCCCACCGGCCTTCGTCGCGAGGCCCGAGGTAGAGAGTCCTTCGCACACCGGGGTGAAGGAGCTGGGAGGGATGCTCAGATAGAAAATGCGGTTGCCCGGCAACTGAAACGTGCGCTCGAGTTCTTCGGCGCGGGCTTTCAACCGCACATAGGTATTCGGATCGTCGTTCTCCCCGGCCATGTAAAAGAGGTGGCTTGCAAAGGCCTTCCAGGTATCTTCGATCAACGCCTGGCGGGAATGTTTCACCACGCCGGCTCGCACGGTCGTGCGAAATTCTTCGTCGCTCATCGGTTTTCGTCCGAGACCCAGCACGACGTAGTTCGACGGCAGCAACCCGTCCAGCAGCAGGTTGTAGAGCGCCGGAATCAACCGGCGTTTGGCGAGATCCCCTGATCCGCCGAAGATCACCAATGTCGTCGGCTCAACGGGAACCAAGGTTTCCTGCGCCGGGCTGATTTCAATGCGTTGATTGGATAAGGTCATTTCTTGTTCGTTCCCGGTGAAGACCGTCGTTATCGGCGGACGGCGTGCCCGCCGAACGCGTTGCGGAGTGCGGCGAGCATTTTTTCCGCGAACGATTGGTCCTGTCTGGATCGGAATCGCGTGAAGAGAGCCGTGGTGAGTGTGGGAACCGGCACGTCCTTTTCAAGCGCATCCGCGATCATCCAGCGCCCCTCGCCAGAATCCTGCACGAAGCCTTTGAGATTGTCGAGTTTGGGATCGTCCTTCAGGGCGTCGACCGCCAGTTCCAGCAGCCACGAGCGCACCACGCTGCCGTGCATCCAGAGGTCGGCCACGCGGCCCAGGTCCAGGTTGTATTCACTCTTGGACATCAATTCGAATCCCTCGGCATAGCCCTGCATCATGCTGTACTCGATGCCGTTGTGCACCATTTTCACGTAGTGCCCGGCGCCGTGACCGCCCACATGGGCCCAACCGTTTTCGGGTGCCAGTGTCGTGAAGAGCGGGCTGAGCCGTTTCACCGGGGCTTCTTCTCCACCGATCATGAGGCAGTAGCCGACCTTGAGCCCCCAAATTCCGCCGCTGGTGCCGGCGTCGACGTAATGGAGTTGCTTCTTCTTGAGGTCGGCGGCCCGACGAACGTCATCGTGAAAACGGGTATTGCCGCCGTCGACAATCGTGTCGCCCGGTTGAAGCAGGGCGGCGACGGCCTGCACGGTTTCTTCGGTCGGCGCGCCAGAAGGGACCATGACCCAGACGGTGCGAGGAGCGGCCAGTTTGCCGATCATTTCGGCAAGGGATGCCGACGCGACGCAGCCTTGTCCCTCGGCCTGTTTGACCAGGTCGGCCGAGCGATCGAAGACGACTACACGGTGGTTGTCCCGCCGCAACCGGGTGACCATGTTCATACCCATTTTACCGAGCCCGATAAATCCCAGTTCCATAACGACTCCTTGGCATCCGCGCCGAGAACGGACGTAAGCGGTGAATCGGTGAATAACGGGAACGTGAGGGAACCGTTCCCATGTCGTGTGGCCGTTCGAATTCTTGCAGCTGCTGAGGAGCCCGCTCTGGTGAATCGAGAAAGTTAATCGATTCGTGCCGGATTCGGGACGTCCTTAAAGAGTAGATCGGCAAATTGCCGCCCAAAGTTGAACCGGTCCGTGAGATTCGCGGTGAGGAGGAATCTGGCCGCCAGTTCCGCCAGGGCCGGTTCGCGGGATGACATGAACCGGTGGATGTCGACCGGGGCGGTCAGCCAGAAGCCTCGGATCCGGAAGAAAGCCATGGTGCATTCTTCGAAGAAGAGCGTGAGCAGATAGTGGGACAGGGCCGGTTTTTCACTCACGTCTTGGGCTTTCCCCAGCAAGTGGAAGCACTCGGCCTTCAGGCGGATTTGTTCGTTGATCGAAGCCGGAGTGGGGCCTTGTCGGAATCGCTGGTTGGCTTTTTCAATCACCTTGGCGCTGATCCCCTCATGGTCAAAGAGGAGGCGGGCTTTCCTCAGCAGCGACGGCAGGCGAGTGGAGTAGGCGAGTTCGTCTTCGACCAGCTTATGGCCGAAGTAGCGAATATCCACGAGCCGCTCACCGGCCCGCAAAATTTCGTGTCCTTCACGATCACCCTTGACGAGGGCAATGAGGTCGATGTCGCTATGGGGGGTGAGGGCGCGTCGCGCACCGGATCCCACCATGAGGATACCGACGAGGTCGCCTCCCCGGCGGCCCCGGATGTGTGTGAGCGCCATCTCGACGCTGTCATCGAATCCCGGTGGTTCAGGAATTGGCGGCTGCTCAGGCGGTTCCGGGACTTCAAGAAGCTCGGCGTTCAGTTCTTCCCTGGTTGGGACCGGGGTGGGGAGAGGGCTGTCCATCATGCTCCAGGGACCTGTTGGATGTGTTGCGGCAATGTACTGAGCCATTGTTCGAAGGGCTGCTCGGCGTCAACGATGATTTCAAGCTTTCCGTTTTGCAGGCGGCGCACGATACCCGGGATTTCCGGGGAGAGCGGAATTTCGACCCATTCCCGGTTGAGCCCCAGCGCGTCGGTCACTTCAAGAATGCGGCTGATCTGTTGGAACGACACCACCTGGAGGGTCATCGCGGCTCCTGTTGATCGATGGGGCGCATTGTATGTGTCGTTGAAAGGAGGTGTCAACGGATGCGGAGGTCAGCTGAGGACCCGGGCAAAGACCCCGGCGGCTTCGTCGATCTGTTTTGTCGAGATATTCAAATGGGTGACGGCGCGGAAGCTGTGGCCTCCAATCGCGTGGATGAGCACGCCGTGGTTCTTGAGTTGGGTCACGAGTTCAGCCGGGGGCAGGCGATGGTCGGGGACATCGAAGATCACAATGTTGGTCTCGACATGTTGCGGCGCGATGCGCACGGCCGGGATCTGTTGAAG
>Ga0105096_10000469_pt1 | contig 13999 bp, 11 predicted proteins | sample PPLLak3cmMay2015_FD_87036 | JGI IMG/M metagenome (GOLD analysis project Ga0105096, IMG submission 87036) | Freshwater sediment microbial communities from Prairie Pothole Lake near Jamestown, North Dakota, USA - PPLs Lake P7 Core (1) Depth... | ecosystem: Environmental > Aquatic > Freshwater >... | reverse complement strand
TGGTGATGCAGCAGCAGGAGCGCGGCGTGCGCGGCGTCACGGCCGACGACGTGTTCATCGGCAACGGAGTCAGCGAGCTGATCGACCTCACGTTGCGCGCGCTGCTCGCGGCGGACGAGGAGGTGCTGGTCCCGAGCCCCGATTACCCGCTCTGGACGGCCGCCGTGAACCTCAACCGGGGTCGTGCCGTGCATTACGCCTGCCGGCCGGAGCGCGGGTTCATTCCCGATCCCGAGGAGATCGAGTCGCTGATCACCAAGCGCACCCGCGCCATTGTGGTGATCAACCCCAACAACCCGACCGGGGCCGTTTATCCGCGCGCCACGCTCGAGGCCATCGCGCGCATCGCCGAGAAGTACCACCTGGTGGTGCTGGCCGACGAGATCTACGACCAGATGACCTACGACGGCGCCGAGTTCGTGCCCATGGCGACCCTCGTGCAGCAGACGCTCTGCGGCACCCTGAGCGGCCTGTCCAAGGTGTATCGCGCCTGCGGCTACCGCGTGGGCTGGGCGGTCTTCTCGGGCGACGTCGAGCACGCGCGCGAGTACCTCTCGGCGCTCGAGCTGCTCTCGTCGCTGCGCCTGTGCAGCAACGTGCCGGGGCAGGGGGCCGTGCAGACTGCTCTTGGCGGGTACCAGAGCATCCACGAGCTGACCACGCCGGGCGGGCGCCTGTACGAATCGCGCAAGGCCATCCTGGAGGCGGTGCAGCGCAGCCGCTACCTGCACCTCACGCCGCCCATGGGTGCCATGTACGCCTTCGTCGGCGTGCAGACCGACGTGCTGCCCGAACTCGACGACCAGCAGTTCGCGCTCGACCTGCTCGAGCACAAGCACGTGCTCGTGGCGCCCGGCTCGAGCTTCAACGTGCCCTATCGAAACCACTTCCGCATCACCAACCTGCCCGAGCCGCAGCTGATCGCGGAGGTGTTCGGTCGCATCGAGGAGTTGCTCGGAAATTACGCGGCCGGTGACCAGCCGGCCTCGCGGCCGAACCCCGCGTTGCGGGTGGTCGACGCTGTCGGCGCCAGCTGACAGCGCGGCGTCGAGAGACCAGGCCAGCGTCGCCCTGACGCGCGTTACGCCGACGCGTCGGCTCGCGCATCACCTGCGCGCCCGGCACGATGCCGACTGCCTCGCGTGCGGACTCGAGGCCTGGGACACGCCCGACATCGTCACCTGGGACGAACTCGTCGAGCGCATGTTCGCGCTCGACCGGCAGGCCGGTCGCCTCGAGGGGCGCTGGCTGCCTGCGGCGGCGTCCCAGCTGATCTGGGGACGCATCGTCGGGGACGATCCGGAGTGCGGTCCGCTGGTCTCGTCTTCAGGCGTAGCGCGCTCGGCCTGCCAGTCCTGGCGACTGCTGCACGCCTACAGGATTCCGTTCGAGTCGATCGAGGGCGGCGACTCGGCCGAGACCGAGGCCTTCGCACGCTGGGCGCGCCAGTATCGCGAGCTGCTCGCAGAGCGCGGCTGGGTGGATGGCAGCGAGGCGCAGGCGCTGGTGCATGGGTCGACAGCGGCGCCGGGACTCGAACTGATCGGCTTCGACCGGCTGACCCCCTTACAAGCGATGCTGCTCGAGCGCTGGGCCGCGGACGGCCTCGAAATCCGGCATGCGGTGGCGCCGGCCACCGCGGCCGCGAGAGCAGTGCATCGCGTGACGTGCCTCGACGGAGGGACGGAAATCGAGACCGCGGCGCGCTGGGCTGCTACCTGTCTCGATGGTCGCCACGATGTCCGGGTTGCGATCGTCGTGCCGGACCTCGAGCGGCACCGCGAGGCCGTGCGACGGCGTCTCGAGCGCGTGCTGGTGCCGGCGACCGCCGTCACCGGCGGCCCGTTGCCTGGATCTCGTGCCTTCGAACTGGCCGTCGCCCGACCACTGGTCGAACAGCCGGTGGTCACGGCGGCCCACGACCTGCTCGATGCCTTCCTTCGTCCGCCCGACCTCGGCACGGTCAGCCGGCTGCTGCGCAACGGCTTCCTCGCCGGAGTGGCGGAGGAGGCGGCGTCACGGGCGCACCTCGATGCGAGGATTCGTCGCTACGAAGGGTCGGGCCTCGGCCGCTCGGACCTCGAGCGCTTGGCGCGCGAGCATGGTTGTCCGGTATTGGCCCGCAACCTTGCAGAGGCCCAGCGGTTGATTTCGAGTTGGCCTGAGAAAGATCTTCCAAGTAACTGGTCAAAAGGGTTTTTCTTTTTGCTCGCCAAGGCCGGATGGCCCGGATCCGGGCTCGACGGAGCCGCCTACCAGGCGGAGCAGCGCTGGCGTGAGCTGGTGTCGGAGTTTGGCGCCTGCGACGAGCTGACCGGGCCGGTGTCGCGGCTGGAGGCCGCTGGCCTGCTGCGGGAGATGGCGGTCCGGGTGCTGTTCGAGCCGCAGGAACTGCGAGCGCCGCTGCTGGTGATCGACCCGGAGACCTGTGCAGGCATGCGTTTCGATGCCCTCTGGGTCTGCGGCCTCGACGCAGCCCGATGGCCGGCGCCGGCCGCGCCCGACCCGTTTCTGCCGCGTCACCTGCAGTTGCGTCACGGGCTTCCGAGGGCCTCGGCCGCGATCGCCGCCGAGGAGAGCCGGCGATTGTTCGAGCGCCTGCTGGCGAGCGCTCCCGAAGTGATCCTCAGTGTCCCCGAGGTCGAGCGGGATGCACCGTTGCTGCCGAGCCCGCTGCTGTCCGGCATCGCGGAGCGCGGCGATCTCGCGCTGTGGAAAGAGCCGCGCGTCGCGCAGGTCGGTTATGCGAGACGGCCCGCACTCGAGTCCTGCGCCGATGCCAGGATGCCGCCGATCGCAGGCGCGGCGGTCGAGCGCGGCGGAGCCCGTCTGCTCGAACTGCAGTCGGCCTGTCCGTTTCGTGCCCAGGCCGAGCTGCGGCTCGGTGCCCGGGCTCTGGATGAACCGGCGATCGGTGTCGATGCCTCGGACCGGGGGAATCTCGTCCACGGAGCGCTGGCCAATCTTTGGCGTGAACTCGGCGACCAGGCGAGTCTCAAGCGACTCGACGCGGCTGCGCGTCGCGCGGCAGCGCAACGCGCGGTCTCGGCCGCGCTCGCCAGGGCGCGCGGATCCGCCGACGAGCTGCTGCGCCATCTGCTCGACCTGGAGGCCGACTGGCTCGAGGCACGAGTGCTCGACGTGATCGAGGCGGATCTCGCGCGGGCACCGTTCGTCGTGGAGGCGATCGAGTCGGCGCGGGTGGCGAGCTTCGGTCCGCTCCGGCTCGAGCTGCGTCCCGATCGCGTGGATCGCCTCGCGGACGACTCGCTGGCGGTCATCGACTACAAGACGGGCGGCAATGCCGAAGTCACGGCCTGGCTGGAAGAGCGTCCCCGGCAGCCACAGCTGCCGGCCTACGTGCAGGCGTTCGGGCCGGGTGAGGTGGGTGCAGTCGCGTTCGTGAGGGTGCGCAGCGGCGACACGCGCTATGAAGGCGTGACGCGTGACGAGGGCATCTTCCCGGGGCTCAAGGTGCCGGGCAGCCGCGGTGCTCCTCGCGGTCTCGACCGCTGGGACGCGTTGCTCGCGGACTGGCGGCAGCGCATCGAGTCGCTGGCGAGCGAGTATGCCGCGGGCGTGGCACGCCTCGCGCCCGACCCGCCGAACGCCTGCAAGCACTGTCATCTCGGCGCCCTGTGCCGCATCGCCGAGACGGGTGCCGACCCGATGGACGAGGACGAACGTGATGAGTGACCTGCGGGTCGCCGACGCACGGGCACGCGAGCGGGCGCTCGAGGTCGGGCACAGCTTCATCGTCCAGGCACCGGCCGGAGCCGGCAAGACGGAGTTGCTGGTCAGGCGCTACCTCGCGCTGCTCGCGACCGTGCCCGAGCCCGAGTCGATCCTCGCCATCACCTTCACCCGCAAGGCGGCCGCGGAGATGCGTGAGCGCATCCTCGGCGCCCTGTCGGCCGCGAGCGCACCGGATGCGGCCCGGCCGCTGCACGAGCGCACGCTCGAACTTGCGCGGGCGGCGCTCGCGGTCGACCGCACATCGGGCTGGAACCTGCTCGGGCAGCCCGGCCGGCTGCGGATCCAGACGATCGACGCGCTCAACCTCGGGCTCGCGCGCCGGCTGCCGTTGCTGTCAGGGCTCGGCGCCGGCCTCGGCATCGAGGAGGACGCCCGCGACCTGTACCGCCGCGCCGCCGAGCGACTGCTCGAGCAACTCCCGCAGGGCCTGCCACGCGACTCTTCGGCGGTGGCCACGCTGCTTGGGCATCTCGACAACCGCATCGATCGCTTCGTCGAGATCGTGATCGAGATGCTGATGCGGCGCGAGGCGTGGTTGCCGGTCCTGCCGGCGGGGGCAGAAGGGCCCGAGGCGGAACAGCAGCTCCGACGACGCCTCGAGCAGGTGCGCGAGCAACTCGTCCGCGGACAGCTCGAGTCGCTGAGTCGCGCAATGCCGGAGGAACTGCTGCGGGAGGCCGCCGGCCTCGCACGGCTTGCCGCAAGCAACCTGGCCACGACCGGGGCGGAAGGACCGCTGCAGCCCTGGCTCGGGCCGGAAGAGCTGCCGGACGCCTCACTTTCGAGCACGCCGCTCTGGCAGGGGCTCGCTCAGTTGCTGCTCACGGAGGGAGGCACGCCGCGGGCCCGCTTCGACAAGCGCCAGGGCATCCCGCCGGGACCCGAGGGGCAGGAACTGAAGCATCGCGCGGGCCTGCTGGCCGCCGCGCTGGGCGAGTGCCCCGAGGCCGTCCGTCTGCTGGCGGCCGTGCGCGGCCTGCCGCCCGCGCGTTACGACGACGAGGAGTGGCGGGTGTTGCTGGCCCAGTTGCGGGTGCTGCGCCTTGCAGTTGCCGAGCTCGAACTCGTGTTCGCCGAGGAACGCGTCGCGGACTACCCGCGCTTCGCATCGGCGGCGCGCCAGTCGCTCGGCAGCGCCGACGCGCCGACCGACACGGCGCTGGCGCTCGATGCCGAGCTGCGGCACGTGCTGGTGGACGAGTTCCAGGACACCTCCGAGGCCCAGGTGAACCTGCTTGTGTCGCTCACCGCCGGTTGGCAGAACGGCGACGGTCGGACGCTGTTCCTGGTCGGCGACCCGATGCAGTCGATCTATCGCTTCCGCAATGCCGAGGTCGGGCTGTTCCTCGACATCCGCGACCACGGCCTTGGTGGCCTGGTGCTCGAGCCGCTCAAGCTCGCGGTGAACTTCCGCTCGACCCGGCCCGTCGTCGACTGGGTTAACGAGTGCTTCGCGCAGGTGCTGCCGGCGGAGGACGACCTGCTGCGTGGTGCGGTGAGCTACGCGTCCAGCGTGGCCCGCCCGGATGCCGGGGATGAGGGCGGCGTGCACCTCCATCCGCTCCTCAGGCGCAGCCGCCAGCACGAGGCGCGCGAGGTCGCGGCCATTGCGAGCGAACGACTCGCAAAGGATCCCGTGGCGAAGGTCGGAATTCTGGTGCAGGGCCGCAGCCACCTCGTCGACATCGTGGCCGAGCTCGCCCGGCGCGGCATCGCGTTTCGCGCCACCGACATCGACCCGCTCGCGGGTCGGCCGGCAGTGCTGGACCTGCTCGCGCTGACGCGGGCGCTGGCCCACCTCGCGGACCGGCCGGCCTGGCTGGCGGTGCTGCGCGCGCCGTGGTGCGGGCTCACGCTCGAGGCTCTCCACACCCTGTTCGGCGATGACCTCGAAGCGTCAGTCGGCGAACTGCTCGCGGATCCCGCGCGTCGCTCGCGCCTCGACGGAGACGACCGCGCCAGGCTCGAGCGCACATGGTCCGTGCTCGAGCTCGCCTGCGGCGAGCTGCGGCAGCTCGGACTGCGCGACACGGTCGAGCGCGCGTGGAATGCGCTCGGCGGGCCGCCGAGCCTCGCGGCCGAACGCGAGCTCGACGAGACCGAGGCCTACCTCGACGCGCTGGCTGAATTCGAGGCGCGAGAACGCGGCCCCGCGGATCTCGCGAGACTCGCTCGTGCCCTCGAGGCGCTGTACGCGCCCTCGCGCGAGCGTGCCGACGTGCGGGTCGAACTCCTGACGGTGCACAAGGCGAAGGGTCTGCAGTACGACACCGTGATCGTGCCCGCGCTGGAGCGTCGGCCGGGTCGCGACTCGAAGCGCCTGCTGCACTGGCTCAAGCTGCCGCTCGCGGGTCGCGACGAACTCGTCGTCGCGCCCGTCGCGCGCGCCGGAGCCGGACCCAATCCACTCTATGCCTGGATGGAGAGGCTGGAGCAGGAGAAGTTGCTGCACGAGCGGCGCCGACTGCTGTACGTCGCTGCCACGCGCGCCCAGCGCTGGCTGCACCTGTTCGGGAGCGCCGCGGTGCAGGACTCGTCGGCTCCGCCGTCAGTCCGACGACCCTCGTCGAGCACGGCGCTCGGCCTGTTGTGGCCGGTGGTCGGCGAGGCGTTCGCGGCCAGGCTCGCGACTCTCGACCCGGGAGCCGGGGAGGCGCAGCCGCAGCGACCTCGTGACCCGCCCTTGCGTCGCCTGCCGGGGAGCTGGCGCGGCGTCCATCTGCCGCAGGCCCCGCGGCTCGAGACCCAGGTCGTGCCACCGGCGGCGGTCGCCCCGACGGTCGAGTTCGACTGGGCCACCGAGACCGCGCGTCACGTGGGTACGGTCGTGCACCGGGAATTGCAGCGCATTGCCCGTGATCGCGATGCTGCGGGCCACGTCTCCCTGGTGCAAGTGTGGCGGCGTTGGCACGACGAGCTGGCCGAGCTCGGCGTGCCCGCTGCACTGCGTGCAGCGGCCGTCGAGCGCGTCAGCCACTCGATCGAACGGACGAGGCAGGACGAACGCGGACGGTGGCTGCTCGATCATCGGCACCGCGACTCGACGACCGAGCTCGCGCTCACCGGCCGCGTGGGCGGCGAGATCGTGCGGGTCGTCATCGACCGCAGCTTCGTCGATGCGTCCGGCGTGCGCTGGATCGTGGACTACAAGACCAGCCGCCACGAAGGCGCGGGCCTCGCTGCGTTCCTCGACAGCGAGCAGGAACGCTACCGGCCGCAGCTGCAGCGCTACGCGTCCCTCATGCGCAGGCGTGGATCGGAGCCGGTGCGGCTCGGCCTGTACTTCCCGCTGCTGTCGGCGTGGCGCGAGTGGAGTCCCGACTGACGGCTACAGAGTGCCACTCACGCTGACCGGCCGGCGTCCGTTCGCATCGGCCGGCCCGAGCAGGTCGAGGGATCTCAGAAGCGCAGGTGGCGTCGTGCCCCGAGGCGCCAGCGTGCCCTCGAGCAGGAAGCTGCGGTCCGCGCCGAGCGTGAAGCGACCCTCGAAGGAGAACGGTCCCTCCTTGTCGGTGACCCTCGCCGTCAGCGAGTCCTGCGCGACCTCCCCGGCGGCGGGGTCCGGGATCATGACGTGGTAGCTGCCGATCGAGGTGCTGCGGGGCGGCGGGGCGATCAGTCCGTCCATGTCGAGCGTCCCGCGCAAGGTCGTCGGCCAGCCTTTGGTCAGCGTGATCTCATCGAACCTGCCTGACAGTCGACCACGCCAGTTGCGCGGCATGCCGATGGGCAACGACGAGAGCAGTTCGATCGGCAGGTCGGCCTGCACATCCTCGAGGCGCAGCGTGCGGTCCAGCGCGAGTCTGTACGTCGCGCGCAGCGAACCGTCGGGACGCCCGAGCGACACCTCGCCGGCGGCACGACCGAGCAGCAACTGCCACGGCGACACGGACCACTGCAGGTCGCCGAGCGGCGCCGATCGCCAGGTCAGTCCCTGGGCGCGGCCGTTCCACACCGAGCCCCAAAGGCCCGCGGCGTCGAGGCCTGCGCGCGACAACTGCGAGGCGAACAGGCTGGCGGGCAGGGTCGCGATCGCGAGCAGCAGCACCGCGGCCGCTCCGAGCGAGATCAACCACCAGGGACGTTTCTTGGCAGGGGCTGGCGCGCCGGGCGCCGGCCGCTCACGGAGCCGCGGCTGTGCCATGAACGAGCGTCAGACTCGCATTGACGAGGCCGGGGGCGCTGCCCGCGTCGATCGTCGCCGCGTCCACGCTCACGCCGTGCTGCTGCTGCAGGACCGCCAGCCAGGTGACCAGCACGTCGAACGAGGCGGCCTCGAGTCGCAGTCGCAGTCCGTGCTCGCCGCTCGGGCTCTGGTCGCGGATGGCACTGCCGAGGCCTGCCTGTCGACCGGTGCGATCGACGAGTACCACCAGCGATTCCTCGCTCTCTGCCGTGCCGCCGCTGGCGGCCGCGGTCGCCATCACCTGCGGCGCTACCTGCCTCATCCAGGCCACATCCGCGGTCTTCTGTTCGATGCGAGCCGCACGCTTCGCCGCAGCCGAGGTCAGAGGCAGCACCAGCGCGAAGTAGACGATGGCGACTCCGAGCAGGGCCGCGCCCAGGTACACGAGATTCCGCTCGCGGGCGGACAGGCCGCCCAGCCACTGTCGCAGATCATTCATGCCTGGCCCAGCCTCACCTGCAGCCGTCCCTCGACCACGCCGTCGCGCGGCGTCGCCGACTGCAGCTCTGCGGTCATCCCGTCCCGGTTCATGGTCTGCTTGATGCCGTCGAGCGACTCGACCGTCGGCGCGGTGAGTCGCAGCTCGAGCGCGTTGCCCCGGAAGCTCATCGCCTCGATGCGCGCCGACGGCGCCTGCGCCATCGCTTCGGCGAGCACGGAGATGACCGGCAGCAGGCCGGCGCTGGCCGTACGCCCGGCGCCCAGCGCACCTTGCATCTGTGCCCGCGGGTCGACGACGGGTTGTCCCGGCAGGGCCTGAGCGAAGATCTCCGCGATCTGGGCGTCGAGCGCACGCTCGGCGCGCCCCATCTGCCACCAGCCGACGGCCTGGTTGGCGACGAACAGCAGCGCCGCCGCCGCTGCGAGCGAGGCCGGCAGCCGCCATTGCTTCAGCTTCGTGCCGAGCGAGGCCCGCGCGCCGTAAGGGCCCTGGAGGAGGTTGATGCCAGCACCGCTTGCAGCCTGCGTCGCGAGCAGGGGCAGCGCGCCTTCCGGCAGCAGCTTGACCTGCAGCGACGCGGTGCGCTCGCGCAGGCCTTCGATGGCCTCGCGGTGCTGCTCATACTCGGCGGTGCCGGCGTAGAAGGTCACGTTCTCGCCTGACTCGGCCGCGGGCTCGGCCGCGCCGAGCGCGAGCTCGAGCGCCGCCGGGACGTCGGTCGCATCGAGCAGGTAGGGCAGGGCGTCCGCGCGACGCACGTAGAGCAGTGTCTCCTCGAGCAGCAGCGTGCAGCCGGTCGCGCCTGCCGGCACGGCAGCGGAGTCCGCGTACGCGGCGTCGGGGTGGATGCCAGCGGCTTCGCACTGGTCGTACCAGCGCTGCATCAGGCTGCGGGCGACGAACGCGACCGGCGTGCCGACCGCCCCCGGGATGCGCGCGCCGACGGCGAAATGCAACGCGTCGACGTCCGAAGCGAGTTGCTCCTCGAGGGCGTAGGGGACGACCTGGGCCAGCCGCGCACCGCTGCGCAGGGGCAGTTCGGGCTCGGCCAGCCCGACTTCGGTACCGGGCACGAGCAGCACGACCCGTCGACCGGGGGCGAGATTGAGCGCATCGGCAACCGGGCCGCTCTGCAGCGGGCCGGAGCGGGCGCCGTTCGCGTCCACGACGAGCCACGACGCCGGCGCCTCCTCGGCGGCACGGAGCCGGATCACCAGCGTCTCAGACATCAGACCTCGGGGAAATCATTCGCTGCCGAAACTGCGCAGCGCCGGACGAATCGAGCCGGGGCTGCGGGCGAGCAGACTGTACAGCGTGAACTGGGTGGTGCCAATAGTGACCCAGGCCGTTGCGCGGAAGTAATTGCTCGATTCTGTGAGCGAGTTCTTGAGCTCGTTGTACGCGGCGTCGCCGAGCGCGCCACGCAGGTCCTCCAGGGTCGGAAAGCAGGCGTCCTTGCGTCGCGTCGCGAGGTCCTGCGGGTTGAGCCCGAATTCACGCGACCCCTCGCTCAGGGCATCGAGCACCATGCCGGGAGCGGTGCACACGTTGAGCGGCGTGCCGACCGGCAATGCGGAAAGATAGGTGCGCACGCGCAGGTAGCGCTCGATGCCGAATCCCGGCAGCACCATCAGCTCGCTGACGCGCGTGACGGGCATGTTGGCGGCGAGGTGTGGCGGGTCCTGGCCGGTGTAGACGCTGTCCTCCGCGCCATCGGGAAAGCCGGGCTGGGTGTCCGAGTCCACCCAGTCCGCCACTGCGCTCGCCCACGCCGGCTCGATCTCCAGCATGGCGAACAGGCGCTCGAGCTGCTTGACGGCCTCCGGGTTCGTCGTGCCGTCGGTGTTCACCAGGTTGTTGATGTTGAAGCGACCCTGCATGTCCTCGAGCCTGCCCTCGACGCTGCCTCCGTCGATCGGCAGCGGAGGCAACGGTCGCGCCCAGGTCTCGCCGAGGTGGTCGGTCTGCGAGTCCTGCAAGTCCTGCTTGAGGAAGTCGGCGGCCCATGCCTCAGCGCCGAGAGCCACCTGCAGTGCCTGATCCATCGCCAGCATCGTGCCGCTGCGTCGCTGGTCGAGAAAGCCGCGGAACCCGACCTCCACGGCGAGCATGGTGGCGAGCGCCACCATGAGCACGGCCGTGATGAGCGCGACGCCGCGCTGGCCGATGCGTGGCCGGCGTGCGTCTCCCCTCATCCGGCGACCTCGACGAGCCGGCGGATCTCGCCCCAGTCCTCGAGATCGATGATCACTTCGACGGCTGCGGGCCGCAGGCGGTCGTTGGCGCCGGGCAGTCCGTCGTTGACCGGCCAGCGTTCGACCCAGTTGCGCTGCGCGGTCATGAAGCGGACGCGTACGGAGCGCACGCCGCCGAGCAGGCGCGTGCGTACCGGTTCGACCGACAAGGTGCGGTCGAGCACGTTCCAGTGATCGCGCCACAACCCGTCCTGGTCGAGCCGGTAGCCCACGCGCTGCAGGGTCGGTCGCTGCAGACCTGCGGTGTTGCTCCACCCGGCGCGGGTGAACTGCAGCCGGTATTCCGCGCCTTCGGTGGCCAGGACGGCTGGCAGGAGGGCCTCGCCGAGCGGTTCCCGGACCGGTCGGGGCTCGATCTGCGCGAGATCATGGCCGAGGGTCTGGATCGCGCGCTGGACCTCGCGCACGCGCTCGAGCCGTTGCTCCGCGTACTCGCTCTGTCGCTGCAGTTCTACATACCCCGACATCGCGAGCGATCCCATGATGGCGAAGATCGCGATCGCGACCAGCAGCTCGAGCAGCGTGAAGCCGCGGCTCAGCCGGCGCCCGGCACGGCCGTTCATTCCTCCTCCTCGCTCGTGTCCTCGGGCGGAGGCTCCGGCTCGACGGGCTTGCCGCCCGAGCCGTCGTCAGGCTGTGGCTCGTCAGGGTTCGCTTCGTCGTCGCCGTCCTGCGCGCCGTCGCTGCCCGGCGTGCCGGCCCAGGCCAGCGATCCGCCGCCCACCGCCCCGATCGCAGTACCGTAGAACCCTGTGACGGTTTCGAGTGCCGAGCCGTCCGGGGCGTCCGCGGAGCGCACGGACACGTCCATGCGTCGCAGGCTTTCGACCTCGGTCTGCGTCACGCGCAGTGTCCAGCGCCAGCGACGACCGGCGAACTCCACCTCGTCCGACGACTCGGACACCTCGGGCGGCGAGGGCTGCAGCCGTCGCTCGGTGATGACGTTGAGCGCGATCCAGTGGGCCAGCGTCTTCTCGCGCAGGTAGGTGCCGTTGCGCGCAGTCTGCGTGACCGCCTGGATGACCCCGAGCATGCCGAGCGCGACGATCACCAGCGCCGCCAGCACCTCGATCAGCGTGAAACCCCGGTTGCCTGGACGCATCCGTCGATGCTCAGCGACGCTCGACGTCGTCGTTCGAGAGGATCTCGAACGTGCCCTCGGCGCGGCCGAGGATCGCGCGCAGTTCTTTCGTGCCGGCCCGCTCGAGCCTGACCTCGAAGGGCACGAGGTCGCCGGAGGCGAACACCACCACCTGCGGGAGGGCAGGGTTTCGCTCCGTCGGAGCGGCGCGCGCCGGCAACTGCACTGGACGCGACTCGAGGCGCAGGCTCGCCTCGAGGCCCTCGGGAAGCGTGCGCTCGCGCAGCAGTGGGTCGTCGGCCGCGAGATCCCAGCGCTCGTTGCGGGACTCGAACAGCAGGAAGTCGTAACCTCGGGCGTCGATGCGCAGGCCGACGTCGCGGCCCTGCAGCATGGCCTCCTCGCGTGCTTGCCCGAGGATCGCGACGAGGCGCTTCGCTTCCTGGTCCATCTCGTGGTCGCCGCCGAGGACACGGGTCGAAACGGCCGCCATGCTCGCAATGATGCCGATGATGACGACGACCACCAGCACTTCGAGCAGGGTGAAGCCCGAGGACCGCCCTCGAATGAGCCCGTAGGCGCGAATACCCACGCGGCCGGCAGTGCGGAGTCGCACGCGCCCCGACGCGGGACGGCTATTCGATGTTCCAGTTGCCGACGTCGGCATCAGGGCCTTCGCCGCCCGGCTTGCCGTCGGCGCCGAGCGTGTACAGGTCGTACTCGCCGCGCGTGCCGGGGGCGATGTAGAGGTAGTCGTTGCCCCACGGATCCTTCTTGAGCCCGTCGATGTAGCCACCCTGCTTCCAGTTGCGGATGTTCGGATCCGTGGGCTGCTTGAAAAGTGCCTCCAGACCCTGCTCGGTCGTCGGGTAGCGGAAGTTGTCCATGCGATACAGGTTGAGCGCGGTCTCGTAGGCGCGGATGTCCTGCTTGGCCTTCGTGATGCGCGCATCGTCGACACGGCGGATCACGTTCGGCGCCACCAGCGCCGCGAGGATGCCGAGGATGACCACCACGACCATGATCTCGATCAGCGTGAAGCCGCGCTCCGCGGCGCCTGCGCCGCGCCGCGTGCCCGCGGTGCAAGGATCCTGATCGTGACTCATCGCTTGTGTCGCCCTGTGCATGTACATTCATCGAATCATATCAAATCGGGGCCCATGGCCCCTTGGGTCCCGCCTGTCCACTCGTTCGGACGACGACCTGCGCCAGCGGTGGCGCCTGCCGGTGATGCTCGCGGCCCTGCTGGGACTTGCGCAGCTGGCTGCTGCCCGCGTGTTGCCGGCGCTGCGCTACGAGCGGGCGGCGGTCATTGACGGCGAGGCGTGGCGGCTCGTCACCGGTCATCTGGTGCACGCGGACCTCCGGCACCTGGGCTGGAACGTGCTCGGGGTGCTCATCGTCTGGGGCCTGTTCGCGCGCGAATACACGGAACGCCAGTGGCTGCTGATCCTCGTTGCTTCGACCGTCGCGACCAGCCTGGGGTTCCTGCTCCTCGAGCCTGATCTCGAGTGGTACGTCGGATTCTCGGGCGTGCTGCACGGCTGCATGGCGGCCGGGCTCGTCGCCTCGCTGCGCGCCGGGCGCGATCCTGTCGCCTGGATCGTGACGGGATTGTTCATCGCCAAGCTCGCCTGGGAACACACAGTGGGTCCGCTGCCGTTCACCGCAGGCGGTCTTTCGATCCCCGTGATCCACGAGGCGCACACGTACGGTGCAACCGGCGGGGTCGCAGCCGGATTGCTGCTGTCGCGGCGGACGCCTGCCCGGCAGGCGCCGCTATAATCCGCCCGCCGGAAGGGGCCGGCGTCACCGGGGTTGCCGCTCATGTCGCTAGCCTTCGTCTTTCCCGGCCAGGGCTCGCAATCGGTCGGCATGCTCGCGCCGCTTGCCGCTGCCGAGCCGGTCGTGCGCGAGACCTTCGCCGAGGCGTCCGCGGTGCTCGGCTACGACCTCTGGGCGCTCTGCCAGCAGGGTCCGGACACGGAGCTCGGCAGCACCGAGCGGACGCAGCCGGCGATGCTTGCCGCCGGAGTGGCCACGTGGCGCGCGTGGCGGCAACACGGTGGACCGAAGCCCGTGGCGATGGCGGGGCACAGCCTCGGCGAGTACACGGCCCTGGTGTGTTCGGGAGCCATCGAATTCCGCGATGCCGTCGACCTGGTGCGATTCCGGGGGCAGATCATGCAGGAGGCCGTGCCGCTCGGCACGGGGGCCATGGCCGCAGTCCTGGGACTCGACGACGATGAGGTGGCGGCGGCCTGCCGCGAGGCCGAGCA
>Ga0105096_10000468_pt1 | contig 14011 bp, 31 predicted proteins | sample PPLLak3cmMay2015_FD_87036 | JGI IMG/M metagenome (GOLD analysis project Ga0105096, IMG submission 87036) | Freshwater sediment microbial communities from Prairie Pothole Lake near Jamestown, North Dakota, USA - PPLs Lake P7 Core (1) Depth... | ecosystem: Environmental > Aquatic > Freshwater >... | reverse complement strand
CCAGAATTTTTAGAAAAGTTAAACGAACAAGGTGTATTATATCCAACAATTACAGCTCGAACGATTAAAGAATTAAAAGAGAATGTGTCATTATTGCATTTAACCGTAAACACAGCACAAAATTTATGTATGCTGGACAAAAACAAAAACTTAGGAATAATCGAATTATCTAACTTATTTAATAACTAACATCATGATAAGATTTGAAATTACATACTGGACTGAAAAGAACGATGAAGCAACTGATTTAAGCATCATTTTAGAAGCTGAAACATTGCAGGAAGTATTACACAACTTTAAAATGCTGAACATTGTTCATAAGCGAATTGAAAGTATACACGAAAAGCCATATTATAGCTATACGTCTAACGAAATGGAACCAACAAAATGAAAATAACAGAAAGATTTGCTCAAGAATTATGTAAAGACGAAAACATTAGAGAGGCGTTCATTCGTGAGGGGTTGATTGAAAAACATCCAGCAATAAGAGTTCCAATACATATTATTGAAGAATTTAAAGACGACAAAGAATTAGGTAGTTTAGTTAGAATGATGGCTGAAAAATTTTAATTATGAAATACACAAAAGAACAAGCGGAAAGATTAAAGAAAAAAGGGATGAACGGTTATTCAAAACATAACCGCCCTTTAGTTGATGTAATTATCAAAGACGGATTTTATATAATCGAAAGTAAAATGAACTCATGAAACAAACTGATAAAATAACAAGACGTGAATACTTATGTGCGTTGGAATTAATTGATAAATACAACAATCAAAAAAAAGATAACATCGAAACAATTAAAAGAAGTTTTAATTCTGCAAGACCAAATGATTTAATGATATGCATTTTTAAAAATAAACAAAATGAAAAATGTTTAACTATAGGTAAAATTTATACAATTAATAAAGTTTATTACGATGGAGATTTTTTATATTATTATTGTTTTACAGACGATAACGGAAAGATGAAAATGCACATAGGAGATAAAGGATTTTTTAAATTAATTTAAATGAACACACAAAAAAAACTAGCTAAAATCTTTTGTTTAACAGATTTACTGATTACTGAATTAGACGGTAATTTAACAGAACAAGCTAACAAGGTTAAACGTAAAGCTCAAGAATTACAGAAGTTACTTGAACCAATTAACGAGAAATTCTATACTGGTGAGGGAGGTAAAACAACCTTATTTATAGAATTACAACAAAAATTTAATTATAATTTTGATAAAGTATACAAATGAAACAAATTAAATACTTTAACAGATACAGTAATACCGATTTACCCGATAATATGGGTAGATGGGCGAGAATAGGAGTTTATAATAACATCCGAGTTTCTTGGATAAATAGAGTTGAAACAAAAGATAAAGTAGTTTTTTGCGCAAGTTGTCATTTTCCTACTATGCAAAATGATACAGCAAATGAGCATAAAGTTTTTGAAACGTTTGAAGAAGCTAAAGATTTTGTTTCCGAAAGATGGAATTGGTTTTTAACTCAAATAAATTAAATTATGAAACAAACTAAACGCAAATCGCTTATTGAAAGCGTCATTCAAACAGTCTTAGGATTGTTGACATCGATAATGATACAATTGATTATTTACCCAATGATGGGCATTCCTGTAACATTCTCCCAAAACCTAATTATAACAGCGGTATTCTTTGCCGTGTCAATTGTAAGAGGGTATGCTGTGAGAAGAATATTTGAGAAAAGATGCTAACTATTACCAACGAGGATAATATGGCTTTAATGGCTCGTTATCCCGATAATTATTTTGATTTAGCAATAGTTGACCCGCCTTATGGTTTAGAGCGTTTTAAAAAGGGTGGTAGTGTTATAAATAAATATGGAAGCGAAAAAGGTAAATGGAATAATGAAAAACCAAAATTTGAATATTTTAACGAATTATTTAGAGTATCTAAAAAACAAATAATTTGGGGTGCTAATAATTTTGATTTACCAACAAGCGAATATTTTATTATTTGGCAAAAATCAAATGCAGAAGATTTTAGTTTCGCTATGTGTGAAATGGCGTGGACTAATTGCAAAGTAACTGCAAAAGTTTTTAAACATTACCATGTTCAAACAGACGATAAAAATAAAATACACCCAACCCAAAAACCTGCAGAACTTTATAAATGGTTAATTAATAAATACGCTAAACCAAACGACAAAATACTCGACACTCATTTAGGCTCAGGAAGTATTGCAATAGCTTGCCACGATTACGGATTTGATTTAACGGCTTGTGAATTAGATAAACAATACTTCGATAAAGCTATGCAACGAATAAACAACCATGTATCACAACAAAAACTATTCTAAATGACCACAACAGATCAAATAACAGCAACCGCAACGTATCAGCAACTGATAAAAAAAACGCCGTTCCTAGCAAAGATTTTACTATCAAAACCTAGTCGAGATAGCATCGACCGGATGGTGTATCAATTGCAGAAACTAGGCATGGATTACCTAGACGATAAAAATTTATCTGAGAGAGAAGTAAAAATAGCTAAAGAGATATGCGAACAGAAAAACTAGCCAACGAAATTATAAAACTATTTATAGATAACCAAATTCCAATAAATATTCAACTTGATGCGCTGAAATTAGCAAAGTTAAAAATTGAATTTTGCAAAGAAGCTGGAAAAGATATGAAACAAAATAGTTTAGAATTCAACCCCCGCCCCTAAAAAGGCGGTTTTTTATTTAGAATAAATATAAATAAAGAACTTTAATTGAATTAAATTAGTTTAATTGAATTATTGCTGTATATTTGTACTCAGATAACAACAACGAAAAATAAAGATTATGAAACTTACTCAAGAATTTTTAACAGAAAACAGAAACGAAATAATTGAAGTTGCACAATCTCAAATGAGAGCAAGCGGGTTCGAATATGTTTCTTTAAAAGAAGTCTTAGTAATGTTCAAGGAAGATTCTACAGATGATTATACTATTTCTGAAAATATGGAATGGTGTATCGACCAATTAAAAGCTAAAAACAATGCTTCTTTTTTAGTGGCATCTGAAAAAACACAAGCACAATCAAGAGCAAAACAATCTATAAATATTTAATCATGAAGACGTACACAAACATCGTAGTAATAAATGGAATTAATTTCACCAACGTAGTAAAAGCTAGTAGCTACAATGAGGCTTTAAAAATTCAAAAAGACCGTAAATATAAATCTAAAAACACGTTCAAAGGACGTTTAACATCATGAAAAACCCAAGGAACGCAGGTGTAAAGCCAAAGTACAAAGAGGGTGTATTGACTAAGGTCATTCACCCGTTAATCCCGATCGAAGCCGAAAAGGATGTTTTAGAAGCAATTGATAACGTAGTAAAAAAATATAAATCATGACAGACCTAGAGAATTTTCAAGCGTTGCAAATCGTAACGCTTCAAACAGAATTAAAAAAGCACAAAGATTTATTGATTGAAATACAAAATTCAATTGATGAAATGACAAAAGAAATTGAAGTTAACGAACCATTAATAATAACATTAAATTAATTATGAAAGTATCAAAGGAGTTTATTTTAGAAGCGCATAAAGATGCGTGTAGCACTTGGAAAAACAAAATAGAAAAAGAGTTTCCTGAGTTGTTTGTTGAGGAAAAAGCTAATGGATGGTATAAATTAAGACAGTCTTATGGATTTTGGTTTGGTTTTTATGAAGATAATCTTTTAAAATATACAATAACAGACGATGGTTTTTCTTTAATTCATAAAGAATGTGAATATGAAAATGAAGAAAAAGCCACCAAAGAAGAGGTAGAAACCGCATTAATTGCTGAGGCTAAGAAAAAAGGGTTTGAAGAAGGGGTGGAATTTATTGATAAAGATGGTGAAAAACAAATTTGCAAAAGTAAAATAAAGATATGTGATAGTACAAGAAAAAATAGTTTTGGTTTGCAGTTTGGAAATGGTAATGGTTTGATTTTCTACAACGGCATCTGGGCAACAATTATCGAAAAGCCGAAATTCACAAAAGAAGAAGCAGAGAAAAAATTTAATATAAAAATAGTATAGTTATGGGAGCAAGTAAAGATTTATTCTCTTTAATGAGAATGCAAGAAACAGAAATACAAGGATTTTTAGCAACAAAAAAAGAGATACAATTTTCAGCAAAAAAGTTTATTACGGATGTTTTAGACGCTGGTGAAACCGATAAATTCGAATTGTTAGCACAAGCAAAACGTATGCAAGAGGCTCTTGATATTATCAATACCGAACTTTTAAAAGTGATACCATTAGAAAACTTTGAGGCGTTCGGATTAAAAGGTACATTCCGAAGTGGTGGGGATACCGCTAACTACATGGAAGACGAGGTTTATTCCACTATTAAAAAAGATTTAGATGCTAGGACTGAACAACTAAAAATGGCGCTTAAACAAGACACATTCGATGCTTATGGTAATCAGGTTCCAAAAGTTTCTACAACTCCGAGAAAATCAAGTTTGGCTATCTCGTTTTAATTCAGTATATTTACACATCTTAAATAATTAAATATCTTATCTTATGAAACAAATTGCAACCGCCTTACTTAAGGCACAATCCGAAATGACTACACCGAAAAAAGGCAGTGTAAATCCTTTTTTTAAAAACAAGTACGCAGACTTAAACGACGTACTTTCTGCGGTAGTTCCTGCATTAAACAACAACGGAATAGTATTACTACAACCTTTAGTAAATATAGAAGGTAAAAACTACGTTAAAACAGTTTTAATGCACGAAAGCGGAGAAACATTTGAAAGCCTTGCAGAAATATTTTGTACAAAACAAAATGACGCACAAGCCTACGGTTCTGGAATTAGTTACGCGCGTCGTTATTCTGTTTCTTCAATATGTGGAATTGGAAGCGAGGACGACGACGCGCAAAAAGCGGTTCAAGTAGTTCAAACTGCACAACCAAAATTAACAGCTACAAAAGAAGTAATGGATAATGCAAAGATTGCAAAAGCCACTATTGCTCAAATCAAACAAAAATATTCAGTTAGTGCTGAATTAGAAAATTATTTTATAAATCTTTAAATCTTAAATTATGTCAGACAAAAAATCTTATTACGGTTCAATCGACTTTTCTAAATTATTAGAACAAGCAAAATCAGGAAACAAGGCTTTTACTAAAAATGAAAACGGTAAAATTTATTTAAACGTTCGTGTTTGGGTAAATGATGAATTGGATAAATTCGGAAATTGCGCCAGTTTTCAATCTAATTTTAAAGGCGCAACCAAAGAAGAGCGTTTCTATTTCGGTAACATGAAAGAAAGCGTTGCAGTCGAAGAAAAAGTAACTGAAAGCGATATCCCAAACGTTGACGATTTCGTTTTCTAAATGGAAGAAATCGAAGTTGTAAAATTCGATAAACTAACTAACATTCCAGTTGCTAAAAAGTTGATGAAACTAAGCGACTGGATTGCTTTTAAAAAACACACAAAAACGCATTACTACAAAGCTTATCAAATTGGATTTTGTCAAATAAAGATTGAAAAAAGTTTGTAGATTGAAATAAATTACTATATTTGCATAGTAGAGTGGAAGCTACAATAAAAAACATTATTAAACCCTTTTTAGGATAGCGACTTCCACCGCACCTAAAAGGGGTTTTCATTTTTTACAAACTTAACTTAAATTAAATTATCATGGAACACAAATTAACGCCTGAATTACAAATTTCAGAAAGTTCAAAAAACTTTATTTCTGTATTTGAAATAAACGATGGAACTTGTACATTATGTATTACTAGGCAACCTTTTAATGACGAATTAGAACAAATAGTTTTGTGTTCTAGTCTTAATCAAAAAGAATTACATTCTTTTATTGGTACATTATTACATGTTCAACAAAAAATAAAAGGAGGTAAGTAATGGCTGAAAATAAAAAATCATTTTTAATTTATTGCGACCTTATTCATACTATTAAAAAAATGAAAAAAGAGGACGCAGGAGAGTTGTTTTTACATCTTTTACAATATACTAACGACTTAAACCCTATTACAGATAACATTGTTGTGGAGCTTGTTTTTGAACCAATTAAACAACAACTTAAAAGGGATTTAAAAACCTATGAAAAAACTATTGAAGATAAAAGTGCTAGTGGTAAATTAGGTAATTTAAAAAGATGGAACAACGATTTATATTTGCAAGTTATAGCAAAAGAAATAACCATTATAGAAGCTGAGAATATCGCAAAGCATCGCAAAACATCGCACACCGATAGCAACCTATCGCAACCCATCGCAAACATCGCTGTTACAGATAATGATAATGTTACAGATAATGATAATGTTACAGATATAAAAATAAAAGATATACCGGCTTTGCCTCTTTTTAATTTTTACCAATCTTTAATTAACTTAGGGTATAAAAAAGAATTAGTTTCAGATTGGATTAGGGTAAGAAAAAATAAAAAAGCTACAAATACTGAAACTGCTTTTAAAAAGTTTATTACTCAAGTTGAAAAAAGCGGATATACTGGCGATGAAGTTTTAGAAAAATGCATTGAAAAAAGTTGGAGCGGATTTGATAGTGAATGGTTTTCTAAAAGCAAAAATAAAGTTTCAAATTCATTAGATTATTATTTAGATAAAGACGGTTATAAAATACAAAAAGGCGTAATATGAAAAACATTCAACAATGGGCGCTTATTGAAACAAATAAGACATCCGGAACCGCAAAAATAAAATGCCCTATTTGTACTGATACTAGGAAAAATAAAAACGATAAATCTCTAATGGTTTGGTTTAACAACGGAACAGCAAAATGTTTTAACGATGGATGCAATGCTTTATTTTTTAAAGATAGTATTGTAAAATCGGTTTTAAGCAGTAGTTACACGTTGCCGTCTCAGGAATGGAAAAACTATACTACACTTTCTGATAGTATGGTTAAATATTGCGAAGAGCGCAAAATAAACCAGTACACATTAAAAGCGTTTGATATTACCGAAGAAAAATATTATCAGCCGGCATTAAACAAAGAAGTAAATAATATTGTTTTTAATTATTTTGAAGGCGATGTTTTAGTAAATAAAAAATACCGTTCTGGAAACAAAAAGTTTACACAATCAAAAAACGGAAAGCCAATTTTTTACAATATTAATTCTATTATTGGCGAAGATGAGGTTTACATCGTAGAGGGTGAATTTGATGTTTTAGCTTTTTTTGAAGCCGGAATAAAAAATGTTATTTCAATTCCAAACGGTGCAAACGATAATGATAATTATTGGTTAAATTCTGAAAAGTATATCAAAGATGTTAAGAAGTTTTTTATAGCTACTGACAATGACGAAAGCGGTAATAATGTAGCGGAAAAGATAGCACAAAGATTAGGGCGTTATAGATGCGAACGAATTTTATTTGCCGGAAAAGATGCAAATGATGATTTGAAATCAGGTGTTTTAGAAACTTCAATTTATAATAGAAAAAAGTATCCAGTTTCAGGAGTTTTCACAACAGAGGATTTACTCGAGAAATTAGTAGAGTTGCACGATGCCGGATTACCAAACTGTATAGAAATTAAAAATAGAACTTTAAGGCGCTTAAATGACATTTTTAAATTAATGTATGGTCACCTTTGCATTGGCACCGGAATACCGTCGCACGGAAAATCAAATTTTACTGAATGGTTAGTTTTAAACTATCTTTTAGAAAACGATTGTAAAGCTAGTTTTTTCAGTCCAGAACACCAACCGTTAGAATTACACATGAGTACGTTTATTCAAAAGGTTATAGGTAAGAATTTCTTTTTTGAAATTGAAGGAACGCCAAAAGTTACTAAATTAGAAATAATGCAATTTCATAATTGGGCAAATCAAAAATTATATTTAACAAGTCCGGACGTTGGAGAGTTCGCTACATGGGATTGGGTATTAGATAAATTTAGAGAACAAATTTATTCCTTTGGTATTAATATTTTCGTTGTTGATGCATGGAATAAAGTAGAGTTTACCGGAAACAAAACCGAAAGGGAAAACATAACAAAAACATTATCTAGGTTAACGCAATTTGCACAGCAAAATAATGTTTTAATTATTGTGATTGCACACCCTACTAAAATGAAAAAACTAGATAATGGCAATTATGATAAACCAACTTTATACGATGTTTCCGGAAGTGCTGATTTTAGAAATCAAACACATGACGGGTTTTGTATTTTCAGGGAGTTTGGAGACGAACCAAAAACAACTTTTACAAATCTAAAAACTAAATTTACTTTTCAGGGCGAAATTGGTTCAATAGCTGAATTTGAATATCACAAACCGTCCGGACGTTATTATGAAATAGGAACAGAGGCACAGTGCGAAAATCTTTTAGACAAAGAAAAAAAAGAAACTGAATTTAAAGAAGAAATCGAACCGGTTAAATTAATTTCGCTTGAAGAAGTAAAAGGAGTTTTTGAAGATATACCATACAACGAAGAAGATGAAATACCTTTTTAGCCAAACGCATAACTTACTATTAAATCGACATGATAGGATAGTACAAAAGTTTATTGACGGTGTAATAAGCTATCAGGACTTTGAAAACTACGAAAAGAAATATTTAAAAATAAAAGAATTATTTACAATTAATTTAAACTAACATGAAAACAACAAAACAAAAACAAGTGCTTACACATTTATTTGAACACGGTAAAATCAACACTTGGGAAGCGATACAACTGTATGGCGCCACTAGACTAAGTCACATTATTTATATGCTACGTGGAGAGGGCTTTGTAATTAATTCAGAGCCTAGAAGTAAGAAAGATAGAAACGGCAACAATTGCAATTTCTGCGATTATGTGCTTATTAATGATGAAACTTTATTAACTTAGCACTATGAAAATATTAGTAGTAAAAACAATAAACGGCTTTTTAAAACCAGCATACGGAAGCGATAGCGATACATTCGCAAAGATGCCGATAAATGAAACTTTTGAAATTGAGTACAAGAAAAAAAGAAATCCCATGTTTCATAGAAAGTACTTTGCTTTGCTTAACTTGGCGTTTCAAAATCAAAGCGATTACCGAACGCTTGAGGATATGAGGCATGATATAATTGTGACTGCTGGTTTTTATGATGAAATAGTAAATCTTATTACGGGTGAAGTTTACAAAAAAGCTAATTCAATTTCTTTTGACAGCATGGACAATATAACTTTTAACGAGGTTTACGAAAAAACAAAAGATGTAATTACTCAGTGGCTTGGAATATCTAACGAGGCGATTGTTGAAGAAATAGAACAATATTATTAATTATGAAATGTAAACACTGTAAAGAAACTTTCACGGTTAAATACTTCCTTCAAAAATATTGCATGGAAAAAGACGAATGTATAAAAGCATTCTCAAACGGGGTAAAAGAAAAAAAGGAACTGCAAAATGCAAAGGCAAAAAAGCAAATGGATCATGCCTTAAAAATAGATAACGACGAAAAGAAACTCAAAGCGTCAAAGATTAACACCAAAACACAAGTACATGCATTTGTGCGCAATCGGGATAAAGGAAAGCCTTGCATTAGTTGCGGTGTTACATGGAATGATAATTTTCAAGCTGGTCACCATTACAAGTCAGAAACCTTTGAAACGCTAAAATACAACGTAGATAATATACACGGTCAATGCCAAAGATGTAATTTATATTTAGAGGGTGCATTTGATAACTATGCTTTGAGCCTACCGAAAAGAATAGGACTTGAAAGATACAACGAACTTGTAAGACTAGCAGGAATTGATAAGCAACACGAAAAGGTTTGGAATTTAGAAAATTTAAAAGAGGTTCGAGATAGTTTGAAAACCCACCGCAAATAAATTACAAAAAGAAATAGATTATTATAATTTTGGTATTGTTTAAAGTAGTATATTTGTAGAATAAAATTTAATTATGGCAACATTTGAAAATATAGACGTTGGAACTATTGCGTTAATTCAACAAACAGAAACAGGTAGAATTTTACAAATAGGATTAACAGTTGCTCAAAGTAATATGTTACAATTCTTTTTAGCTAAATTATCACAAGAAAGCAAATTAATCCAAATGCCAGAAGAATATGATTTGGTATTAAAATCAAGTTTAAAACAAAATGTATAAAAAACTATTCATAACATCAGGGTTATCCAATACGCAAATAATAAAACGCATTGGATTTACACACACGCATAGAAAACAATACGAACAAGCTACGAAAATAGACTTTAGCAAGTTTGTATTGTTTGGGAAGAAATTAGACGTTACAGAGGCGCAAATGACGTCGATTGTAAATGAAGGGATATTGGAAATTATAAAAAATTATTAGGATGGAAATAATACATCAAATATTAATCGAGTCTGTAAGTGGAGGCTTTTGGAAGTTCGCAGGTTATTTTTTTATACTTTACATATTTATTGCGTTGCCAATTGCTATTATTTAACTTATTATAGAAACAATTAAAAAAGCGACGGATTAAATAAATTTAATTATCTTTGTGATTATGGAAATACTAAAAATATCAGAGGTTAAACTAAACCCAAACAATCCTAGACTTATCAAAGACGATAAGTTTAAAAAATTAGTTCAGAGTATTAAAGACTTTCCAGAAATGCTTTCAATACGTCCAATTGTAGTCAATCAAGATATGATTATATTAGGTGGTAACATGCGATATAAAGCTTGTAAAGAAGCTGGTTTAAAAGAAATACCAGTTATTATAACTAACTTAACTGAAGACCAACAAAGGGAGTTTTTAATAAAAGACAATACAAGCGGTGGCGAGTGGGATTGGGAAGTATTAGCTAATGAATGGGATAACGAGCAATTAGAAGCGTGGGGTTTGGATTTAGTCGGTTTTGATGCAAATGCAGAAGATTACGGAGAAGATTTTAGTTTAGCGGATGGAGATAAAGCACCATTTCAACAAATGACTTTTACATTAGCAGATGAACAAGCGGAGCAAATTAAAAACGCAATAGCTGATATTAAAGCAACAGAAGAATATAAATACTGTGAAACTTTAGGAAACGAAAACAGCAACGGAAACGCTTTATATTTAATCATAATGCAATGGGCAGAGCAAAGGAAATAATCGTAAAAGTAATACCAAGTAAAATTGCTAATGAGTTTGTAAAAAAGCACCACTATAGCGGTAAAGTAGTTCCAAATAGTAATTTGCACTTTGGTTGCTTTTTAGATGATAAATTACATGGAGTTATGCAATATGGTAGTCCTTTTATGAAAACAAAAGTTTTGCCTTTAGTTGAACCACAAAATTGGAACGGAATGTTAGAACTTAACAGAATGGCTTTTGATGATTATTTACCTAAGTATTCAGAAAGTAGATGTATTGCAATTAGTATTAAGTTGATTAAGAAAAATGCTCCACAAATAAAATGGCTTTTATCTTTTGCAGATGGTACTCAATGCGGAGATGGCACAATTTACAGAGCAAGTGGTTTTGTATTGACTTCGGTAAAAGAAAACAGTAGTATTATAAAACTTTCAAACGGAGATATTGTAGCTTCAATGACTTACACTAAAGGTAAAAATATATTAAGTCAAGGAGGTAGAGCGGGAATACCAAAAGATGCAGAAAAATTAAATGGTAATATGTTTAGGTATATTTACCTAATAGATAAAACTTGTAAAATAACAGTCCCTATTTTACCATTTAGCAAAATAGATGAAATGGGTGCAGGAATGTATAAAGGCGAAAAAATAACATTAGCAGAAAGAAAAGAATAATTATAAGCGTGGTTAGCATAGAAGCAATGCGTTTGGCATTCCAGCCAAAAGAAGGAGGGCAGTACTACTACCACGCTCAAAATATTAAGTAATGGCATACGATAGAGTTAAAATATTCGAACAAGCAAAGGAAGTGATAGTAAAACATAAACTCTTTTTTATAGAGGATATTGTTTCATTTTTGCCTTGTGCTAAACCTACTTTTTACGATTTTTTCCCTCCCGAAAGTAACGAACTGAACGAGCTAAAAGAATTGTTAGAAACAAATCGAGTATCTTTAAAAGTTTCAATGCGTTCTAAATGGTACACAAGTAACGCACCAGCATTACAAATGGCTTTGATGAAATTGATTGCAACCCCTGAGGAATTAAGAAAGTTGTCGATGCAATTTGTTGAAAGTGAAAACACTAATAATACTACAATAATAAATTTAGGCAATGGAACTCCTCCAAAAACAGAATGACGCTGTTTATTATTTAAAAGATAATACTACTAAAGAGGTACTTTATGGAGGCGCTGCAGGTGGAGGAAAATCAGCATTAGGAGTATTATGGTTAATTGAACAATCTCAAAACTATCCCGGCACACGTTGGTTGATGGGTAGGGCAAAGCTAAAAACATTAAAAGAAACAACCTTAAACACTTTCTTTGATTTAGCATCGCAATTAAAAATAACAGACCAATTTAATTTTAACGGTCAAAACGGTGTTATTTATTGGAAAAATGGGAGTGAAATACTTTTAAAAGATTTATATTCTTATCCAGCAGACCCAAACTTTGACAGCTTAGGATCACTTGAAATAACAGGGGCTTTTGTTGATGAGTGCAATCAAATAAGCTATAAAGCGTGGCAAATAGTTACTTCTAGGATAAGATATAAACTAAATGAATATAATCTTATTCCAAAGATATTAGGCAGTTGTAATCCTGCAAAGAATTGGACTTACTCAAAGTTTTATATTCCTAACTCAAATGGAACTATTGGAAACACTAAAAAGTTTATTCAATCATTACCAACTGACAATCCCAATTTACCAAAATCATATTTAGAAAGTTTATTAGCACTTGATGAAAATAGTAAACAAAGGCTTTATTATGGGAATTGGGAATATGATAATGATCCAAGTAAACTTATTGACTACGATAAAATAAATAACTGTTTTACAAATGAATTTATTGAAGATGGAGAAATGTATATTAGTGCCGATATTGCTCGATATGGTAGTGATAAGATGGTTATTTGTGTTTGGAGCGGATTTAGAGTTGTAGAGATATTCTCTTTGGCTAAAAGTTCAGTTACTGAAACAGCGGAGGCAATACGCGGATTAGCTACAAAATGGAAAGTGCCAAATAGCAATATCATTGCGGATGAGGATGGCGTAGGTGGTGGAGTGATTGATATTCTTAAATGCAAAGGTTTTGTAAATAATTCACGTGCATTAAAAGAAGAAAATGTTATAGTTGAGTATCAAAATCTTAAAACGCAATGCTATTATAAATTGGCTGATAAAATACAAAACAACGGTATTTATATTTATTGCTCGGATGGAACGGTGCAAGACGACATAATAAAAGAATTAGAACAAGTCAAAAGAGACAAGATTGATAATGATGGAAAACTAAGAATGGTACCTAAAGAAAAGGTAAAAGAATTTATAGGAAGGTCACCAGATTATTCAGATGCTTTAGCTTTTAGAATGTATTTTGAATTGTCTCCTAAGTTTTTTACATTCTAATTTATAATTATTATAAATAAAAACTATATCTTTGAAAACAAATATTATACAATAATGGCAAAAAGTAGACTTTCTTTAGCTTGGGATATGCTTACAAATCCTAATAAAAACCTTTTTAACGAAAGCATTTATAAAATGGTTGGAGGTTTGACAATGACTTATAACCGTGATTTAGAAACATTATTAGTTAAAGGTTATGGAGAAAATCCAGACGTTAACGCAATCGTAAATCAACAGGCTTCTAAGACTACAAGTGTGCCTTATTGCGTTAAGAAAATAGAAGATGAAGAGGCGTATAAAAAAATAAAATCCTTTCCAAATAACATCTCTTTTCAACAAAAGCAAATAATCAATAAGCTAAAAAGAAAAGCGTACGAAAGTGATACAGAAATGCCAATGCCTTTGTTAAGACCTAATGTCAATCAAAGTTGGAACGATATATTTTTCTTGTACAAACTTTATTTGAAGGTATGCGGTAATGTTTATCTTTATAAACAAACAGTTTTGGAAGGCGCGAACGCTGGTAAACCATTACAATTATATATACTTCCATCTCATTG
>Ga0105096_10000467_pt1 | contig 14018 bp, 9 predicted proteins | sample PPLLak3cmMay2015_FD_87036 | JGI IMG/M metagenome (GOLD analysis project Ga0105096, IMG submission 87036) | Freshwater sediment microbial communities from Prairie Pothole Lake near Jamestown, North Dakota, USA - PPLs Lake P7 Core (1) Depth... | ecosystem: Environmental > Aquatic > Freshwater >... | reverse complement strand
TAGAGTCGGTCGATGAGGTTGGCGGCGAGAATCAGATCGTAGCCGCTGAACACCGGTTTCAGGTTGCAGGCGTCGCCCTGCCAGAAGGCCACCTTTTGCGCGACCTCCGCCAGGCCGAGCGCGTCCAACCGGCGCTCCCGGTACAGCACCAGTTCGCCCTCGTCCGGCAATGTGTAGCGGATTACGCCGGTGTCGGCCAGATGCGCGCCGGCCTGGATGAAGCGGGCGGAGAAGTCCACCCCTTCGACCCGCGCGAAATGGCGCGCCAGTTCAAGGCTGGCGCGACCGGTGGCGCAGCCCAGATCCAGCGCCCGCCCCGGCACGCCACCATGATGGCGGGAGAAGGCATGGATGGCGATCCGCGCCAGGGCGCGAGGAAAATTGGGGACGCCAAAATATTCGTCGCCATAGTGAAATTCGACATACTGCGACAGCAGGGCGTCGGTTTCGTACAGCGAGCCGGGCTGGGTCACGGTGGCCTCGCCGACGATATAGCGGAAGCCCGCGTGCTGAAAAAAGTGGCGGCGGAAGGCATAGCGCGAGACATGGCGCGCCTCGTTGCCGGCGGAGATCCATGACCCGCCCTTGATCATGTTGTGGCGATTGTCGAAGGTGGGCGTGGTGAAGTCGTCGTATAGCGGATGGACCCTAAAGCCGTCGAAGGGATAGGTGGGTGTCTCGCACCACTGCCAGACGTTGCCCACTACGTCGAAGAGGTCACCATGGGCGAAGCGGTTCACCGGGCAACCGGAGGCCCAGTGGTCGAGGTGCTGGTTAGCCGCCGCAGGGGCGTCCGGTGGCGGGTCGGTCAGGCCGACGTGGTCGTAAAGGCGATGCCATTCGTCCTCGCTCGGCAGGCGAACGGTTAGCCCGGTCTGGCGCGCCAACCAGTGGCAGAAGGCGCGGGCTTCGTGGCAGTTGGTTTCCACTGGCCAGTCCCATGGCATGGGCACTTCCTCGGCCACCAGGCGCAGCTTCCAGGCGCCGCCAGCCGGCACCCAGAAGGTCGGGTGCTCGGCGCGCGCAAATCGGCGCCAGCCCAGGCCCTCCTCGTCCCAGAGGCTGTCGTCGGCGTAACCGCCAGCCTGGACAAAGGCATGGAATTCCGCATTGCTGGTCAGATAGCGCGCGGCGCGAAAGGCCGGCACTTCCGCCACATGGCGGCCATACTCGTTATCCCAGCCGTACCAGGGGTCAGCGAATTCACGCCCCAGCCCTACCCGCCCGGCGGGGATATCCACCAGCGCATTCTCCGGCGCCGCACCGCTGGCACGGCAGGGTGGCCAGTCGGGATGGGGCCGCACCAAGCTCAGCGCATGCTGGCGCATCAGCACCGAGGAGGTTTCCAGGTGGATACGCTCGTGCTCGATGCCCATCAGCACCACCCAGAAGGGATCCCGCCAGGCTATGGGCAGGCTGAGCGGCGTGGCGCGAATCACCCGGTCCACGGCCTCTCGGACCAGGCGGCGGTAATCCCAGACAGCGGCAGGCGTCGGCCAGTCGTAATTGGCATCGTTCAGGTCATCCCAACTCATCTCGTCCACGCCTACCGCGAACATGGATTCCAGCCTGGGGTCGATGCGCCTGTCCACCAGCCCGGCGAGCAAGAACTTGTTGATGAAAAAAGTAGCGGTATGGCCGAGGTAGAAGATCAGGGGGTGGCGCAGGCTGATGGGCTTGCGATAGTAGGCCTCGTCCCCGGCGAGCAACTGGAACAGCGACTCGTAGCGATCGAAGGTGGCATGAAAATAGCGCAGTATCTCGGCGCGCTTGGCTTCGGGATCCGTGCCATCCAGGAGTGGGGTGCGGGGGAAGATTTCGGTAGGCATTGGGTTTAGGGCTGCTTGGCGTGGGGCCTCATCCTGCGCCAAAGCAAGGGGTGGTTCAAGTCGATGAAGGCAAGGCCAGCCTCGACGCCTATCCCCTCCGCCGCGCCGATGGCGGGCGGGGAAGATTTTCCTCGCGCTCCGGTGTTGGCCTCGCGCTCCGGTGTTGGCCTCGCGGCATTGGGGGCAGACCCCGGTATCGCCCCGGTCTGCCCATCCATCCCCCCTGGGGCGCCAGCGGCTGGATCAACGCCGACGCCGAAGCAAGGGTGGCTTGCAGGTTAACTCACACCCTTGCCATGCAGGTAGGCACTGTACTTCTGATCGGTTCCGGCGATATGGTCGATGAGCCAGGTCTTGAGGAAGCCCGCCATCTTCTCCACCGTACCCTCTCGGTCCTTCTCATAGGCATCTAGGAATTGGCCAACCCGCGCGATCATGGCCTCATGCTCGCGCTTGTGGGCCTCGAATTCCGGATAGTTATGCTGGGTCAGGAGAGCCTCCTCCCTCTCGAAATGGTATTTGGTGTAGTCCACCAACTCCTTCAGGGTGGCGCGCTCGCAGGCCTCGCAGGTGGGGTAGTACACTGCGGTCTGGAGATTATTGATCAGGGTGAGTAGCTTCTTGTGATCCTCGTCAATGGCGACAATGCCGACGCTCAATGAGGGGTCCCAAGTGACAAAGTGCCGTGCCGTTATGCGCTTATGAATAAAGGGCAGCGCCGCCAGCACCGCGATCATGATCCATGGCACGGGATTGTCGATCCCGAACATAAACCCGATTCCAATCACCAGGAGGGCGAGAACAATGAACAGGGACAGACTAAAGGTCTGGAGACTCTGGCGCATGACTGAATTCCCCGACAGCGTGATGCCCCCGCCATGGGCGGGCAGGAAGGGTGATGAACCCCGGCCGTGGACCAAGGTTATGGTAGAGGTTAGCGGCCCTGGGGCAAATGCGATTTGACTTGTGTCAAACCGGCCCGTGATGGCGGCGAAAGGGCCACCCAAATCCCCAATCTCATGGCATTTGACATAAGTCAAAAAGAAGGGCGGCGGGAGCCGGATGATCACTTTCCCGTCAATTTGATATGAATCAAGGCAGGGGGCTCCGCTCGCAAGCCTAATCAGCATCGCCCAACCTCAACCAGGAGATCCAAATGACTCAGTCGAAACAATTCCTACCGCCGCGCCAGTTTGTTCTGGGGGCCGTTGCCGCCGCCATTAGTTCAATACTCGTCGGGACCATGAGTGTCGCCGCCGCCGCCGAACCAACCCTGAGTGCCGAGGATTTCGAGCGCGCCAAGACCATCTATTTCGAGCGCTGCGCCGGCTGTCACGGCGTACTGCGCAAGGGCGCCACCGGCAAGAACCTGGAGCCAACCTTGAGCACGCAGAAGCCGGACGGCTCCACCGAGGAGGGAGGCACCATCAAGCTGGGACAGGATCGTCTGGAGAAGATCATCGCCCTCGGCACCGAGGGTGGCATGGTCAACTTCAACGACATCTTGAGCAAGGAAGACATCAAGCTGATGGCCACCTATATCCAGATGGAGCCCCCAGTGCCGCCGGAGTGGGGCATGAAGGACATGCTGGCGAGCTGGAAGTTGATCGTCCCGGTCGACAAGCGTCCGACCAAGCAGATGAACAAGATCAACCTGGATAACGTCTTCTCCGTGACCCTGCGCGACTCCGGCGAGGTGGCGCTGGTGGATGGCGATACCAAGGAGATCATCAATATCGTCAAGACAGGCTACGCGGTGCACATCTCGCGCATGTCCGCCTCGGGACGCTACATCTACGTCATCGGCCGCGACGGACTCCTGAGCCTGATTGATCTCTGGATGGAAAAGCCCGAGGTGGTGGCGGAGGTCAAGTCCGGCATCGAGGCCCGTTCCGTCGATACCTCCAAGTTCAAGGGCTATGAGGACAAATACGCCATCCTCGGTTCTTACTGGCCTCCCCAGTACGCCATTCTCGAGGGTGAGACCCTCAAGCCGCTGAAGATCGTCTCCACCCGCGGTATCACCGTGGATGGCGAGTACCACCCGGAGCCCCGCGTCGCCTCCATAGTCTCGTCGGTGATCAAGCCCGAATGGGTGGTCAACATCAAGGAGACCGGGATGGTCAAGCTGGTGGATTACTCCGACATTGATAACCTGAAGGAAGTCACCATCAACTCCTCCAAGTTCCTGCATGACGGTGGTTGGGACTCCACCAAGCGCTACTTCCTGGTGGCCGCCAATGCCTCGAACCAGGTAGTGGCCGTCGATACCCAGGAGGGCAAGCTGGCCGCCATCATCGACACCAAGCCCAAGCCCCATCCAGGCCGCGGCGCCAACTTCACCCATCCCCAGTTCGGGCCTGTGTGGGCTACCTCCCACCTGGGGGCCGATGTTATCACCCTCATCGGCACCGACCCGGCAAAGCACCCAAATGAAGCTTGGAAGGTGGTGCAAGAGTTGCCCATGCACGGGTCCGGCTCTCTGTTCGTGAAGACCCATCCCAAGTCAACCAACCTTTGGGCGGATGCCCCGCTGAACCCCGACCAGGAGACCGCCGAGTCGGTGACGGTTTACGACATCAACAACCTGGATAAGGGACCAGAGGTCATCAACGTGGCCCAGATGGCCGAACTCGGCGAGACCAAGGGTGTCAAGCGCGTGGTCCATGCCGAGTACAACAAGGAGGGCGATGAGGTCTGGTTCTCCGTCTGGAGCGGCAAGACCGATCCCGCGGCCCTGGTGGTGCTGGACGACAAGACCCGCAAGCTCAAGTCGGTCATTAAGGATCGCATGATCACCCCCACGGGCAAGTTTAACGTCTATAACACCCAACACGACATTTACTAGGGAGTTCCGCAAGACAGGTTGCCATCCTTTCCCGGATTCCGGCCCTCAGCCGGCATATCGGGCAGAGAGACAACCTGCTCGCCTCGTCGTCCCCAGGGGATGCCGGGACCCAGTGCCAAGGACGGCGCGCGGCGGGCGAGCGCGGGAATCGCGCCAGTCACCAGGCGGCGACATCTAACGTGCAACTCCTACCCTTGGGCGCGAATGCATTCGCACCACCAAGCAAGTCAACTGTCGGATCAAGGTCCATCCACCCCAGGTAGGGCCGTGCGGGGTTCCCATGCAACACCATTCACTGATCAAGAGTCTGCTGGCGCGCAAGGTCGCCTTCGGGGCGACCCTTGGCGGCGCCGTTTTGTTCATGGTGATCGGCGTCATCCTGTGGGGCGGTTTCAACACCGCCATGGAGGCGACCAACACCATGGAGTTCTGCATCACCTGCCATGAGATGCGGGACAACGCCTATGTCGAATACCTCGGCTCGGCCCACGACGGCAACCGTAGCGGCGTGCGCGCCGGCTGCCCGGATTGCCACGTCCCCCGCCCCTGGGTCCACAAGCTGGTGCGCAAGGTGCAGGCGAGCCAGGAGGTCTGGCACAAGCTCATGGGTACCGTGGATACCCCGGAAAAGTTCAATGAGCACCGCCTCACCATGGCCAAACGGGTATGGCAGGCAATGAAGGACACGGACTCCCGCGAGTGTCGCAACTGCCACGACTGGCACACCATGAATCCGGAGCGGCAGAAGCCGCGGGCGCGCAATCAGCACAAGTTTGCGATGGAGAATGGGCGCACCTGCATCGACTGCCACAAGGGAATAGCCCATCAAGCGGTGCACAACCAATTGTCGGAGGAGGAGTTGGAGACCATCAGCGCCCCGGTGGCGGCCCACATCCAGCCCGTGCCCCAGTCCTTCCTGGAGGGATTGATCCGGGTCGAGGCGGCGGAGAAGGCGGCCGAAGCCCAGGCCCAGGCCGAGATCCAGCGGGACCGGGAGCAACGCGCCGAAGCCAAGTTAGCGGAACAGCGTCACATCGAGGAGGCAGTGGCCAAGGCCCTGGCGGAGCGGCAGGCGGCGACCCAGGACGATACGAGGGTAGCGTCGGCACCCGTTCCGGCATCCGCCCCCGCGGCCGGGGGCCTGGATGCCGGGATCGACTGGTCCAAGGCTGGCGAACGGCGGATCACCCTCTTCTACCCCGGTCAGACCTCGATGGAGTGGACCCTGGTGGGTAAATACCATGGTGGCGCCCTGCCATTCAAGGACGGGGACCGCTGCTTTACCTGCCATGACAAGGAGACCGAGGCCATGGGGCGGAAAATGGTCACTGGGGAGAAGGCCGAACCCACCCCCATCCCGGGCAAGCGCGGTTCCATACCAGTGAGCGTCCAGGCGACCCACGACGCGGATAACCTCTACTTGCGCTTCCAGTGGGAGGACGCGGGTCACAACCCGGTGCCCTTCGCCGAGGGCGGCAAGCTGGATCCCCAACATCAGGTCAAGCTGGCCCTGATGCTGGCCACCGATGACGTCATCTACGCTAAGCAGGCAGGGTGCTGGGGGACCTGCCACCACGACCTGAGATCCATGCCCGAACACCCCGCCGATCCGATGGCCTCCGGGCTGGCCCTGGACTTCTCCACCGGCGTGACCAAGTACCTCAAGGAGTCCCGCACCGCGGTAGAGGAGAAGGGCCAATTCGGCAAGAAGCTGGGGGGCTGGGACAAGCTCAAGGACTCCACGGCCCTGGAGGCCGAGCTTAGCGGAGGTCACTTCATGGATCTGCTGCGAGTCAATAGCGGAGACGGTTCCACCGAGGACGGACATATCCTTGCGGAACGGCACATGGACAGTGGCCAGGGTTTCGCCGCGACCATCCAACTGGACGCGGGGCAGTGGACCGTCACCCTCAAGCGGCCCCTCAAATCCGACAAACCCGGTGACCTGACCCTGGAGCCCGGCAAGATCTATAACTTCGGCTTCGCCATTCACGACGACTACAGCGACGCCCGCTTCCATCATGTCTCCCTCGGCTACACGCTAGGGTTCGATAGCCCCGAGGCGGAGGTGAACGCCACAGCCCAGTGACGACGGGAGGGAATTCGGGGGCGCCGTGCCCCCCGCTCGCATTTAGGCCACCGACAGCAGTGTCGGTGGCTGTTTTTTTTCGCCTACCACCCCATAGGAGGGATACCATGCCCAAAATCCAATTCCTGCCCCTAGCCCTGCGGGCCTTGCTGGCCCTGGGCGCCCTATCCCAGGCCGTTGCCGCTGGAGAGGGGGAGACCGTTGTCGTCATCACCACTAAGCACCGCTTCGAACCCGCCGAGGTCACCGTCAAGGTAGGCACCACGGTGCGTTGGGAGAACCGGGAGAAGGTCCAGTTTCACAACGTCACCTTCCCCGACCAGGGTGACGACCCTAGTGACTACTTCTTCCCCGGCGAGACCCGGGAGCGAACCTTCGATAAGCCCGGGACCTACCCCTATACCTGCGAACCGCACGACGCCTCGCATCAGATGCGCGGTGTAGTTCACGTCGTCGAGTGAGGGCAGGCCTCGGAGGGAACCCCGTCATGGCGGCCTGGGTGGAATGAAGATGCCTAGGCCGAGCCATCTACCACGGCAAAACCGACCCAAAGCCCCAACTCTATCAGGATGGAAACCCGGCCACGCCACTGACATCCGCCGCCCCTCCCTGGGCGGTAGCGGTAGCGGAAAGTAGCCCATCAGCGCATCGGCCAGCAAATCGCGCGAATATGCCAACGAGGTGGTGAAATGGTAATCAGGCCAATGAAATCCCTTTAGTGCGAGGTACCTTCCGAACGCATGATCTTGTTCCAGACGTTGTACTTGCCAACCGGCTTCTTCGCCGGGATGCGCTTCACTTCGGTCAGCGTCTTGACGTCAATTACCACCAGCGCGCCATCGAGTTCCCACAGGCTCGCCAGCGCATAGCGGCCGTCCTTGGTGAATTCGACGTGCGCCAGCGTCTGACCCGGCGGCGCCTTGATCTCCTTGACCACTTCCAGGGTCTGCTTGTCAATAACCTGGAGCACATTCTTGTGCTCCTTACTCATCATCGAGTCAGTGAAGGCGTAAGGGCTGTTTTCATGACTGCGCATGAAAAAACCTGGGCCAAGGATTTTGATCTTCTTAATGTTCTCGAAGGTTTCCAAGTCGATCACGGTGATCAATCCTTCTCCGAGGTTCGGCGAGGCCATCACAGTGCGCTCCTTGCCGGTGGGGTCCTTCCACTTCCAGGTGATGCCTGAACCCAGGTGCGGCATACCGGGCATATCCAGATCGGCAATCTTTTTGCGACCGTCAAGGTAGATCACCTGGCCCTTGGTTGCCGTGCGTGAGGCGCCGAGGATCTCGTCGTAGCTCTGGGTAAAGAAAAAATCGTCGAGATAGTCCTCAAGCAGGGTCCGGCGGGGGTTGAGAAAGCCCGGCACAAAGTCACCTTCCTTGTACTGGAAGTCATGCACCAGTCCTTGGGCAATTGGATCGGCATGTGGGTCATAACTGATCTCCCAGACTTCCGGCACGTCCTTCAGCGCGGCGACGAAACTCTTTCTGGGCGAGGCATCGTAAACGGCCGAGACACGCGAGGTCTTGTCTCCCTTTGCATTCACCACCGGGATGATCTTCGCCAACTTAAGGTCATGCGCGTCCAGCACCACCAGGGTGTGGGGCAGATAATTGCCCACCATGACCCATTTCCCATCGCCGGACACCGCCGCATTGCGCGTGTTCAAGCCGGCGCGGGTCTCGGCCACGACCTTGAGGTTCCAGAGGTCGTACTTAGTGATCCAGCCATCGCGTGAGGCGAAATAGACAAAGCGGCCGTCCGGCGAATACTTGGGGCCGCCATGCAGCGCGAAGCGACTGGGAAAGCGATGAATTGGCTCCAACTTATCGCCATCGAGCACCGAAATATGATGATCGCCGGTCTCGACGACGATGAACAGATTCATCGGGTCGGCGCCCATGAGGGCCGTCGAGGGTTCGGCCGGCAGCTTAAGCGCCTCGGCATCGACTACTTGCGAGGCATTGATCTCGGCCTCGCCCCAGACTGGCGCCGGTACCACCGGGGTATAGATAAAATCGGTCAGGGCCTGGATTTCCTCGGGCTTAAGCTTTTCGCCGAAAGGCGGCATTTGCGTCGCCGGTCGGCTATCGCGGATAACGTTGGCCGCCTCCGGCTTGAGGAGGCGTGCGAGGTTTTCGGGCAGCAGGGCGGGTCCGACACCGCCAAGACGGTTCTCGCCATGGCAGACAAGGCAGTGCTCCTTATACAGTGCCTGTACATCGGCAGCCTCGGCCAGCGGGGTCAGGCTGGAAAGAAAGATTGCCAGATATGCGACAGGTTGCCGGCCCTTAGCCTTTTGCTTCCAGTTCATGCCTCGATCCTCTTGTTTCAAACAGACATCGCCATCCTCGGACGCTCGCCGGAGGAGACGGGCTCTTCGCGTATATTTCGGGATCATTGGCCACCCCAGCGTCATTTTGGATAGGGAGGAAGCCTCCGATCACTTGCCCTTGAACTATATCAAGGGAGTATGCGAGGAGAAATTGAGATGGATCAAGGCACCCCCGCGGGCTCCCCTTAATCTGCCCTTGAAATATCAACCGGCAACCATCTTGCCCGCGCCATCTATCTTTAGAGACTTGGTGGATGCCGGGATACCAACCAGAGCGACAACTACCCTTGAGCACCCTCTCGCCTCTCCCCTTCCATTTCCGTGACATCCAAACAGCCATCGGCTCCGGATGGACCCTGTTTCGTCATATTCCTGGGCCTAGCCTGGTGCTCGGCTTCCTTGCCACCTTCATCGCCACGGGCCTGCTGTTGATCCCCTTCGCCATCGGCGCCCCACTCCTGACGCTGATCCTGGCGGGTGGTTTTGCCTTGATCGGCCCTCTCCTCCTGCCACCCTTTTTTGCCTTGCGCCAGTCCCATGCCGCGGGTCAGCGGCCTCGCCCGGGACTGGCCTGGCGGGGTTACCAGGAAACGGGCGCGGGTTTCTGGGCCCTTGCCGGGGCCTGCGTCTTCCTCCTGCTCGTCTGGATCACGGATGCCGGCATTCTCTATGCCTTCACGGTGGGTGCTGGCGCCTCGCTGGTCGAGGTATCGGAGGCCACGGACGGATCCTGGGTAACCACCGGCGTCGGGGCTTTTATCCTCTGGTCGAGCCTCTTGGGGGCATTCCTCGCCGCCGGAATCCATGTCATCGCCGCCTTTGCCATCCCCCTCCTCTACGAGGGTCGCGCCCAGCCTATCCCCGCTATCCACGCCAGCGTGCGGGCCATGTTCCAGAATCCCGGCTCCGCCCTGGCCTGGGGCCTGGTCATCATCCTTGGCCTGCTGGCCGGCATTCTCTTGCCACCCCTGCTGGCCCTGGTACTGCCAGTTCTTGCCTACGCCAACTTTGAACTCTACCGCGCCGTCTTCCCCCCGCCAACGGCTCCCGCGGGCCAAGCCGGGGCCTCCGCCCCCGCTGGGTTGGGACCGGATGCCCACCTGGCATCCAACCGGATCGCCAATCCGGAAAACCTCTGAAATCCGTCGGGGCAAGCCGCGAATCCCTGGGAATCTCCATGCTCGATAGTCAAAGCGTCCCGGTATACACAGCCGAAATGGTGACCCCCGAGTCGCGGGACACCGGCATCCCTGGCAACTGGGCCATCTGGGTCGGCATCCTTGCGGAGATGACCGAATTCGCCCTGATGTTTTTCGTCTATTTCATTGCCCGCGCCCATCATCCCGAAGCCTTTCACCAGGGTCCTGCCAAGCTTTGGACCCTGGCCGGCATCGTCAACACCCTGGTCATGCTGACCAGCAGTTTCCTGGTTGCCAGCGCCATCCATGCCATCCGCGCGGATCGCGCACGCACGGCCCTGACCTGGCTGGTCCTCGCCTTGGTGACGGCCCTGGGCTATCCGATCATGAAGGTCCTGGAATTCCGCTGGAACCTGGCGGAGGGCCTGGACGGCGGCGGCGACGTCTTTCAACTAGCCTATTATTATTTGACCTTCAACCACTTGGTTCATGTGATCTGGGGCTTGCTCGGCATGGTCTGGGTCATGACCCGCCTCGCCACCGGCGCCTACTCCGCCACCAACCATCGTGGCCTGGTGGCTTTCGCCAGCTATTGGCACGCCACGGATTTGATCTGGCTCATGATCTTCCCCCTCTTCTATGTCCTGCCCTGAGACCCGGATGAAACCTTCCTTTCCCGCCCTCGTCCTGACCTGGATACTCTTGGTCATCCTCACGCTGGCCGGCGCCGGTCTCGGGGAAGGTGCGTCCCCTGGCGTGGGACTGACCCTCATCGTCGCCTTCATCACGGCACTGAAGGGGGGCATGGTCATTGAAGAATTTCTGGAAATCAGTGGCGCGCGGCCAGGCCTTCGCTATCCCGTGCGGGTCTTCGGATTGCTGGTGCCGGTCTGCATGGTGTTGGTTCACCTCTATGGCCCCCAGATCGCCCGGTTAACCAGCCTGACTTCGGGATAAGGGGCTGGGTTTAGCCAGGGCCAGGCGACTCTGGCCCAATACGCGGAACTCGGCGGCGATGGAGACGCGCCCGAGCAGGGCGATCAGACCGTGGGGGAGTAGGTTCCAGCAAAGGGATCACGGCGGCGACACCGGCATTCAGCCGTGTCGATATCCTGGTCTGCGATGTTGCGCCATTGACCATCGTCGCGAAATCGGTGGTGCCCCGGCTGGTATTCCCGCGCCGAACCTTCAAATACGGCATCGCTGTTCACCACCGCGTCTTTCAGGCACGGCTTGTCTGCCCTGGCGGCTGGCGCGATCCGCACGTCGATAATCACCTTGAGGTCCGGTATCAGGGCGAGTTGGAGTGGAGACGGTAAGGATTGGTCCGCGACCAGCGCGCCGACGGTCGCTTGCAGGCTATATATGGTGGTCCAGGACCCGATCCCCGAGATAGAGGATGCCGGCGCCCAGGCCGAACGGGGCCCGCCGATGAGTCCGGCCCAGAGCGGCCCGGGGCCACCGCGAAGAATCCTTTGTCAGGATTTGGCATCCGAACCGACCAAGGTCCATGCGCCCGGCGTGGCGGGGTTCGCTGCGCCTGGTATACCCTTCACCCCGACACCCTGTTCCACGCGCCCAAACCCAGATAAGGATTCTTCGCCATGCCTGACACCTTTCCCCTGTTGCGCGACATCGCCTTGCCGCGGTTGCACCGCCGCGGGCTGACCACCCTCCAGATCAACCTGGGCTACCGCTGTAACCAAAGTTGCGTCCATTGCCACGCGAACGCCGGTCCCCAGCGGCCCGGGGGGCTTACCGCATGAAAAAGCTCGGCCTGCTGCTCATCGCCGCCCTGATCGTCGTGTTTTTCGCCTTCGATCTGGGCCGCTTCCTGACCCTGGATGCCCTCAAGTCCGGTCAGGCGACCTTCGCCGCCTGGTATGACGCCTCGCCCTGGTTGGTGGTGGGAGCCTACCTCCTGCTCTATGTGGCCGTGACCGCCCTATCCTTGCCTGGCGCGGCGGTGATGACCCTGGCCGGCGGCGCCCTGTTCGGGCTGTGGGTCGGTACCTTGCTGGTGTCGTTCGCCTCCAGCATCGGCGCCACCCTGGCCTTCCTGGTGTCGCGTTGGCTGTTGCGCGACTGGGTACAGGGGCGCTATGGCGAGCGCCTGGCGGCGGTCAACGCCGGCATGGCCAAGGACGGCGCCTTCTATCTCTTCACCCTGCGCCTGGTGCCGGTATTTCCCTTCTTCGTCATCAACCTGCTGATGGGCCTGACGCCGATCAAGACCCGTACCTTCTACTGGGTGAGCCAGCTCGGCATGCTGGCGGGGACCCTGGTGTACGTGAACGCCGGTACCCAGCTCGCCCGGCTCGACAGCCTCTCCGGCATCCTCTCGCCGGGGCTGTTGGCATCCTTCGCCCTGCTCGGGGTGTTCCCCTTGCTGGCCAAGCGACTGGTCGCTCTGGTCCAGGCGCGCAAGGTCTACGCCGGCTGGAAGAAGCCCCGGCGCTTCGACCGCAACCTGGTGGTGATCGGCGCCGGCGCCGGGGGCTTGGTCACCGCCTACATCGCCGCCGCGGTCAAGGCCCGGGTCACCCTGATCGAGCAGCATCGCATGGGCGGTGATTGTCTCAACACCGGCTGCGTACCCTCCAAGGCGCTGATCCGCACGGCGACGCTGCTGGCCCAACTGCGGCGATCGCAAGAGTTTGGCATCCGCGCGGCGCCGGCGGAGGTCGATTTCCCGCGGGCGATGGAGCGGGTAAAACGGGTGGTGCGGATGGTCGAGCCACACGACTCGGCGGAGCGCTACCGGAATCTGGGGGTGGACGTGGTCGCCGGTCGGGCGCGCATCGTCTCGCCCTGGGCGGTGGAGATCACGGGCGAGGACGGTGCGGTCCAACACCTCGCGACCCGCGGCATCGTGATCGCCACGGGTGCGCGGCCCTTCGTGCCGCCCATTCCCGGGCTCGAGGAGGTCGGCTATCTCACCTCCGATAACCTCTGGGACTTGCGCACCCTGCCCCGGCGGCTGGTGGTGCTGGGCGGCGGCCCCATCGGCGCCGAGCTGGCTCAGGCCTTCGCCCGGCTGGGGTCACAGGTCACCCAGGTCGAGATGCTGCCGCGCCTGCTGGTGCGCGAAGACCCCGAGGTCTCGGACCTGATCGCCACACGCTTCCGCGCCGAGGGGATCGCGGTGCTGGTGGATCATCGGGCGAAGCGGTTCCTGGTCGAGGACGGCGAGAAGATCCTGATCGCCGAGCATGCCGGAGCGGACCGGCGCATCCCCTTCGACGCGGTGCTGGTGGCGGTCGGGCGGGTGGCGAACCTGACGGGTTACGGACTGGAGGAATTGGGCATCCCCACGGGCCGCACCATCGAGACCAACGCCTATCTCCAGACCCGCTATCTCAACATCTACGCCGTCGGCGACGTGGCCGGACCTTATCAATTCACCCACACCGCCGCCCACCAGGCCTGGTACGCCGCGGTCAACGCCCTATTCAGCGGCTTCAAACGCTTCAAGGCCGACTACCGCGTCATCCCCTGGGTCACCTTCACCAGCCCCGAGGTCGCGCGCGTGGGCCTCTCCGAGGCGGAGGCCAAGGCCCAGGGCATCGCCTATGAAATGACTCGTTACGGACTGGACGACCTGGACCGCGCCATCGCCGACAGTGACGCCCACGGCTTCGTCAAGGTCCTCACCCCGCCTGGGAAGGACCGCATCCTGGGGGTGACCATCGTCGGCGAGCATGCGGGGGAGTTGTTGGCGGAGTTTACCCTGGCCATGAAGCACGGACTGGGGCTCAGCAAGATTCTGGGTACG
>Ga0105096_10000466_pt1 | contig 14024 bp, 12 predicted proteins | sample PPLLak3cmMay2015_FD_87036 | JGI IMG/M metagenome (GOLD analysis project Ga0105096, IMG submission 87036) | Freshwater sediment microbial communities from Prairie Pothole Lake near Jamestown, North Dakota, USA - PPLs Lake P7 Core (1) Depth... | ecosystem: Environmental > Aquatic > Freshwater >... | reverse complement strand
GCTCAAACGCTTTTTCCAAGTGAAAAATAGTATTTTTGGGATCACGTTTTTTTTCGTAGTAAAGTCCAAGATAAAAATGAGCATCTGCAAGATTTCCAAGTTTTCCGTAACTTTCCCCCAGAAAATAGTAAGCCTGGTCGTAATCCGAGTGATCTGCGATCAGCTTGTTAAAGTTAGATACGGCTTCGGTAAATCTGCCGAGTTCCATCTGAGTTCGGCCAAGATAAAACAACGTTTCAGGGTCATCTGCATACAATCCGACGGAACTTCCCAGGATAGCCAGAGCATCCGAAAGACGTCCATCAAAAAAATAAATACGACCCAATTCTCCTAAAATGGAACTGTCCAAGGGATTTTGTTCCAAAGCAGCCTGAAGATGAACCACGGCATCTTTACGAAAACCGCTTCTGGCCAGAACCAAACCATATCCGTAAGATGCCAGGGCATCATCCGGATTTTGATTCACAGCAGTTTTAAAATGCGCCATAGCTTTGGCTTGATTGCCATATAGCGCCAGAATCCGTGTGTGTGCTTTTTTGAAATCGTCGGTAGCGCCCTTGGAGGGTAGTTTTTTTTGGTTCTGTGACCAAGAGTCAATATAGGCAATTCGGTCTTCGGCCGCGGGATGCGTAGCTAAGTAATTAGGAACATTATCGAACCATCGTTTACTGCGAATTTTGTTCAATGTTGTCATCAGCGCAGTGCCATCATAACCAGCGCGGGTCAAGTTTTCGAGACCCATCTTATCCGCCTGAATTTCATCCTCACGGCTATAAGCCAGCACCAGGGATTGAGCAGCAGCCATTGATCCGAATGTTAGCGCCTGGCCTGCAGCCTCGGAACCACTTATGCCCAAAAAAACTCCCGCGGCAAGACCTGCCAAGGTTGCAAGGTTGATTTTGGAAGACCGGTCGATTTTATCGGAAATATGGCGACATTGAACATGAGCTATTTCGTGCCCAAGTATTCCAGCCAGTTCATCTTCGGTTTCCATTGCTTCTATCAGTCCTCTATAAATAAAAATATGGCCGGCAGGAGTGGCAAATGCATTGTAAATATCTGAATCTATAACATAAAAATTATAGGAAAATGGTTTTGACGGAAGCTTCTTGGCAATACTTTGTCCAATGGAATTGACATAGTTAACAATATATGGATCTTTGACCAAACTTAATTGATCAAAAAGGACTTTCATAAACTCCCGGGAAAGCTCTTCTTCCTCTGCAATAGTGATAGCCATGGACTGTGTATAAAACAATGGGCTATTCAACACAAAAAAAAGGGTCAGAGCAGCCAGGTATTTTTTGAATAAACTCATTACTTTTTATCCTGTTTTGCGGTAAAAATCTGAATTTTTATAAATAAATTTTAAAATTTTGTGTTATCATCCTGATGCATTTAATGATTGTCTGAAACGACATCAATTGGCGGAGTTTTTGTAAATCCAATCTTCTTTTCAAAACAAATCTTTTATGTTAGGGTCTTTTTATTATGGCACAAATTATTTGCATAGCCAACCAAAAAGGCGGCGTAGGCAAAACAACCACCGCTGTTAATCTTTCAGCAGCTTTGGCTGTTTCTGAAAAACGAACACTTTTAATTGATTGTGATCCTCAGGCCAACGCTACCACGGGGGTAGGGATAGACAAAGCCGTTTTAACCAAAACCCTATATCACGGGATGATCGGAATGGCTCCCGCCGGCAGCCTGATCGTTGACAGCCAAATCGAAATGCTAAAAGTGATTCCATCTAGAGTTGAGCTAATCGGTTTCGAAGTAGAAATGATGGAGGCTGACGGGAAAGAAAGGGCATTAAAACGTCTTGTTTCCGAAGTGGAAAATATTTTCGACTTTATCATCCTTGATTGCCCTCCCTCTTTAAGCCTTTTGACGGTTAATGCAATGACTGCGGCAAAATCCCTTTTAATACCTCTTCAATGTGAATTTTACGCACTGGAAGGCCTCGGACAGCTCCTGCAAACCATTAAAAGAATCAAACAAAGTTTAAATCCCTCTCTTTCCATCGCCGGAATCCTGTTAACAATGTTTGATAAGCGAACCAACCTTTCGCACCAGGTTGCCCAAGATGCGGAAAAATATTTTAATAATCTTGTTTACGCAACAAAAATACCAAGAAATGTCAAGCTGGGGGAAGCACCCAGTTTCGGAAAACCTGTGTTGCTTTATGACGCTGCATCCGTTGGAGCAATAAGTTACATTAATTTGGCAAAAGAAATATTAAACTCCCAGTAAATTCTGGAAGACAAAATTTTTACCTTGTCATTGAAGTTAGCGCCAAAACGGTAAATAAGGATAAGAATGGAGAACGAAAAAACCAGTAATAGGTTTGAAGGCAGAAAACTAAAAAAAATGGCTTTGGGAAGGGGCTTGGATGCTCTCCTGCCTGGTATTGAATCGATTGATAACCGGCCGAATAAATATATCATGTGCGATATCGAATTGATTCGTCCTAATCGGTATCAACCTCGCTTACGCTTTTCAGAAAAAGAACTCGATGCACTCACAGAATCGGTTAAAGAGCAAGGGATCATTCAACCGATTTTGATCAGAAAAGATGAGCAAGGTTATGAACTGATTGCAGGAGAACGGCGATTAAAAGCCGCAAAAAGAGCCGGACTGACCCAAGCCCCGGCAATTGTTCGAGAAATCACGGATGCCGAGCTTCTGGAAATATCTATTGTTGAAAATATACAGCGGGAAAACTTAACTCCGATGGAGGAGGCCGAGGCGTACCATTGTTTGATGAAGGAATTTGGGCTGACCCAGGAACAAGTGGCTGCTCGTGTTGGAAAAAGCCGTTCATCGGTGGCCAATTTTTTAAGATTGTTGAATCTTCCTGAAGAAATCAAGGACAGTATCATGGACGGCGTCATTTCCATGGGACATGCTAGAGCCATTTTAGGAACTGAAAATACAGCTCACCAGCGTGCCATTTGGCGGTTAGTGACTTCCAAAAATCTGTCCGTGAGGCAAACGGAAGACTTGGTTAAAACCTTTAAGGAAAAAAAACACCAAACCGAACCTAAAGAACCGACCTCCGAAGAAATTTACTTTTCTGGACTTTCGGAAGATTTATCCCGGCATTTTGGAGCTCGTGTGAAGATTAAGCGCCAAGGGGAAAAAGGCAGGCTTGAGATCGAATTCTACAACAACGAAGACCTCAACCGTCTTATAGAGCTTTTAAAAAGCCAACCGTGTGAAATCTGAATTAAACAAGCCCATTTTAACATGATCAGGTATTGTCTATCGCATGGCATTATATATCATCATCGATGGCTACAATCTTATTCGTCAGTCAAACACATTAAGAAATATTGACCAGCAGGACATCCAGAGGGGACGAGAAGCACTTATCGACTTGCTGGCCTCATACAAACGCATAAAAGGACACAGGATAACAGTGGTATTTGATGGAACCGATGCCGGGACATTCTCTCAGTCCAAAGATCAGATCAAAGGCATTGATATCCGATTTTCTCGGATCGGAGAACAGGCCGATGCAGTTATCAAACGCCTGGCCACGCGCTTTCGTGAAAAAGCCTTGGTAGTTACATCAGATCGCGATGTAGCTGATTTTGCGGCACTAAAAGAGGCAACCCCCATAAGCTCTCCGGAATTTGAGGAAAGACTTGCAATGGCTGCTTACTCGGAAACAAAGGGTACCGATGATATTCAGAAGGAATCTGGGTGGAACCCGACAACGAGAAAAAAAGGTCCCCAACGGCGGCTTTCCAAAAAGGACCGTCGCCGTAAAGTAAAGTTGCATAAACTTTGATCTCCATCTTTAAATTTGGTGTCAGGATAAAATACGGACTACTTTTTGAACTTGATTAAAAATATTTTGATAAAGTAATTGATGTAGAAGGAACATAAAAATGTGTGAAGCAAATGCCTATTTAATTAAGAAAGAAGAACCGGAACTGATTATGGAAGCTGTTGATGTTATCGAACCTGAAGAAGACGGCCTTAAACTGGTCAGCATTTTCGGAGAACAAAAATTTATAAAAGGACACATTCATTCCTTGTCTTTGATAGACCACAAGATTTATCTGCAAGAAACTCCTGACGATTAATTTAAAATTTTTCACTTTATGAAAATAATAGTCGCAAAAACCGCCGGATTCTGTATGGGCGTCAGGCGGGCCGTGGAGATGGTGCTGGATGCTTCCAAAAAAAACAAGGGGCCTATCTATACTCTTGGCCCACTAATTCATAACCCTCAAGTTTTAAATATTCTTGAGGAAAAAGGAATTCAAGTTCTTGACGAAATTCCGAAAAAGGGCTCCGGAACGGTTTTGGTCAGAGCCCACGGTATTCCTCCTGATAAGGGCGAACAACTCAGAAGCGCAGGGTTTAATGTTATCGATGCTACTTGTCCTCGGGTTATCAAGGTTCAGACTATCATTAAAAACCACGCAGCAAAAGGATATGCCTCAATTATTGTAGGGGATCAGGACCATGCGGAAGTCATTGGACTGTTGGGATATGCCGGTGAAAAAAAGGTGGTTATCGGCAGCATGGAAGAACTCAGCAAAATTCCAGTATTTGAAAAAGCCATCATTGTTGCTCAAACCACACAGAACACCCAATTTTTCCAAGAAGTAAAAATCTGGTTTCAGGCACATCACCCCGGTTATCTAATTTTCGATACTATTTGCGGTTCTACGGAAAAAAGGCAAAGTGAAGTTAAAGCACTATCTCAAATAGTGGATGCCGTAATTGTTGTTGGTGGATATGCCAGCGGAAACACACAGCGCCTATATGGAATTGCTCAAAAATCAGGAAAACCTTCATTTTATGTTGAAGACGAATCCCAGCTTGATTTGTCATCACTGCGCCATGCAAAAGCTCTGGGAATCACAGCTGGGGCTTCAACGCCGAACTGGGTGATTCGAAGGGTATACCGCTCTTTAGAAACAATACCTTTTCAAGCGGGAAGACGATTTCAAAAGTTTTTTTTTTCAATCCTGACAATTCTTCTTTTTTCTAACGTTTACTTATCTCTGGGAGCGCTATGTCTTTGTTATACCTGCTCCAGACTTCAGGGTATAGACCAATTTTTGCCTCATGGCCTGATCGCTTATTTTTATGTTCAATCCATGCACATTTTTAACAATCTTACCGGGCGCCGTGCAGACCGATACAATGATCCCGACAAGGCTCTTTTTTATAATAAAAACAAACCGCTCTTGACGGTTTTGGCAATACTTTCAGGAATTGCAGGCATTTTCGCGGCCATGGCCTCGGGTCTCATCATTTTTTTTATTTTCCTGCTCATGAGTTTCATGGGACTGCTTTACAATATCAGACTTAACCCTCGAGGTTTCATGGGAATTAAATCGGGACGAATAAAAGATATTCCGGCATCCAAAACGCTTTTGATTGCCCTGGCCTGGGGAATTTCCACAACCTTTTTTACCCCCCTTGCAGTATATGGTCACATTTCAGCATCATCTGTTTTTGTATTTTTATGGTCCGCAGGTTTGGTTTTTGTCCGTACGGCATTTTTCGATATTATTGACATGCACGGAGATCGGATGGTCGGAAGAGAAACGCTTCCGATTGTCTTAGGTGAAAAGTCTACGATTTTAATATTAAAAAGCACACTGACCATACTTGCCACGGCCGGTATTTTGGCAAGTATGGTTCAGTTGACCACAAATCTCGGCTATGCGCTTGCTATCTGCCCTTTATTTTTTCTCACGCTGATCATGTTATATGAAAAAGGTTATCTTATGCCCAGTCTCCGGCTGGAATTTCTTGTAGAAACGCATTTTTTAATAACCGGTATAATCTCTGGGATTTGGGTCATTTCAAAATTATAATTTCCGGACGAAAAATACCATTGCGTGTGGCAACACGATACATTACTCGTCCCCCGCATGAGTCGGAACCTTATGTATATCTAAAACCGGATTTATTTTATCAATTGGAAAATGGAGGATATTTTTTATTACATGCTTTCTGTTGTGTAGTTTCAGAAATGGAAAGGGTTACAGTTTAGTAAGGCTTTTTATTAATAAATAAAAAAAATGGAGGTGTATCCATGGAAATTCTGGTTCTTTATTATTCAAAAGGAGGAAATACCCGCAAACTTGCAGAGGCTATTGCCGAAGGTGTTGAGATGGTGGATGAAATGACGGCAAATCTAAAACATACCGATGAAGTCACCAAGGAGGATTTTGTTTCTTCCATGGGGGTTATTGCAGGTTCTCCTGTGTATTTTGGGACCATGGCCGCTCAATTGAAAAAAATATTTGATGAGTTCATCAGTGTAAGAAAAAAGATGGAGGGGAAGGTCGGGGCGGCATTTGCCACCAGTGGAGACCCTACCGGTGGTAAAGAAACCACCATGATGTCTATTATCCAGGCTCTGATGATATACGGAATGGTCATTGTGGGAGATCCCATGTCTGCCACCGGCCATTATGGAGTTGGTTGCGTCGGCGCTCCCGAAATCCAATACCTGGAAAATGGACGCAAACTGGGTATGCGAGTGGCGGAACTGGCCAAAAAGATCTGTTGAGAAAATAAGTACTTTAAATGTTCATTTAAAAACTAGACTCTTAGCTTTTTCGGCAAATAACTGCAGAGGGGCTCCTCCGCCATGTAGTCCCCGGTAGCTTCATAAGCTCTGGCACGGCAGCCCCCACACACTCTTTTATATTCACAGACGCCGCATTTGCCTTTCAACTCGTTCAAATCGCGTAACTGTTTAAAAACTTGAGAGTTTTTCCAAATTTCCACAAAAGATTCCTTGGTTACATCTCCGCAATTGACATCCAGAAAACCACAAGGTTGAACAATACCCCGATGTGAAATGAAACAAAATCCGGTGCCCCCCAGACACCCTCGAGTCACGGCATCCAGGCCGTGGGTTTGAAAGGTTACGGTTTTGCCTTCTTCTTTGGCCCTTTGGCGAAGAATTCGGTAATAATGGGGAGCGCAAGTGGCTTTAAGTTGAAGAGGTGTTTTTTCCTTTTGGTTGTAAAACCAGTTGAGGGTTTCTTCGTATTCTGTTGAGGTAATTTCCTGGTCTACGATATATTTGCCACGACCGGTAGGAACCAGAAGAAAAATATGGTGGGCCACGGCGCCCAGATCAACGGCCAGTCGCTGAATGGCGGGAATTTGATCAAGGTTTGTTTTTGTAATGGTGGTGTTGATTTGAAACTCAATACCCGCATTTTTAGCATGGTGTATTCCGTTCAACGCACCATCGAATGCGCCCTTAACCCCCCTGAATTTGTCATGACTTTCCTTTGAAGCACCGTCCAAACTGATACTGATTCTTTTAATACCGGATTCGACAAGCTTGTCGGCAATTTTATCTGTAATAAGGGTACCGTTTGGGGCCATAACCATTCGAAGATTTTTTTTTGTACCGTATTGGGCAATCTCAAAAATGTCCTGGCGAAGAAGTGGTTCTCCACCAGTCAAAATGACGATGGGTTCACCCAACTCGGCCATTTGATCCAAAAGTTTAAAACCGGCTTTGGTGTCAAGTTCACCTGTATAGGGTCCCTTGGTGGCCGCGGCACGACAATGAATGCATTCGAGATTGCAATTGCGGGTTATTTCCCAGGCCACCAGACGCAACATGCTATCTTTTGAATCAGGAGACTCTGATTTTTGAATATGATGCGAATGGCCTTTCAAGGGGCTTAACTCTTCAGGTTTAATGGATTTCATGATTTAAATCGTTTCACATTTCAATTTTTTGCATATTAGTAAGTACAATATTAACCAGGAATCTTTTTTAACGCCGATCATTTAATATCTCAGCAGCTTCCATGGCAAAATACGTAAGAATAATATCTGCTCCGGCTCGTTTGATGCTGGTAAGGGTCTCCATCATCACTTTTTTGCCGTCTATCCATCCCATTTGGTCCGCGGCCTTGATCATGGAAAATTCTCCACTGACATTGTAAGCCGCTATCGGCAAATCAATCTCCTGACTTACCCGAAAAATAATGTCCAGATAAGAAAGCGCGGGCTTAACCATAATTATATCGGCTCCCTCTTCCACATCCATTGTTACTTCTCTTATCGCTTCGTTACTGTTTGCAGGATCCATCTGATAAGTTCTTCGGTCTCCGAACTTTGGAGCAGAGTGTGCAGCGGCGCGAAACGGGCCGTAATAGGAAGAACAATATTTTGCAGCGTAAGACATAATGGGGATATGACTGTACCCGTTATCATCAAGAATGCCTCGGATTTCGGCCACCCGGCCATCCATCATATCTGATGGGGCAATCATATCGGCACCTGCCTTGGCATGGGTAAGTGAGGTTTTGGCCAGAAGATCCAATGTGGAATCATTGTCGACAGATTTGCCATCAACTATGCCGCAGTGACCATGATCCGTATATTGACACAGACATACATCAGTGATAACCAACAATTCCGGGATTCTGTCTTTTAAAGCTCTTATAGCCTTCTGCACAATACCATCTTTGGCATAAGCGCCGGTGCCCAGAGCATCTTTTTTGTCGGGAATACCAAAAAGCATCACTGCAGGAATACCAAGGTCATAGGCTGTTTTTGCTGTTTTGAGCAGATAATCCACAGAAAGCTGGAAGTGGCCCGGCATCGAATCAATAGGGTTTTTAACATTTTTTCCGCTGATGGCAAATAAAGGAAGAATAAAATCATCAACGGAAAGAACCGTCTCCCGTATCATTCTTCGCAATGCCTCATTTTGGCGAAGTCGTCTTGGCCGGTAATCAGGAAAGAGCATGATTAAACTCCCTTATGAAATTTCATCATCGGTTAAATAGCAGGCCGGGTCTGGGGCCCAGACATCACCATAATACGCTTCGGCTCGAACCCGGAAATTTCCGCCGCAAATATCAAGCCAATTGCACCCGGCACATCTGTCCTTGACATAAAGCTTCTTTTCCTTCAATTTACCAAGAAGTGGTTCGGAAACATCCGTCCAAATTTCGGAAAAAGGTCTATTTCTGATGTTGCCAAAACTGTAATGGCGCCAAAATTGATCCGCGTGAACTTCACCATCCCAACTTACACATCCTATTCCACGTCCGGAGTTGTTACCCTCGTTCATTTTCAGCAGCTCAAGAACCTTTTTTGCCTGCTCCGGTTCTTCCCGCAACAATCTTAAATACAGGTAAGGTCCGTCAGCATGGTTATCTACCGTCAGTACCTCTTTTGCCTTTCCCTGATCATGAAGGCGCTTGGTACGATCAATAATCAGATCAAGTGTCTTTCGCGTTTCCGCATGACTAAGATCGTCTTTTACCAGGTTGGAACCTCTTCCGGCATAGACAAGGTGGTAAAAACAAACCCTCGGAATATCCATTGATTCAAGCAAATCAAAAATACTGGGGATCTCACCCACATTAAACTTATTTATCGTAAACCGAAGACCAACTTTTATCCCTGCGTCCTGACAGTTTCTAATTCCATTGACAGCCGACTTAAAAGCACCTTTGACCCCCCTGAAACGATCATTGATTTGTTCCATGCCGTCCAGGCTGATTCCTACATATGATAGACCGATTTCTTTTAGAATACGGGCTATATTGGGAGTGATCATTGTCCCGTTTGTGGAAATAACCGCACGCATGCCTTTTTGAACGGCATATTCAGCCAGTTCGGGAAGATCTTTTCGAACTAAAGGTTCCCCGCCTGAAAACAGGACCACTGGAACTTTGAAATCGGACAGATCATCCAAAAGTTTTTTACCCTCCTCAGTGCTTAACTCATTTTCAAATGAAATGTCCTTGGCATGGGCATAACAATGAATACATTTAAGGTTACAACGCCGGGTGACATTCCAAACCACGACCGGTCTTTTATCAATGGAAAACTGAAGCAAATGCGATGGCAACCTGGAGGAGTCACGACCATAACGAAGTGCATCTGAAGGCTCAACTGCTCCGCAATAAAGTTTTGATATTCCAATCATTTTGATAGACCTATTTTGAAGAAATCATCTTAGGATATTTTACTACCCTTTACAATTTTCAAGCCAGGAAAAGTTCTCGGGCGCGCTTAAAAATTATCCCAACGGTTTATAGGGTTTAACTATTTTAATTTGTCATTCTGAGCTCATTTTTTATTAAATCGCTAAGATAGTTTTCAGGATCGAGTAACGCATTTTTGGTAATAAAAAAACGATTTCGCCCGGTTTTATCACGAACCAGTTTGAGCCCCAACTCGAAATCCTTTGAAATTTGTTTGAAAAAATCATCAACACTCACAGAAGATCTGGAGAACTGCTCAATAATAAAATCAATCGCATCTTCTTCAAGAACAATGTTGATGTCATTATTTTTAAAGAAATAAAGTTCAATTTTTTTTATTTCATCATAATAAAATTTGATCCGGCGTATGACGGTTCCTACATTCATAACGTTGGCTGAATAAAAATTTGCCACCACGTCGATTCTTGATGATGTAAGAGTTAAACCATATTTTTCGGAAAAATGACGGCTATTAATTTGGACATAGTCTTTGATAAATGCTTTTTCTTCTTTTAAAAGTCGCTGAAACTCTTTGGCGACCTCATGGCTTCCAACGGTGAGATAAAATTCTTCTCTTGCTTTTTCCGGATTTTTCACTACCGCCTCGGTTACCGGGAATTGCGTTATACCCAAAGAAGGCAGCGATTTTTCAAACATTAAAAGGTCGCGCTCGATAGCGCTGACAAGACCCCTCGCACCTGTATTTTCATCAAAGGCTTCTTTAGCCAAAAGCCTGAGCGCTTTATGATCGAATTTTATGTCAATTCCATAAGCGGCAAAATCAAGCTTTTTTCCTAATATAATAGGATTGTTGGGGCTCTCTAGTATTTGAAATAAGTCCTCTTCCGTCAGTTTTTCAAACACGGCCCTAACCGGAAGTCTTCCCACAAATTCTGATTCAAAGCCGAACTTGATTAAATCTTCAGATCTGACAAGCTTAAGAATTTCAAAATGCTCCCTGGTAGAAGTTATCTTGGCTCCAAAACCAATACCTTTATCAACTATTCTCTTATGAATAATTTCATTGAGTTCTGAAAAAGCCCCGCTCATGATAAAAAGAATATTTTTTGTGTTGACGGATCGATTATCTCTTTTTCCGGTTTTTCGGAAGCGTTCGATTTCCTGTATCATGGAAATCGGATCATGGGGAACTTTTAGCTCCACATCGGTTTCTTCCATGGGCTTTAATAAAGCCCGTTGAACTCCTGTTCGAGATACATCCGCCCCAATAAAATTATTACTTGAAGCAATCTTATCAATCTCATCGATATAAATAATGCCGTGTTGGGCAAGATCGATGTCGCCGTCGGCTTCACGAACCAAATCACGAACCAAATCTTCAACATCACCACCAACATATCCGGTCTCACTGAACTTTGTTGCATCACCTTTTACAAAGGGCACACCTATTTTTCCGGCAATAAGTTTTATCATGTAGGTTTTGCCTACACCCGTGGGACCGATCATCAAAATATTGTTTTTGATACCTCCGACCATCTCGTTTTGTTCTTCGGAAAATTTTCGAAGCATCTTAATTCGATTAAAATGGGTACATATTTTCGTTGATAAGATGGCCTTGGCACTGTCTTGCCTGATAATGTATTGGTCCAGGTAATCGACAAGTTCTTCCGGCTTGAGATCAAAATTAATTTCACGGTTTTTGGCGGAATGTTGATATGAATCTTCCATTGACAACTGCTGCGGTAAACCAACCGGTGATAAGATCTTTACATTGTCACCAAACTTCTTTGACAAAAATTCACCAATCTCTTTTTCGAGTTCTTTTGAATCTGGTATTTTTGTATTTCTTTCTTTCATAATATGAAGACGATAAGCATCTCAAGAAAAAAATTCAAGAAACGATTGAAATATGAGCAGAGGATAAACTCGAAATCAGGTTAACTGAAACAGGCTTGGTACGCCCGGCTGGATTCGAACCAGCGATCTTCAGCTCCGGAGGCTGACGCCCTATCCCCTGGGCCACGGGCGCACTTGGGATGCAACACTTGCTGATTTTTGTCTACGATGAAAAGTTACATTTAGAACAAACCAACGAAACAGTCAACTCAACCCATAAAAAGCTACACGCCCCTATTAGGATATAAAATCCTGAAAGAGGCTCTACCCCTTGTCTGCAAGGGCTTGTTTAACCTCACCCACCACATAAAGTGACCCGGCAACGCAAATGGCTTCATCGGATGAAACCGTTTCCATTGCATAAAAGAATGCATCTTTTACACTCGGGATAATCTCAATGTCCTCTACAAAGTCCTTTGCAAACTTATGGAGTATTTCAGGTTCCAAGGCCCTGTTGATGGTAGGCTTTGTTAAAATAACACGCCGGCATAAAGGAAGAAGAGGTTTTAGCATACCTTTATAGGGCTTATCATTCAGTATTCCGATAAGCAACGTTGTTTTGTTTTTGGCCAAATTTTCAGAAATAAACTTCGCCAGTTTTCTGGCAGCCATTAGATTATGTGCTCCATCCAAAATGACATAAGGAGTTTGTGATACAACCTCCATCCGTCCCGGCCAGTCTGTTTTTACAAGGCCTTCTTTGATTTGTTCTATATTAAAATTGGTATCATGACGGTTTAAAATTTCACATGCAGCTAAGGCCAGGGCGGCGTTTTCAATCTGATGGTTTCCTTGGAGCCCTGCTTTCATATTTTCCCAAGTTGAGCCGGTGCCGACATATGAAAAAGTATTGCTGCCTTTGTTTTTGCGGACTCGAAAATGTTCTCCCAGCCGAAATAATGGGGCTTCTTGTTTTTGAGCGATATTTTTGAGAACCTCAATGGCCTCCTTTTGTTTTACCCCGGTGACCACAGGGATTCCCTGCTTTATGATGCCACCTTTTTCCGCGGTAATTTCAGCAATCGTGTTGCCCAAATATTGCCGGTGTTCAAGAGAAATGTTTGAAATTATGGATAATCGTGGCTTGAGGATATTGGTGGCATCCAATCGTCCCCCCATACCGGTTTCAACAATCGCCCAATCCACTTTGGACCTGGCAAACTCATGGAATGCCATGGCGGTGGTGTATTCAAAAAATGTCGGCTCTCTGTCTCCCGCAAAAACGTCCTTGACAGCTTCATAAGCATTTAAAACTTCCATGTCCGAAATGGGAACGCCTTTGATACGGATACGCTCGTTGAATTTAACCAGATGAGGAGATGTGTAAAGCCCAACGCAATATCCGGCTTTGTTGAAAATAGACGACAAGGCTGATGCAATGGAACCTTTTCCATTGGTTCCGGCTATATGAATGGACAAAAATTTGTTTTGCGGATTGTCCAGACCGTTTAATATAGCTCGGATAGTATCGAGCCCCAGCTTGATTCCAAAGCGCCTCAAAGCAAACATGTTTTGGAGGCATTGATTGTAGCGATCCTGAAATTGCATAATCACCAACCAAAAAACCCGGCAGATCATAAAGCCTGCCGGGCTTAGTGTGTGTTAATTAACCGTTGCTCAGCGATACTTTCTTGATGCGGCAATACGCTGCCGTCTCAAGGCTTCCCGCTGTTTACGGCGGCGGTATTCACTCGGTTTTTCGTAGCTTTTTTTTAGCTTTAACCTTTTAAAAAGACCATCGTTTTGAATCTTCTTTTTAAGGATTCTCATGGCTTTTTCAAGGTCATTATCGTAAACCTTAACTTCAATTGCCTTCAAATTGTTCGCCCCCTTTTTTCCATCAACCATGAAAAAAGCCTTATATATGGCAAGTCGATGTTTTTTTCAAATTCTACACATAAACGTGTTTTTATAAATCATTTTTGTTTTTGTTTCAACCTAAAAAATATTTTTTTTCAAGATAATGTTTTTTTCAATATTATCTTGACACACAATACGCTTTGGGTCATATTCTGCGTTTGTATAAACTCAAATCCAATAAATTTGATAAAAATTGAAAGGAGGATGAAGAATGCGTCTGATTTTATTAGGAGGCCCGGGTGCAGGTAAAGGGACCCAGGCCAACTTCATCAAAGAAAGGTATGGAATACCGCAAAT
>Ga0105096_10000465_pt1 | contig 14038 bp, 10 predicted proteins | sample PPLLak3cmMay2015_FD_87036 | JGI IMG/M metagenome (GOLD analysis project Ga0105096, IMG submission 87036) | Freshwater sediment microbial communities from Prairie Pothole Lake near Jamestown, North Dakota, USA - PPLs Lake P7 Core (1) Depth... | ecosystem: Environmental > Aquatic > Freshwater >... | reverse complement strand
TTCAATAAGATTTTTTATACGAATTAATAATTCATTTTGCTCAAAGGGTTTTGTTATGTAATCATCAGCCCCGAGTTCCAGTCCATCCAGTTTACTTTGATGATCTACTTTTGCAGTAAGAAGAATCACTGGTATATGACTTGTCTTCCAATCAGATTTAATTTTTTTACAAAACTCAAACCCATCCATACCTGGCATCATGACGTCGCTTATGATAAGATCTGGAAGATTGTCTTTTGTTAGATCAATTCCTGCCTCGCCTGATTCTGCAAGCAGAACACTGTAATCATGTTTTAAAAGATCACTCACATAGGTTCTTACATCTTCATTGTCTTCTACAAAAATTATAAGGGATGCTTCCCGCTTTTTTTCTGCAGAAGATAAAGCAGATAGTTGAATCTCCGGTTTTATAAGCTCCTCAATTTCATCATCTGTTTTTTTTGTCGTGATTTTTTTAATATCGTGATGCGAGCTGAGTAATGGTATAACTAAAATAAATTCCGTCCCTTTTCCTTCCTTGCTTTTGACTTCAATATCCCAGTTGTGCAGGGAAACAAGTTCTTTAACAAGTGATAAGCCGATTCCTGATCCGCCAAAACTTCTTTTTGATGAATTATCAACCTGGTAAAATCTGTTAAATATTTTGTCTATTGCATCTTCAGGAATTCCAATGCCGCTGTCTTTTACAGTAACTCTTGCTGTTGTTGTGCTAGCTTCTTTTATCAATTTTATTTCAACGTAAACCGTACCACCACCGGGTGTAAACTTAAATGCATTGCTTAGAAGATTATTTATAATTTTTTCCAGCTTGTCTTTGTCGAAGATAGAAAAGATACTTTCTGCATCGGTTTCAAATTTATAGTTAATATTTTTTTCGTCAGCAAGTGAATAAAAATTGTTAAAGCATGATCTGATAACCGCTGCCAGATCATAAGAATCCTTTTTTAGTGGAATTGAGTCTGTTTCAAGTTGTGATAACTCGAGAAGCTGATCAATTAATGTCTGCAGTTTTTCCGTGTTGCGAAGCAGAAGCCGGTAATAGTCCGAAACATTCTCTTTTATCTTTCCGTTTAGTAAAGACTCAAGCGGACCTTTGATTAAAAGTAATGGTGTTCTGAATTCGTGAGATAGATTTGCAAAAAATCTGGATTTCATTTGCTCAATTTCACGCAGATGATATGACTCAAACTCACGTATCCGCAGTTCATTCTGCAGCTTTACTCTGTTAGCCTGGAACTTAATGATACCCCATATACCGGCAATAAATACAACAAAGTAAAATAGAATTGCCCAGCCCGTTTGCCACCAGGGCGGAGTAATTGTTATTGCTATGCTTTTTGTATTGTCAAACCAAACACCATCGCTATTAGTTGATCTTACTTTAAATGTATACTTACCGGGATTAAGATTAGTGTAGGTAACAAATCTTCTGCCTCCGCCTTTTACCCAATTTTTATCAAAGCCTTCCATCATGTATGAATAGCTTATTGAAGAAGGACTGTTATAATCAAATGCAGAAAACTGAAATGAAAAAACATTCTGTCTGTGGCTTAGTAAAATTTCATCAGAGTAAAAAATATTTTTAGCCAAAACAGAACCGGGACCCGGCTCCATAGAGTTATTAAATATTTGAAAATCACTTATTGCTATTTGCGGGTTGTAGGAAGACTGCATAATCTGCGCAGGATTAAAAATATTCAGTCCGGATGTTCCGCCTATTAAAATTAAATCTCTGCTGATCCTTAGTGAAGAAGAAAAATTAAAATCAATACCGATAATACCATCTGAAGAAGAAAAATTTGTAAATCTATTTTTATTAGCGTCATAAAGCGTAATACCTGAACTTGTACCAAGCCAGAGATTACTGTTATCATCCTCAACAATGCTTTTAATTGAATTATCAATTAATCCATTATGTGTTGTATAAATTTTTATATCTTTGATTTGAATGAGATTGTCAGATCTAACGGATGCATCGTCTAAAACTATTTTGTTTAAGCCGCTGCTGGTTCCGATCCACAGAACAGTAAAGTTTTTATTTGCAAGTTGGTTGCTCGATTCTGCAATTGAATAAACACTGTTGCTGCTGATACTAAATTTATATTTACTGTCCGTGTTTATTCGGAAAAATTTTTCCTTTGTTTCATCAAAACAATTTAATCCGCCGCCGTTTGTACCGATCCACACTCTTGATTTACTGTCTTCAAAAATTGCCCACACATCATCATAACTTAAAGAATGATCATCGGTTGTACTGCTTAACCAGTTTTTAACTTCTCCTGTTAAAAGGTCTAATCTTGCAAGCCCAACTCCCCAGAATCCAATCCATAATCTTTCTTTATTGTCTTTGTAAATAGCCTTAATAAAATCTCTGGATGATGATTTTATTAAATGATCAACAATATTTTTTTTAATGATTGAGTTGGTTTTATAATTTAACAAGAACAAACCTGAACCATAAGTTCCTATCCATAATTCACCATACTTTCCCTCTGCAAGACTCCAGATGTTTTCATAGGCAAAGGAAGAAAATTTTTCTGTAATTCTTTTCTCGCCCTTAATACGTGAATAGTATAATCCCTTATCTGTTCCAAACCATATTGTGCCGTCTGAAGTTTTTTCAATTGCTTTAATATTTATTTTGCTCAGCGCACCTGCTTCAAGCTGCTCCTTAGAAGATAAAAATGCACTGTTAAATTTTATATTTTTGGAAGAGAAATAATTTAACCCCTGGTCAGTAGCTATCCATATTACTCCTGAACGGTCTTTGTAAATATTATTTATCTGGTTGCTGATGATGCTGTTCGGATCTTCCTTGTCAACAATAAATCTGTCAAATATGTTTCTGCTTTGATTGTGTCTTACAAGCCCGGCATAAGAATTTATCCATAATATTTTTTCTCCATCAGCATATTCTTCAATCACAGTGCCCGCACCTGTTCCAAACATAAGGTTTTGCGAATTTGGAATTGTGATTGTTTTAAACTGCTCGGTTTTTGTATCAAGAATTGTTAAGCCATTAGCAGTTCCGAGCAGAAGAGCATCCTTATCAATGCGAGAATTAGTAATTGCCCAGATTGTATTATCACTTAAAGTAGCAGAATTGTTTTTTATATGCAGGTATCTTGTAAAGTGAGTTCCGGATTTAGCCGGATTAAATTTATTTAATCCATAAAAAGTACCAATCCAGAAAATATTTCTTTCATCTTCTGCAATTGAAGAAACATAGTTATTACTTAAAGAATTCTGATCATTAACATCAGTCCGCCAATTCTTAATCTCACCTGTTTTTGGATTTAACCAGTACAAACCGTTTCTATAAGTTCCTATCCAAGCATTTTTTTCCTTGTCGATATGAATAATATTAATCGGGTTATCTTTTCCATCAGATGCCGGAATTTCCCAGCGGTTAAATTTATTCAAAACAGGATCGTAACAGTCTATAAATCCATTTTTTGTTCCTATCCAAATTTTACCCTCTTCGTCTTCAATAATAGATAAAGTGGCATTATCAGAAATTGAATTTTTTCCGTGCTGTTGATTTCTGAAAATTTTAAAATCATAGCCGTCAAAGCGATTCAATCCATCATCTGTAGTAAACCATAGAAACCCGGATTTATCCTGAACAATGTTATTAACGTAATTGTTTGATAAGCCATCCTTTGTAGATAAATGTTTAAACGGGAGAGATTGTGCGTTTGCAATTAATTGTAACCCCAAGATCACTAATGAAAAAAGATGAATTAAATATTTTACTCTGTAAAAGGAAATCATAAAATCTATATCGTTTTGTACTTCTTTACTTAATAATTCAGCAGATATAGTAATTAACAAATAGTAAAAGATGTTAACTATAAACAAACATTTTTTCAGATAACATGCAAATAAGCTTGATAGTAAGCGATAATTGACGAGAGTAAAATAAACAACTGTCTATCTTTAAATAATTATAACAATTGATTATGTTTATAAAAATAACTGGAAATAATATGAAATCTTTATACTTTTCTTTTTTATTCCTCTTTGTAATTTTCTCGGCTAATTCTTTTGCACAATGGTCAAGCAACCCTGCAGTTAATCTTGCTGTGTGTGATACAACCGGCGAACAGGCTCTTGCAAAGATCAGTTCAACTTCAGATGGTGGAACGTACATTGCATGGTTTGATAACAGGAACGGAAGTTATGCAGTTTATTTGCAGCGATTAGATCAGCTTGGAAATAAATTATGGGCACCAAGTGGATTGCTTGTAAGTAACAATTCTCAATCTTCTTCTCTCGTTGATTGGGATATAATGGTTGATGACAATAATAATGCTATCGTTGCATTTACCGATACAAGAAACAGCGGCAACTTAAATCCGTTTGTTTATGCAATTTCTCCAAATGGTAATTTTCTTTGGGGCGCAAATGGAATTGATTTAAATCCTACGGCTGATTTTCAGGCTAATCCCAAACTTGCCAAAACAAGTGATGGAAATATTGTTGTTGCATGGATAATTGCAGCAACAAGATATCAGGTTGGTTTACAAAAAATTTCTCCGGCAGGTGCAAAACTCTGGGGAACAAATCCTATCATTATTCAATCTGCAACTGAAGGTTATAACTATCCTGATATTGTTAAATCTGATAGCGGTGGAGTGATTTTATTTCACACAGCAACAACAGGCAGCTTTCCGGCACAAACAGTTAAACTTCGTGCAAAGAAAATTACATCCGCAGGATCAATTAGCTGGGGTGTAAATGTGCAGGACTTAGGAAAAATTGCTGCCTTCACAACTCCAAAAGTTTATACAGATAATAATAATGGCGGCTTGATTGCATGGCATGATGATCGTGATAATAATTCTCTACAAAGTGGATTTGTACAAAGAGTTTCATCAAGCGGCTCACTCTATTTTCCTGTTGATGGAACTGAGGTTTCATTAATGGCTAATAGGCACAAATTCAATCCCGTTGTTGCTTTTGATAATACAACAAATGAAACTTATGTTTTCTGGGTAGAAACTGAACCAAATCAAAATCAAAACGGAATAAGCGGACAAAAACTTTCCCTAAACGGAACAAGACAATGGACTGACAACGCAAAAATATTTAAAGATTTAAGCGTTCCATTCTCAACATCTATTAGTTACTTAACCTCTGAAATGGGAAACGGACGAGCATATTTGTATTATCTTGAAGGAAGTGCTTCAGGAACAAATGATAAGGTTGAGGGTTTTGCATGCAATGCTGCCGGTGGTTTTTTATGGACTGGTAATTTCACCATCCTTTCAAACCCAACCAGCGATAAACTACAGCTTGTATCCACTGTAGATGTTTATAAAAATTGTAAACTCGCTTGGGGTGATAATAGGCTGGATGCAAGTGGAATTTATGCACAAGATATAAATCCAGATGGACAGCTTGGCAATTCAATTGTGCCTGTTGAACTTATTTCTTTCTCCGCAAATGTTTCAAACAATTCCGTTGAATTAAGCTGGATTACAGCAACAGAACTTAACAACTCAGGATTTGTAATTGAGAGACGAAAAACGATAGACGAAAGAAGTGAAGAATGGGAAGTAATCGGTTTTGTAAATGGTAACGGTACAACATCACAATCACATTCATACTCCTTTTCAGACATTGACATATCAACAGGAAAATATTTGTACAGATTAAAGCAAGTAGATTTTGATGGAACATTTTCTTACTCGAATGTGGTTGAAATTGATTTGAGTTTACCACAGACTTTTTCACTTGAACAGAACTATCCCAACCCATTTAACCCAATTACAACAATAAAATACTCAATCCCACAAACTCCCCTCTCCTTAGGAGAGGGGCTGGGGGTGAGGCTGGTTATTTACGATGTTCTTGGAACTGAAATTGCAACTCTTGTTAATGAAGAAAAACCAGCCGGTAATTATGAAGTTAGTTTTGATGCAAAAAGTCTTTCAAGTGGAATTTACTTGTATAAATTACAGGCAGGTTCTTTTACTGAAATAAAGAAGATGACCTTACTAAGATAGTGACAGATAATTCACACTCACGATTATAGGCTCAGGCAACTGAGCCTTTTTGTAATCGTAAAACCGCTCATCAAAACTTTCTTGCTGTTATCAATCCATTTATCTATGTTTTGATGCAAATATTCTACATACAGACAAAATGAATCAAACAAACTCTACAAAAAAAGCAGAACAAAAATTCCGTCATACTATCCAGAATGATTTTAAAAATATTAATTTCAGAAAAGATTTTAGTAACGAATATAAAAATCTAAGCCATTTTTATTTAGACTCTGAGAAAAAATCCCAGCTCGAATCTATGAGCTTTATTGAAAGATGGGTGCATAAATTTGCATGGTTAACAAAAAGTATGTTTCTTCACTTAACCCCGCTTAGGCGTATTCTAGTTCTGCTTGGTGTTTTTTTATTGTTTATAAGCAGCAGCATTACAATTAATGATGCATCGGTTTCCAGTAACTGGGGATTATTCGGCGGACTGCTGGTTGTATTTGTTTTATTTCTCGAGTTAAAAGATAAACTTCTTGCTAAAAATGAACTTGAAGCTGGCAGAAAAGTTCAGCGCGCATTAATGCCTGAACAAAATCCGGAAATTGCCGGATGGAACATCTGGTTGTTTACTCGTCCTGCTAATGAAGTGGGCGGTGATCTTGTTGATTATTTAAGGCTGGATGAAAATAAAACTGTTTTAACTATTGCAGATGTTGCGGGCAAGGGACTTCAAGCTGCACTTATGACATCAAAACTGCAGGCAACAATTCGTGCACTTGCAACTGAAATTGATGGTCTTTCAGATTTTGGTAAAAAGATTAATAAAATTTTTCATCGTGATAGCTTGCCGAATTTATTTGCGTCAATGCTTTTTATTCAGATTGATTCTAATTCGGGCAAAGTAACTTTTATAAATGCCGGACACTTTCCTCCGCTTATTGTTAACGACAACGAGATTAAAGAACTTTCCAAAGGTGATATTGCTCTTGGACTTATTTCAAATGCAGAATACAATGAGCAGACATTTTTGCTCGAACAAAACGAAATATTTGTTGCATATTCAGATGGAGTTTTTGAAGCAAGAAACGAATACGGTCAGTTCTTTGGAATGGAAAAATTTCAGAAGTTAATAAAAAACTCATCAAACAATTCCCCAAAACAAATAGGCGAGTATATTGTTTCGCAACTTGAACAATTTATTGGTGATTATTCTGCCGCCGATGATATTTCATTAATTATTATGAAAAGAAATAAAGACAATTCTTAACAGTTTTACATTTAACCAGATAAGCATTCTTTCGGGCATTCAACAAAAGGATCTGTTCCCACATCATTGTCATTCCCGCGAACCTGCCTGACGGTAGGCAGGAGCCGGAATCTATTTTTATTTTTATGAATTTTCCATAACCCCCTGTCACACTGAGCTTTCATCCTGAGCCTGTCGAAGGACGAAGTGTGACCTCTTCTAATATTATGGTTGTCAACTGTGGACTGTAAATTCAATTTTTAATTTTTAATTGTGCATTGTAAATTGTGCATTGTAAATTCAAAGGAGGCAAAAAAAATATGAGTAAAACCAAAAGCACCAAAAAAGATTTACTACCTAAACAATGTGAAGAACTACTTAACATATTAAAAACTCGTTTTGAAAAAAATATGAACCGCCACAAAGATCTTAAATGGGGTAACATAATGGCAAAGCTGGAAAAGAATAGTGGAAAACTATGGTCTTTAAACGAAATGGAAAGAACAGGCGGTGATCCTGATGTTGTTGGATATGACAACAAAACAGGCGAATACATTTTTTATGATTGTTCAGCAGAAAGCCCTGCAGATAGAAGAAGCCTTTGTTATGATCGCACAGCGCTGGATGCAAGAAAAGAAAACAAACCAAAAGATAACGCTGTTGATGTTGCTGCTTCTATGGGAATTGAGCTCATATCAGAGGAACAATACCGCGAATTACAAAAGCTAAGCGAGTTCGATCTTAAAACATCTAGCTGGGTTAAGACACCGGATAATATAAGAAAACTTGGTGGAGCTATCTTTTGCGATAGACGCTACAATACTGTATTTGTTTACCACAACGGGGCAGAATCATACTATGCCGCAAGAGGTTTTCGTGGCTCGTTAAGGGTATAAGTTTTATAAACTTTGAGTTCTTAGTATTTTCTTTGTGTCCTTTGTGGTAAAAGTATAACCACTAAGTTCACAGAGTCCTTTCGCAAAGCACACAAAGGAATAAAATAGAAAAAACTAATAAAGATACAGTTAGCAGAAGCATTGGCATTACAAAAAATAATTTGCAACAAACAAAAAGAATAACACTATGGGCAAACTGGCAGTAATAAAAACAAAAGAAACAGACTCAAGCGTAGAGGACTTTATCAACTCAGTTAAAGATGAAGAAAAACGCAAAGACAGTTACACTATACTTAAGCTGATGCAAAAAGCTGCAAAGGAAAAGCCTAAAATGTGGGGCAGCTCAATGATCGGCTTTGGAATTAAAAGATACAAAAGTCCTGCTACAGGCAGAGAAGTTGAGTGGTTTAAAATTGGATTCTCTCCTCGCAAAGCTAACTTTTCATTACATCTTGTTTTAGATATAAAAAAATATGCACCCGCACTTAAAAAACTTGGCAAGCATAAAACAGGCGTTGGATGTTTGTACATCAATAAACTTGATGATGTAGATATAAAGGTTTTAGAAAAACTAATTACTGAAGCTGCCAAAGTAAAATCGTAAAGCTTCACCTATTCCCTTTTTGTCCTGTCATTCCCGCGAAGGCGGGAATCTCTTTTAATTTCCTTTGTCATACCGAACTGTCATCCTGAGCCTGTCGAAGGACGAAGTGTGACCTTGTTGTTATTGTCATTACACACTTCCAAATTTCCAACTTCCAAATGAGACATCGACTTTAATTGTTCGTTGTTAATTGTCTATTTTTACTTATCAAAAATATCCGAAAGTGAAAAATGGAAGAGCTAGTATTAACTGATAAAAACATTTATCCCACCGAAGAGGTTATTTTTTTACACATCAAAAAATCGAAAACATTTTGGCAATCCGTCTTTCAATACATCCACACTAATCATCCCGAATTAAATGAAGAATGGAGATACTACAACGACGGTAAAAGCTGGCTGTTAAAAGTTACACACAAAACAAAAACAATTTTCTGGCTTACTGTTATTCCTAATGCATTCATGATCACTTTTTATTTAAGCGAAAAAACAGTGCAGTCTTTTACAAAGCTCGCCATTTCAAAAACACTTGATAAGAAAATAAAAGGAAGTAAAAAAGTTGGCAAATCTACAGCTTTAACTTTTTTGATGAACGATAAACAAAACCTTGAGCTTGTTAAAGAAGCCATCGAGTTAAAAATAAAAACAAAATAAAAATTGCAGAACGCCCACTAAGGACTGAAGACTTTAAGAACACTTTCCTTATTTTTACACATCATAAATAAAGTATTTTCTGACTATCAAGGTTGCATCCTGAAAACAATAAATAAATTATGAAATACATTCTATTTATATATTTAGGCATTCTGTTAATCAGTTGCAGCAACACACAACCTATAAATTCACAAGAAGATATAAAATTCAAAAGAGAGTTCACCCAAAGTATCACTAGAAATTTCAACAATGAATTTGAAGAGAAATTATTAAAGCAAGCAGAATCTATTTATCCGCCACGTGATAGTGTGCTTAAGGTTGTACTTGAGAAAGAGAAATATTTAATTCCTGAAATCGGCTATTAGTTCTATAGAACTATTGATCATATAAAAATTCCATATGCTATTACTTCAGAAGCGGTGGAATACTACTCTAATAAAATCAATGAGCTTTATAAAGATTCAATCTCAATTATTTACTCGGCAAAATTTGTTTACAACGCAGAGGTAAAATTTTACGAAGCTTTTAAGCTTGATGTTGACCGAATCAGCCTGGCTATAAAACAGCCCTATAACGCTAATAATGTATTTGTTGTAGAAATGACTTTGGAATGGGGGCACGGTTGTGGTAATATGTGTTGTTTGGGTATTTGGATAAAGAGAGTTGTAGTTTTTGATTTTCAAGGGAATCTATTAAAAGTCTTTTATGATAAATCAGGAAGCGTGATTATCTGTTAATTTACAGCGCCACTACAGTCGCCCTCTGCCAGTAAAATTTTAACAATTTAGCAATTAAATAATAAGAGATTCCCGCCTTCGCGGGAATGACATTACTATTCCTTTCCTTATTTTTACACAATCAAAAAAAAAAGAAAGCATAAATGAGCGCAGAAGTAAACAAAATTATTTACTCTATGGTTGGAGTTAGCAAATTCTATAATAACAAACCTATACTAAAAGATATTTACCTATCGTACTTCTACGGTGCAAAGATTGGTGTTATCGGTTTAAACGGATCAGGTAAATCATCACTGCTAAAAATTCTTGCCGGAGTTGACAAGAACATAAACGGAGAAACAGTTGTGTCTCCAGGTTTTACAATCGGCTACCTTGAACAGGAACCGCACGTTGATGAAACTAAAACCGTAAGAGAAATTGTCCAGGAAGGTGTTCAAGCAATTGTTGATTTGCTTAGAGAGTACGATGAGATAAATGCAAAGTTTGCAGAACCGATGGATGATGATGAAATGACAAAGCTTCTTGAACGTCAGGGTGAAGTTCAGGAAAAACTTGAAGCAATGGGCGGATGGGATCTTGATGCACGACTTGAAATGGCGATGGATGCTTTGCGTTGTCCGCCATCAGATACCTTGTGTAAAATTCTTTCCGGCGGAGAAAGAAGACGTGTTGCACTATGCAGATTGCTTCTTCAAAAACCAGATATTCTTTTACTCGATGAACCAACAAATCATCTTGATGCTGAAACAGTTGCCTGGTTAGAACATCACTTACAGAAATATGAAGGAACAGTTATCGCAGTAACACACGATAGATATTTTCTTGATAACGTTGCAGGCTGGATACTTGAACTTGATCGCGGTGAAGGAATTCCGTGGAAAGGGAATTATTCTTCGTGGCTTGAACAAAAACAGGAAAGATTGCGTGTTGAAGAAAAACGTGAAAGCGACAGACAAAAAACTTTACAGCGCGAACTTGAATGGATAAGAATGAGTCCGAAAGCACGTCACGCAAAATCGCAATCAAGAATTACTTCTTATGAAAATCTTCTTAAAGAAGAAAAAGAAAAAGGACAAAAAGATCTTGAGCTTTACATTCCGGTTGCAGAACGTCTTGGCGATATTGTAATCGAAACAGAAAAACTAAACAAAGCTTACGGTGATAATATATTAATTGATGATTTAACATTTTCAATTCCTCCCGGAGCTGTTGTTGGAATTATCGGTGCAAACGGTGCTGGTAAAACAACTTTGTTCAGAATGATAACGGGACAAGAAAAACCTGATAGTGGAAATATTAAAATCGGCTCTACTGTTAAATTATCTTATGTAGATCAATCAAGAGATAATTTAAATCCCGAAAAAAGTATCTGGGAATTGATATCCAACGGAGAGGATACGATTATGCTTGGCAACAGGCAGGTAAACTCTCGTGCGTATGTTGCGCAGTTCAATTTCTCCGGTGCAGATCAGCAGAAAAAAGTTAGCATGCTTTCAGGCGGAGAAAGAAACCGCGTGCATCTTGCAATGATGTTAAAGCAAGGCGCAAATGTTATTCTGCTTGATGAACCAACAAACGATCTTGATGTTAATACTTTGCGCGCTCTTGAAGAAGGAATAGAAAAATTTGCTGGATGTGTTCTTGTAATAAGTCACGATAGATGGTTTTTGGATAGGATATCAACACACATTTTAGCATTTGAAGATGAAAGCAAAGTCGTTTGGTTTGATGGCAATTATTCCGAGTACGAAGAAAAACGAAAAGAAAGATTAGGAATAGCAGCAGATCAGCCGCATAGAATTAAGTACAGGCATTTAACAAGAAGTTAACGAAATGGTTGGGTTGACTAAAAAGTTTATTCATACGGATACTCGATCTCCTGAAAATTTATATAGAGAATTTTTAGTTCCAGACTATTTTAAAATAGAAGGTGGCTTTATTGGCCTTACCACATTACGAAATTACGACTCGGGAATAATTGTATACACTGGAGTTGATTTGGATAAGGAGGAAATATTATCAATGATAGAAAAAAAAATTTCATTGGACGAAATCCAGAGAGAAAGATATAGAGAATTGCTTCTTGATCTTTTGAAGCAAGTAAAGGATATTACTATTGGGAAAAAAGTTAAAGTTATAGATAATTTCAAAATAGTTGAATGCTAATTTTAAAAATTTGATTAGAAGATCTAATAAATAACTAATTACTAATAATCAGGAGAGGCTCGGGTTACATTATGAAAAAATTATTGTTCGCTTTATTTGCACTTACTTTTATAATTGCTTGCTCAAAAACTGAAGAGCAAAAAGTCGAGGGCACCGATCAACAAACAGTTACCACACAAGAAGCACCAAAGCCTGTTGTTAGTCAAAGGTATGGAATTAAATCCGGCGTAATTTTTTACGACGCGCCTATGGGTACAAAGCAGGAATTATACTTTGATGATTACGGTGCAAAAGAAGTTTCCATTACTTCTGTTGATTTAGGAATTGCTAAAACCAAATCTATAGATATTAGAAAAGATGGATTCAGCTACACGTACGAAGAAGGCAAAACCGAAGGAACAAAAAAAGCCTGGTATGCTGCAGCAAGTACCGATTATTCAAAAGCTGATCCCAAAACAATAGAACGTTATAAGGTAAAAGATTTGGGAACCGAAACTCTTGCAGGAAAAGAATGTAAAAAATTCAGTGCAGAGTTTGGTGGAGTTCCTATTATTAGCTGGACCTGGAATAACATTCTTATAAAATCGGTAACCAAAATGGGCGGAGCAGATTTTGTTATCGAGGCAACTAAAATTCAGGATGGTTCTGTAGATTCAAAAATGTTTGAACTGCCAACCGGTGTAACTTTTAAAGAGATGTAAATTTAAAACATAAACTCAATGGAACGCTGATGACACGGATAACGCGGATTAACACAGATTAAAATCCGTGCTGATCCGTTAAATCTGCGTCATCCGTGTTCTATTGTTTTTATTTTCTATACTGCTTTATAAACTCCTCAACCTCAGGCAAGCCGCCCTGATAAATTAAATAACCATTACTTGGTTCGCGTTCTGTAATTTCTCCTGCAATCGGAGTAAGCATAATCTCTTTTACTTTTTCTAAATCATCTGTTTGCCCAAATGCCCAACCGAGTTTCATATAAGCAACTTCCGGCAACATGTTTGCAGCAGGAATAACACCAAGTTCCATCATATCTCTTCCGGTATCGTAAACATACATTTGCACATAACCCCAAAGCGTTTGAACTGTCATATAAACTGCAACACCTTTTTCTTTTGCGCGTTTTAATGCAGGATAAAGAGGTTTGTTTACATGTCCGAGTCCGGTTCCCGCAATTACAATACCTTTGTAACCATTTTCAATTAAAGAATCAATCATATCCGGTTTCATATTCGGGTAGTAATAAACTATTGCAACTCTGTCATCAAATACTGCATTTACTTTTACATCGTTACCAAATCTTCTTCGTTTATAATCATCACGGATTGGAGTTACTTTATCCCGGCTTACTGTTGCGATTGGAATATCACCAATTGTTCTGAAAGTTGATCGATAACTCGAATGCATTTTTCTTACACGTGTTCCGCGATTTAGTAATCCATACATATCGCTAGTCGGACCAAACATACAAACCATTACTTCTGCAATATCGCTTATTGCTGCTGTTGTTACAGAATGAATTAGATTCAATGCCGCATCGGATGAGGGTCTATCGCTCGAACGCTGTGAGCCAACCATTACAATTGGAACTGGAGAATCCTGAACCATAAAAGAAAGTATAGCCGCTGTGTGATGCATCGTATCTGTTCCATGTCCGATTACAATTCCCTGCACGCCTTTTTCAATTTCTTTACCTATTGCTTCAGCAAGTCCAATCCATTGTTCGGGTCCCAT
>Ga0105096_10000462_pt1 | contig 14067 bp, 14 predicted proteins | sample PPLLak3cmMay2015_FD_87036 | JGI IMG/M metagenome (GOLD analysis project Ga0105096, IMG submission 87036) | Freshwater sediment microbial communities from Prairie Pothole Lake near Jamestown, North Dakota, USA - PPLs Lake P7 Core (1) Depth... | ecosystem: Environmental > Aquatic > Freshwater >... | reverse complement strand
CGTAAACCATGATCTGTCCGTAATCGATCAAAACATGTTTTTATGTCCTGATTCAAATGCCGCTGAAAAAATGGCCCTACGTGTCGAAACTGTTAAAAATCAGGGAGACTCTCTGGGCGGGATCGTAGAGATCGTGGCTTCCGGTGTTCCTGCCGGGCTTGGAAATCCGGTGTTTGACAAGCTTGATGCTGAACTGGCCAAGGCCGTTATGAGCATCGGAGCAGTCAAAGGTGTGGAGATCGGTGCGGGATTCGAGGCAGCCAGGATGCTCGGTTCCCAAAACAATGATCCTATTACCCCTGAAGGCTTTTTATCCAATAATGCCGGCGGTATTCTCGCGGGCATTTCCAATGGCGACAAGATCATTGTCCGTGCTGCGGTCAAACCCATCCCATCCATTGCCATTGAACAAAAAACCGTTAATATTGAAGGAAAACAAGAAACCATTTCTGTAAAAGGCCGACATGATATATCAGCCATTCCCCGAATCAATGTGGTATGCGAAACCATGGTTTGCCTGGTTCTTGTAGATCAGTTACTTCAGCAGAAAGCCATGAGAAATGAGTGAAAAAAAGATGGTTAATCATTTCGCATAGGACAGATGGAAAGAATCTGATAAACCCAAAAAACCCAGGGCATCAGAGGCGTGATATATGGTATTTAACTCACTTATCTTCCTTGTTTTTTTTGCCCTGGTTTTATTTGTTTATTACTTGCCGCTGCCTTGGAAGGTAAAAAAAACCCACCTATGGATTTCCAGTTATCTTTTTTATGCGGCCTGGAATCCTCCTTTTGTTTTGCTTTTATGGATTTCCACCATTGTTGATTGGTTTGTCGGAAAAGTTATGGCAGACACCAAAAGACCGATGCAAAAGCGTGCACTTCTGATATTGAGCCTGTGTGTCAATTTGGATGAGATTGTTTTGGAATAAAAATTAATAAGTTGACAACTTTCGTCCGGATCATGATGTTATCAATATATTTAAAAAAATGGTAGAGGAGTTTTAACAGGAATGTCATCGGATAAAGATACAACCCATACTTTCTGCTGTGAAAAAAAGGTCGATTTGTCTGATTGTCGAACATACGGTGATTTAAAACCTTTTGCTGTTAACACACCAAAAGCTGCGGATTGTTGTAAGTTGCCGTCAAAATTATCTTTTGATACAGGTGCGGTTTGTTGTGGTTTGCCTGCAGGCCCGAAATCCGACACCAATGAAAAAGCCGGCTATCGGATTTGTGGTTTTGTCGAGCGGTTTGAAAATACGGTGGCGGGCAATGTTCCGGTGGTATCGACAAGCCTCGGAATAAAAGATTATGTGGGAGCATTTCTTGTCCGGGTCGGAATCGGAAGAAACAATTATAAGATTGCACCCGGTCTTTATGGTGTTGGAAACCCTGGAAATGATTCACCGGTTTTGGTTACCGCCAATTATAAGCTTACTTTTGATGCCCTAAGAAAGGAATTGAGCGGAATTGATACCTGGTTGCTGGTTTTGGACACAAGGGGAATCAATGTCTGGTGTGCGGCTGGTAAAGGGACTTTTTCCACGGAGGAATTGGTCGGCAGAGTCAAGCTTACCAGGTTGGAAAAAGTTGTAAGACACCGGGAGTTGATTGTTCCCCAGCTTGGCGCTACAGGAGTTGCAGGGTATCGTGTGAATAAAACTTGCGGATTCAGAGTTGTCTGGGGACCGATTAAAGCCGGGGACATTCGATCATTTCTTGAAAACGAAAAAATTGCCACCGAAGCCATGAGACGTCTCACCTTTACCATGGGTGAAAGGCTTGTACTGATCCCGGTTGAACTTTCAGAATTGGTCAAACCCACCTTGTGGGCGCTAATTTTGGCTTTTGTATTATCCGGAATCGGATCAAATGTTTTTTCATTTTCAGCGGCATGGCATCGGGGAATTTTGATGATCATGGCTTATATGGCCGGTATATTGGGCGGTGCTTTAGCTGTACCGGCTTTTCTTCCATGGCTTCCGGGAAAAGCTTTTTCACTCAAAGGAATATGGACCGGCTTTATGGCAGGTGTTGTCATGTTTCTTTTTTGTCATGGACAGGCAACCGGACTGGAATTTTTTTCACTTATGTTGATCAGCGTGGCCGTGAGCAGTTTTTTTGCCATGAATTTTACCGGTGCAACACCATTTACATCCCCCTCCGGTGTTGAGAAGGAAATGCGCAAAGCCATACCGATTCAGGCGGTAACGTTGATTATTGCCATAGCGATATGGATTGGAGCAGGTTTTAAATTATGAATACATTGAGATATTTATCGGGTGTTGCGACATTAAGGCTTGATATGAGCACATGCGTGGGGTGCGGTATCTGCGCACAGGTATGTCCCCATCAGGTTTTTGAAATTGTTGAGAAAAAGGCCGCGATTGTGGATATTGACGGCTGTATGGAATGCGGGGCCTGCGCATACAATTGCCCGGTGGAAGCCATTACAGTCAAGCCGGGTGTCGGATGTGCCTCATACATCATTCAGACCTGGATTAAAGGTAAAGAGGCGGCAAGCTGCGGCCCTTCTTGTTGCTAAGGATTTACTTTCATATTTTCACGTTTTTACAGCATTTGATTGAACCGGAAGGATCAGAGACTTTGGAAAAAAAACCAAATACCGAGTTCAAAACCGTTAAGGTTCTCGGATTGACATCCAGATTTTTCAATTCCTCGGAAGATACCCATCGGACTTCATCGGCATCATCACCGGGCAGAGGTTTTCCGGAGATATAATCGGCCATTAAATCAACAATAACATAATGAAAACGGACTCGATTGTTTTCATCTTTTTCAATGAGATCAAAGGTGTAAACAGGTTTTTTGGCCTGAATCGTAATGCCGGTTTCTTCCAGGATTTCTCTTTCGGCCGCTTGCTGAAGCGTTTCTCCAAGCTCTACGCTTCCACCCGGTATGGCCCAGAGTCCTTGTGCAGGAGGTTTTGCCCTTCTAACCAACAGTACCCTATTGTCTTTCAAAACCACCGCGCCGACAGCCACCCTGGGCAGATCCGGATAAGAACGGCTTGTTGTTTTCTGATCCATCATGGCACGACGGCTATGCCAGCTCCAGGGTTGCTTCCCTCATAAGCCGGCCGATGGCGAGATGTCTCGGACATCTTTTTTCAGCCATGGAATAATCAGCTTTATACAGTTGATGCCTGACTTTTTGTGGAATTTCCTTAAAAAGATTTACGGCCAATTCTTTTTCACCATAATTTCTGGCATACATGAGATAGCGCATGACATCGCAAACCGGAATGGAATGTGTTAAAACAGACTCGCACAAGTGGGCGCACCCGGCACAATAATCGGATGCGGTTTCATTGTCGAATTCATCAAAAAGTCTGAAATCGGATGTTGTCAGGCTTTCCCGTTTCATGGCGGCGGCGGTATTCACGGCAAGCAGGTTCATGCTCGGCATTTGGGAACAGATGTTGGCGATGGCCGGGTTTTCCCAGACAGCCATGAGTTTTGCCTGTTCAGGGGTGAAGCCCTTTTGAACAAAACGTCCGGCAATTTTTAATTCCGATTCCGAATCGGTTTTAACCGGACCTCCACCCTGGGTTTTCATTGCTGTCAGACCGATTCCGGCTTCATGGCAGGCGGAGACCGCTCTTTGCATGGCATCACTGTGCATTATTCTAAAGTTGTAGGTCATCATGATACCGTCGATCCAGCCGAGTTTTGAAGCATCCAGAAGACAATTTTCCATGTTGCTGTGTGTGCTGAATCCGAAAAAGCGAATTTTTCCCTTTGACTTGGCATCTTCGGCCCAGGCGCGGGTTTTGTTGTCGATTTCACTGATTCGGCGGATACCGTGAACAAAAAAAAGATCAACATAGGATGTGTTCATACGCTCAAGGGAGGTATCCAGCATTTTGCTCAGTCCGGAAGGATCTCTTTCCCCTGATTTGGTGACCAAAAACACCTGACTTCTGGTATCAGGGTTGCTTTGAAAAAACCTTCCAATACCTTTTTCGCTTTGACCGTAACCATAGGAGTTGGCCGTATCCCAGTGGGTGACACCCATTCTGATTGCCTGTTTGAGAATGATCTGGTTGGAGGGGATATCGAACATGCCGCCGAGGCTCAAAATGGACACGTTCACACCACTTTTTCCAAAGGGCCTGGTGGGCACTTTGCCGGAAACGTTATTTTCGGAAGCTTCCGAGTTGGCTACACCGCCGACATATGGGGCCAGGATAGAACCAATACCGGCGGCACCAGCGGTTTTTAAAAAATCTCTACGTGAAAAGCCTTTATTTTTTTGTTTCATATCAAGATCTCCTTATCGTGAAAGTAAAAAAGAATGTTCCGGATTTCTGGACTCGTTTTCAGCAGTAATTCTGATAGCCCGCTTTCCCTTGACAGGGCATTCGTGCTGGCAAATTCCGCATCCGATACATTTTTCAGGGTCTATATAGGGTTGCTGAAGCAAAATCAGAATTTCTGCACGGCCATCATAGTATAACGCTTTATCCAATGAATCAGTGCCGGTAAATTCAATCTTGTTTTCAGTGTTTCCCGTAATCAGGGACAATGATAAATCAGGCATATCAATGAATTTTAGAAAATAATCACCCGTGGCAAAACGATCCGGTTCCATGTTTTTGTTTGTGGTTTCAACGACATTTTTTTCAAGCATTCTGATTTTAATGTCGTTATGTTCCCGGACAGATTGATAAATTTCTCTTGTAAAGATCGCTTTGGGGCTTACAGGACAGTTTTCCTGGCATACAATACAGGGCAAATCCATGGCCCATGGAAGGCATCGTCCATGATCCACGAACGCCATGCCGATTCGAATGGGCCCTTGGTTTTCATAAGAACCGGTTCCCAGGCGTTCGTCGAGGGTTATGGGTCGAATAGCCGCCGTGGGGCATATGTTGCCGCATGCGATACAGTTGTGTTGACATCCGCTGGTTCCGATCCGAAAATTGAGCGATGGTGTCCAGAGTGCCTCAAAACCGGCTTCAAACCCTGCAGGATGAATAACATTGGTGGGACAGATGCGCATGCACTGACCACACTTGATACATCTTTTCAAAAATTCGTGTTCAATAATTGACCCCGGAGGCCTCACCAGGCTTGCATGCCGGTTAAGGGATGTCGTGCCGCTTAATCTGAACATCGGCGGCAGCAGGGCACCGGATGCAAGTGTCAAGACTAGACCCCGGCGTGTCATGTCGGGAGATACCCTCTCTCCGGCTTCAGAAGGATACTTGCGGTATGACATCATTTCATGGCGGCAATCTTTCACGCAATTCATACACAGGACACATTCGTTAACGCGAATCCGGGAAGTCGGCGAACAGGCGCCCTCACAGTTTTTTTCACAAAAGTCGCAGTTGCTGCACTCGGGTTTGTTTTTACCTATTCTAAATATCGCAAAACGGCTCAAAATACCGAACAACGCTCCCAGGGGACAAATATACCGGCAGTAAAACCTGGGTCTTAAAAAATTTAAAGTCATTGCGGCAATAAAAACTACACCGATCACCCAGGCACCATCATAAAACCGAAATGAGGCTGAAAGATGAACCACTGAGCCGTCAAAAAGCGGAAGCAGCGCAAGATTAACGGAACGATAGAGTAAAGGAATCGGGTCAAGCAGGCCGATTTGAAGCGACCCTGTTACCAGAGGATTCCCGGGTGCTAAAATTCCTGAAAGGTCTATGAACGCGGCAGCCAGAAAAATGAATAAAAAAAAATATTTAAGGGACTGCCATGGGCTGTATCGATTTATGGAAATCTTATCTTTCAACGGTTTTTTATATTTTCCACAAAAACCCATAAACTGATGGATTGCTCCAAAAGGACATACCCATCCGCAAAAAAAACGTCCCAGGACTATGGTCGATACCACCGTAATCAGCCCCCACAAAAGGCCGGCATAAAGGGCCCTGGTGGCCAAAAGGGTTCCTATCCCCACCAGCGGATCAAGCTGGATAATCCAGTTGACTGGCCATCCCCGAAGCTGCCACCATTTATCTCCCAGGGTGGTTGTCACACAAAACCATAAAAACAGGATTACAAAAAATATCTGACTTATTTGCCGAGCGGTGGTAATTTTCATGAGTTGAACTTATCCTGCATTTATTCGGATCGGATTAATGGAGTTAAAATCAGCGGTTCCGACCCCTTGGGCCTCGGCTTTTAAAATATGGGGAAGATTTTCCGGGGATTTTCCCAGAAGAGTCGCCCCATATGCATCCGCTGCCACCTGATCCGTGCTGACAATCATGGTGTTGGTCTGTTTCAGATCGGACAGGGAACCCCCCGTAGGACCGTTTGTCATCATGGTCCAAGTGCCGTCAAGAATCACAAGGGTAGGGGAGACCATCATGGCAAGCTCTTCGATAACACCGTGAACATCCTGATGAAAAATGTTTCTACGCCCTCCCAGAAGTCCATACCAGTTTTTCATGGTCATGGAAGCCCCGCTGCGGTGATGGTCTTTAATGGGGGCCATGCCGATAAGTTTTGTAATACCGTCAAAGGGGCCATATAAAAGGGGCCAGCTTCTAATTAATTTTGCGCCACTTACTGTTGTGGGCTGAAACAGGGATTCCCGAGGAAGAATCACACGAGCACCCTGTGAAAGAGCCGCTTTATCGATTCCGGAAAGGGTAAAACAAGTTGCCGGGTCATTGATGGGATTGTCGGTGACTGAAACTGACGATGCTCCCGCGGCATAACAGAGGCGAATGGTTTCGGAAACTAGATCCGGATGAGTGGTGGCTGAAAGAGATGGCGGAGATGCAAAAGCGGCATTGACTTTCAAAAGGACACGATCACCTTTTTTAATAAAAACTTCCATGCCTCCCAAGGCTTTGATCGCCATACCCAGAGATTTATTCCGATCCCCGGTTCCATGGACAATGGCCATGACAGGTCTTTTATCGGGTAAGGAAAAATCCGGTAAAGTGATTATATTTTCTTTTTGGGAAAAAGCCGCGGGGCCGTGCGGGTCATAAAAATAATATCCCAAAGAAGAAGCGGCCGCCACGCAAAGCCCGGCTTTGCCGGCCCGGATCAAAAATTCCCTACGTTTCATTCCCGGTTTTTTTTCGTATTCCTTAAGGACCGTATTATTCTGTTCCAAATTTTTCATGAATCAATCGAACCATTTTTATTGCAACCTCGGGACTGGAAGCTTCATGCACCCCGGCCAGATACGGACCGACAGTCAGGACGGCATCAAATGTTCCGAAAAAGTCCACCATTTGAACATCCTCCCCGGTAGTCAGGGAAGAAACCTCCGTTCCCCCATAGGTTATTAAAAATTGAACAAATTCTTCCGCTTTTTCCACGGCCTCCTCAATGGAATTTCTCCGCGAAATAAATGCGGTAAGTTGTTCTTTGTCAAGTCGATATCTTGCCGCGAAAACGCGGTCCAGGCCTTCAAAACCAAATGCATTGGCCGGTATAAATGTGATACTATGTTCCACCAGATTTTCTTCCGGAAAAAATCTGATTTCTTCAATGGGTTCTAAAGATACCGGGTTTTGGCTGTTAAAAGATTCAGCAAGAGCAAGAAGGTGATCGAGGGTATTGTCCGATACTTCAGAAGCGATAATCTCCGCATAAAAAGGACCATGAACCCAAAACAAGGCGTTTTCGGCGCTGTAAGCAAACTCGGTAAAAGATTCGGGCTCGGCATTATCCCGCCTCTGGGCGCTATAGACTGAAAAGGCATTGAGCATGTTTCCCATATCATAAATAAACACCTCATACCATACATCCGGGGTATCCCGGGGTTTTAAGCGCTGGGCAAAAAGACTTTTAAATCCAGCAGGAAGATACAATTCGGCTTTACCGTTGATTTTATCCGATAGTGTCATGTAATCAAAAGTCTCCGGAGGTGAAAATACGGAAAATCTCTCTGGTGGACTCAAGGGCATATCGGGTGTTTTATTTTGAGGCGGAGTTTCCATTTCCGGTGTTTTTCGAAGTTGCTCCAAAGACAAAACAGCAGGGTTGAAATTTAAATGGTACCGGTAAACTCCGAATGCGACAAGGCAAAGCAAGCCGATAATCAGATAACTTAAAACAGATTCGGAAAGCGATATTGTCTCCGAATTATCGGTGGAAGGTTCCAAAGATTTTTTTTGTGTGATCATAAAAATACCAAGCGCATATGTTATTTTGTTTCTTATACCATATTTTTAAGCCTTCGTCATGATTTTTAGAAACAGCTTGTCATTGACACATGGTTTACTTTTTTATATAGCATTGGCTTTATGTGCGAATGAATTCAAACCTACATTTATTCAAGGAGACAAATTAATGAGTTCTACAATTAAAGAGGATCAGTGGGTCTGGGTAGTTATTCAGGACCCTGAGAAAATTCCCCAGTATCTGGGCCAACATGATGAAACAAAGGATATTTCATACATCCCTGTCTTCATGGAAAAAGATCATGCACTGCAATGCATGAATCTTTTGAAAAAAGACAAATCCTTAAAATACGAACCCCAGGCTGTTTTTTATGGAGACGTGATCAAGGATGCAAAGGAAAATGAATTTATGATTCTCATTCTTGATGGGGATGGAAAAATGGTGGAGTGGATTCAGCCGTAATTTGTATAGTCATACAATCCCATAAGTTTTGAGTTTGGATGTTGCTTCAAAGTCGGAATAAACCTCAACAGGTCCGCTTTCCCGGCGGTCACAGTCTGTGTTCATGCTTTCCATGATATTTTTCAGACCGTCGGAACCAACAAATTCACTGATATTTGTAATTGAAAGGCGTTCAAAAAGGTCCCTGGTTTTTCCTGTGGAAAGCATTATGATGCCGTCGAGTCCCAGGATAAATGTCGGATCTTCCCGCTGTGATGGAAGCTGAAGAAGCATTTTTATTGGTCATGATGAAGCTCCTTGCTGAAATTGGGATTCATGCCTGAACCTTTTGATAATTTTCGGAATAAAAAAGGAGAATATGAAAATGCCGATAGAGAAAAACACCTTGAAAGACACCAGTTGTCCCCAATCACCGGAAACCCAGACCTCTTTTAACGTGCCGATAAAAAATGTAAAAATAAATGTGCCCACGATAATGCCCAGTCCGGTGCCCAAAAAGTAATCCCGGAACCGGACAGCGGTCAGCCCCATACCGAAATTCATAGGGGTAAAAGGGAAATACAACAGTCTCAGATATAACACCGTGGCAAACCCGTTTCGCTCGATGGCCTGATCATAACGTTTGAGCTTGTCACCGATCAGTGACGATGCAAAATCCCGTGCAAGGGTTCTTCCGATAAAAAACGCTGCGGAAGCCCCGATCATTGCTCCGATCCACACATATACAAATCCCCAGTATGCTCCGAATATCGCGGCTCCCAAACCGGTCAGAAGTGTACCCGGCAAAAACAGACAAACACCCACCACATATAAAACAATATACAGCGCCGGGGCCCAAAGACCCGCATTCTCAATAAATGCTTCCAGTTGATCCGCGTTCAGGTAATATTTTAAGGGTGTAAGGTTAACAACCATTAGGGCGCCGATGACAAATAAAAGAAAAACCAGCGCTTTAATTATGGATTTTTGTTTATTTATTTGTTTGTTTATCGGAGCCGAGTGTTCAAATTCGACATTTTTTCTCGTATTGTTCATAAATCCCTCTTTTAGGTCGATTTTAGTGTTTAGGTTTTAAGCACTCCAACCGGCTGCGCCGAGCCCAATACCTAAAACCGGACTTATCCTTGTCCTCATTAATTTGAAAGGCTACAAATCACATGCCCTGCCTTTAAGATTAAAGAAAAATTTAAGTCCTTTTTTGACGGTGTCCGAAAATATTTTGGTGGACAAAAAATTACCGGCCACGCGCTTGTTGATTTCTCCTAACGTGGGATAGGGATGCACAGCTCCGGCAAGAGTTGACAATTTCATACCGGCTGCAAAAACAGCCACCCATTCACTGATTAAATCACCGGCATGGGGTCCGAATATCTGAACCCCGATCGGTTTTTCCTTCTCATTTAAGAGCAATTTGACCTTGCCTGTCCGGTTTTCTTCAGCAAGGCTTCGATCATTATTTTCAAAATTTTCCATAACCACCGAATATTTTATACCGGCTTCCCTGGCCCGAATCTCATTCATCCCGATAACGGCAAGTTCCGGATCGGTATAGGTACACCATGGGAGATAAGTGTAATTGGTTTTCCGGGGAATCCTAAAGATCGCGTTGCTGATCACTATTGATCCCTCATAACCCGCCGCATGGGTGAATTGGTAACCTCCGGCCACATCCCCTGCCGCATAGATATGCTTGATATTTGTTCGCATCCGCCTGTCGACACTGATGCCAAACCGATCAAATTCAACACCTATTTGTTTAAGCCCAAGTCCTTCAATATTGGGTCGTCTTCCCATGGCTACCAGCAAATTGTCTCCTTGTTCATGATGAATTTTCCCGCTCAAATCCGTATAGAGAACTTCCCCGGCATTTCCAAGATCCTTTGTTTCACTGATTCCGACTTCCAAATGAAAATGAACTCCCTCCTTTTTAAGCACCTGCATGACGCCTTCAGCCATATCCTTGTCTTCTTTCAGAAGAATTTGATCGGCCCGGTCAAATACATGCACCGATGAACCCAGTCTTGAAAATGCCTGGGCCATTTCAATGCCAATGGGTCCGGCCCCAAGTATCAGTAGCCTTTCAGGTAGTTTATCAAGATAAAAAAGCTCTCTGTTGGTAATAAACGGCGTGTCTTCTAATCCCGGAATCGGAGCAACGGATGCCGAAGATCCCGTGGCGATGACCCAGTTTTTTGAAGAATATTCGGTTCCATTAAGTTTGACCGTATGGGGATCAAGAAATGACGCATCGCCGAACAGCACTTTGGCTCCCAGGCCACAAAATCGTTCTTCGCTGTCATGCTTTTGAATCTTTGAAATCACTGAGCGAATCCGACTGGAAACATTCTTGAAATCAACCGGTGGTATATCGATTTCCGGAAGCCCGTAGTTTCTGGCATGCTTGATTTGATGATATACCCGGGCTGTTTTGATCAGGGTTTTCGAAGGAACACATCCGAAATGGAGACAATCTCCTCCCAGTTCGGGTTCTTTTTCAATCAAAAGCGTTTTGGCTCCAAGTTGAGCCGCACCCGAGGCAACAGTCAAACCAGCAGCTCCACCTCCGATTATTCCTATGTCAAAATCATATTTTTTCATGGTCCATTCCTTTCGGGTATATTTTAAATTTCAAATTGAAGCTGTTTTACATGTTATTTTGATTCTGAGGTTTTAGAAATAAAGTACTATATAATGTGCCTTTCGGTATGTGCCAGGGTCAACACATCGACATTTCCGGCACCATTTTTGAAAAGTGTCTTTACGCACTCATTTGCCGTAGCGCCGGTGGTAAGAACATCATCGATCAGTAACACATTTTTACCGTCGATTTTTGAACGATCCCTGACCTCAAAAACACCTTTGATATTTGCTATTCTTTCTTTTCGTCCCATGCCGACCTGCGCCCTGGTGTTTTTTTTTCTGAACAATATGTCCTGATCGATCATAATATGAAAATCATCATGCCCGGATTTTTTTAACCAGTCAGGCCATTTTCTTATCAACTGAAAGGTTTGATTAAAACCACGCTTTTTTAATCTTCCGTTATGAAGCGGTGTCGGAATGATGACATGGATATCTTCGGGGTCCCAGTTTTTGATAAAGGTTGCCAACAATAACAACCCCAAAGGCTCGGCAAGGTATGTTTTCCGGTGATATTTGAGGCGATGGATCGATGTTCTCAAAGATCGGTCATAAAGACCGTACGCTCTTGCCTTACCATATTTAAACGGGGTTTTTATGCATTTTCCACATACATGGTCTTCACCTTCCCGGCTTTTAAACATAAAACCGCACATGGAACATTTCGGCGATCCCACCTCCGAAAAATCTTCCAAACAGTGCGGGCATAAAAAGCGTCCCATGACATTTTGAAAAGATATTTTTCTTATATCTGTTTTTTCAATCGGAACCGGATCCGAAAATTTATCATGATGAAAAAAGGATTTGCAAATCAAGCATCGGGAAGGAAAAATTGCATTAAGAAAAATTTTGTAAACATGCTTTAAATAGAATTTCATTTTGACCAATTTTAAAATTCCCTGCTAAAAACATTTTTTTGGGGCCATATCAAAAAATTCCTGATGATGCACCGCAATAAAAAACACTCATGCAAAATTCAGTACAAGCCTCTTTCGTTTTTAGAACTGATCGATTTTCCATTGATAAAACCTCAGGTCAATTATCACATTTTGTCCAAAAGGTTGATTCGATTAATCCTCATAAATAGTCATATTAATAAAAATTGCTTTAATTACTTAATAATAGTTAAAAGATATAATGCATTGCAATATAATATCCTGATACACTGCTTGACGCAAGGTTATTTCGCTCAACGACCCATTATTTTTCGACTTAATAAAGCTTGACGTCAAGTGTCAAATTTTGCATAAAGACACTAGATAATGTGATTTATTTATCATGAGTAGTTCAGGCCATGGATAAAATTTATATGATGAGATCACCTGTAAAATTAATTGATGAGCTGCCGGAAAAAATAAATTCAGCAGAGAAAAAATATGAACCCATATAATTTTCCAAAAACCGTAAAATTGAAAGACGGGACCCGGTTGGTCATAAGACCATTGCGTAAAGAAGATGAAAAAATTCTTCTTCAATATTTTTTAAGACTCCCCAAAAAAGAGGTCTCTCGTTTAAAGGACAATATTACCGATCCTGAAGTTGTTGAAAAAATGATTTATGATCTTGATTACGATGTGGCTCTTCCGCTGATTGCTTTTGATGGAGATCGAATTGTGGCTAGCGCCACAATCAAATTCAACCTTATAGGATGGAGAAGGCACCAGGCTGAAATCCGTGGCACCGTAGATCCGGACTTCCGGGAAAAGGGGCTTTCCACATCTGTGATGAATATGATGATTGAAATATCCAAATCCATGGGTATTGATCAACTCACGGCCGAAGTGTCTCCGGCTCTGGATGAAGCATATTTTTTATGTGAAAAAGTAGGCTTTAAAGAAGTTGCTGTATTAAAAAATTTCATAAAAGATCAAGAAGGAAATTACGAAGACCTTGTGATAATGGTTAAAGAATTGTGATTATTTGGGTACTATCCAACGTTTATGAAAAATACTGCAATACAGGCTATAGGTGCCACCGTTTTCCTTTTCACCGTAAATGTATCCGTCGATATTTTTTGCAAGTTACGGGCCTGTTGGATAATTTCATCCCTGGGTCCGTTCGTCTGCACGTTTTAAGGGCACGTCTCGATACAAGCCGGCCTCGGCCTAAGGCAAGTTGATCGTAGCACCGGTCGCACTTGTACATCACGCCATTTCCTGCAAATGAAGGCATCAGGTCAAGACGTCTGGGAATATTTATGGTTGTAGGTTTCCCGTCAAGCTTTCTTGCCGTAACAGTTGAAACCTGTGTAAGATTGCCGGTAGGTTTTCAATAAGCTTGTGAGTGTTCTCTGGGGAACTTTTACCGATGAAAGTCTTTGTTTGATTTGATCATCCGTTAACTGAACATTAAGACTGCGGTTGGCAATATTAATGTCGATGATATCCCCATCTTGAATAGCGCCGATAGGCCCTCCGTTGTAGGCTTCCATTTCCACGTGGCCTATACAAGGGCCGACAGTGGCCCCCGAGAATCGTCCATCGGTAATCAGAGCTACTTTTTTGTATCCCGCCCCTTTAATGGCATCGGTGGGTGTGAGCATTTCAGGCATACCGGGGGCTCCGGCAGGTCCCTGAAAAGGCAAAACCACTACGTCACCTTCGTCAATCGTTTTGGCTTCGATGGCATCCAGAAGTTCCTGTTCGCTGTAAAAGACTTTGGCAGGACCACTGTGAACTCTCATTTCAGGATCCAGGGCGGTTTGTTTGATGATACCGCTGGATGCGATATTTCCCTTTAACACCGCGATGCCCCCCTCTTTGTGAATCGGATTGAAGAGATCACGAATCAATTCAGGATCAATCACTTTTCCATTTTCGGCAATATCGAT
>Ga0105096_10000459_pt1 | contig 14108 bp, 11 predicted proteins | sample PPLLak3cmMay2015_FD_87036 | JGI IMG/M metagenome (GOLD analysis project Ga0105096, IMG submission 87036) | Freshwater sediment microbial communities from Prairie Pothole Lake near Jamestown, North Dakota, USA - PPLs Lake P7 Core (1) Depth... | ecosystem: Environmental > Aquatic > Freshwater >... | reverse complement strand
CGTAGAGGCCGAGCAGGTCGTCTTCGCCCGGCTCGCATTCCTCGCATTCCTCGCCGGGCTCATCGGTCACGCGGATCTCGATGTGCTCGAGCGCCTCGTGCACCCAGGCCGGCAGGCTGTCCATGGCCTGCTGCACGATGGTTGCGAATTCCCCGGGCTTCATGCGCGGAACATGTCGCCGTGCTGCAACTCGCGCGGGAAGTTCATGGCTGGATGGCAAATGACGACATCACGCAATTGTGCCACACAAGCGGTCCACACAAGGGGTCAGGTTCATTTGCATGAAAAGCAAATGAACCTGACCCCCCTTGTTTTCCACCCTTACTACTCAGCGTTTTCCCCCGCAGCAGCGAAATTCGCAATGGGGTATGGCTGGTAGACACCCTCGGTATCAGGGATCAGGACTTCGCCTGCCCGGTCAAAATTCCGGTTCTTGGATAACCGTTGCTTGAGATCCTCGTGAACCTGGATGTATTCATCGCTGCCCCGCCCGGGATACAAGTGACCTTCGATCTGGGCGATGGCGACATCCGTCCACTCGATGAGTGTGTCCTGTTTTTCTTCGCTGGCGGACAATGTTTCTATGATTTTTGCGGGATCATTACCCTCCTGCTGAATTTTCTCCATTTTTTCGAAGATGATTTCACCATGCAGGCGCTCATGCGCAAGCACGCTTTGCCGCAGAATCTCGATGTCCGGATGTGCATTTTCAAGGTTGTGCCGGTAGAGCGCGGATTTCTTGCCCAGGTCCTCGTTAAACAGCACCTTGCGCTCGATCTTGAGACTGCTGCTGCCAATGTACCACCAGCGGTCGAAAGGTCCATCCGGGTCTGCGATCGTGTCCACGCCATATCCTTCTCCCTGCCAGGACTTGCCCGCGTGCAGCGCGTGACCACCGGTCGTGTCCAGGGCGCATACGTTCTGGCCAAATTGCAGCATGGCGGTAACCAGTTTTGAAGCCGGTATGGGTGCTTCCTTTTGTTTCTTCTTGATTGAAGTTTTCCAGCCCTTGGGTCCGCGTGGTTGCACTTTCACCAGCACATCGGCACTGTCGGTGCTGTTGCCATCGGTCACCGTCAGGGTGACTTTCAATGAGCACAGGAAATTGGTCGGAGCCTGTGGCCCGGTCTTGCGGGCGCCGGGATTACCCGTCGTACCTTCCGGACAGGCCAGTTGGTCCACGGCCTCGAAGACACTCTGGTCTTCGGCACTGCCCTTGTCGGAGTGCCCGGGTTTGTCGGCCTCTTCCTTCGGCACCGCTGAAAATGTCCAGGTGTACTGCAGGCAAATCCCTTTTGACTTGCTGCCATCCAGCATGGCCTGTTCACCGCGCACGACCTTGTAGGGGCCGCCCGGGTCAGCCTCCACTGGCGGCTTTTCGGGATCGACATCGTAAGTCATACGCGTGCAGTCCACCGCTTCCGGCGGCGGCTGGTTCAACGCCTGGATGGCCTGGTTTGCCGCGTAGCCGGCCCCCGCCAGGGCAAAGGCGGAAACTGACATCAGCGCAGCGAATTTCAGCATAGTGCCTTTGGGCGTGCTGTTACTTGCCGCGAGCGAATCGTCAAATTGCTGTTGCAGCGCGGCCTGCGACCCTGCGGCCGCTGCGACCGACTCTTGATCCGGCGCAAGTTCCGGCGCTTGCAGGCCAGCGTCAGCAACGGCGCCACCGAGTTCTTCAAAGTCCTTGTCGCGCCGGTCGGACAGGCCGGCAACTTCGGCCCGCAGCCGCTCCGATTCTTTACGAACCTCTGCCAGTGCCTGCTTCAGTTTTTCAGCAGCCTGCCTGGCGTTCGCCCTGACCTGGTCGAGTTCAGCCTGCATCGGCGCCAGGGTAGTTTTCAGTTTTTGAATCTCCGCCTGGGCAACGGCGCCCTGCTCGATGAGTTGGGTCAGTTTTATTTCGCCATCCCGCTGTTCGGCGTGCAGGGCTGCAACCTGTGCCTCCGCCTGCGTCCGGTCGAAAGCCTTCCCGCCTGGTTCCGCTGGTTTTTGCAGTTTCTGCTCCAGCGATTGTTGTTCCTGCTGCGCCTGGTTAAGACGCCGGCGTGTCGCATCGATGTCTCGCTGGTTGCGGCTCGCGGTTTTCTGCTGTGCGGCCAGTTCTGCATCCACCGGATCCTTGCGCGCCTTTACTTCTTTTTCCAGCGTCTCAAAACGGCTGGTATCGGCGGCCCCCTGTGCTTCAAGTGCTGTCTTTTTTTCACCCAGCGCGTCCAGGCGCGAGGCCAGTTGCCGGTTACTTTCCTTAATCTCTGCAAGGCTCGCCAGCAATGCTGCGCTGGCCGGGGCGGTAACCCCGGTCTCCGCGGCCCGTCTACCCAGTACACGCAGCGCATCGCTGTGCGCCCTGGCGGCGGCCTTGATGCCCCGCTTCAGGCGCAGGCGTTGATACTTGCGGCCAATCTCACGAAACCCCAGTTGCAGCAAACTCATGGCGATGACCCTCCCTCGCGTTTTAGTTGAACTCTCCACAATCCCTGCTCGGCCCAGCGCAAGCCCGGTTGCAGATCCAGGGCAAGGCGGTACTCCGAACCGGCTCGCTCAAACTCGCCGTTCATTTCCAAGGTGTAGGCAAGGTTGACATGCGCCCTCGGATTACTCGAATTTTTTGTCACGGCATCCTGCCAGAGAGCCATTTCGCTCTGGAATAGCAAGTTTCGTTGCCAGGTAAATAGCGCCAGGCCCGCCACGACCAGGCAAGCACACACCCGTGCTACCGGGGTAAACGACATTCTGCCGGGCCGGCCGGCAATGGCCGCAATGACCAGGGCGATTCCCACCATGGGCAGGTAGAGCAGCCGATCCGTTACCGGGTCTGAACGCACCAGCAGTATGCTGGTTGGCAACAGCGCGGCGATCAGCCACGCCGTGCCGGCTGCAACAGCACCTGGCCGTTGGCCCAGGCCGGCCCATGCGGCCGCCACGACCAGCGCCACGGTCAACAGGTCCGCACCACCGACCGCGCGACGTCCGGGGTCGATGCTGATCGTCCCTGGCAGGAAAAGGAAACGCGTGAGCCCGGCAATGCTCTCCACGCGCCGGGCGAGACAGCTGTCCTGCCTGGGTTTGTTGTCGTTGAAACAGAAACCCAGGCCGAGGCGTTGTTCGACTTGTCCGGCGGGTGTAACGGCAAGCTGACCGGCGTCGGCCGCCTCGGCCAGCAAAGTGCGATAGCCCGGATGCAACAGCATGCCGCCGAGCAACAGTGCTGCAAGCAGCACATGCGGGGCCGCCAGCCTGAAGCTGCGACCCGCCGGCAGTCCCTTGCCGAAAAACAGCCAGGCGATCAACATGGCGGGATAAACCAGGGCCGTTTCCTTCGAGCCCACCGCGAGCGCGAAAGCGCACAGGGAAAGCATGCCCCACCGCCACCCGGACTGGTTTCCCATGTGCCGCAGGGCCGCCAGGTGACCAATCAGCAGCCAGAAGGTCATCAGCGCGGTCGCGCGGCCCGATATGTAGGTGACTGCACCTGCCTGGGCCGGATGCAGCAGGAATACCGCAACGCCTAGCGCGGCAATGGCCGGAAAGGTCAGCGAACGCGGCACCATCCGCCCGATAAGAATGTAGACCAATACTCCATTGGCGAGGTGCAGCGCGATATTGACCACGTGAAAAGCGGCCGGGTTGGGCCCGGCGACGTAGAGGTTTGCGGCAAATGTCAGCAGCGTGACGGGACGGCGCTGCCAGAAATCGAAAGCGGCTACATCGAGACCCGTGTTGTGCACAATCCAGGGATAGTCATCGAAAACGAAGACCCCCCACAATGCCGGCAGGTACAGCAAAAGGCAGGCGATCAGCACAGCAATCAGCCATGCGCTCGATAGGAATCCCGCAAACGAATCGCGACCTGACGAACCGGTCAGTTTAAGAACCGTATGGTCGTCAGCGAACCCAGCAGACACTGTCCGCGTCGAATCGAACATCGAAAATCCAACCTGGTCAAGAGGGCGTCAACACGCTGGGGTATTTAACGCCTTTTTACTGAGACTGGCAATTAATCGACCGCACAAGCGCACTCATTGCACGGTACTGCAGTTTCCAACAAATTCGTCAATGACGCCTATAAACGCGAATATCGATTCATGTTTATTTCCAAAATATACCGATATACTTTTACCGGGCCGGGGGCCAAAACGTCAGGGAATTCCAATGGCCCGATCGCATTTTGGAATTTTTCTTTCTTTTAAGAGTCGGTTTGTTTGCTGTAAGGTTTAAGCGTAACTTTGAACAAAGTAGAAATTATTCTGCACACCAGGGGCAATAAAAACATGATCAGATTTACCAGGTACACGTTAATCATCTCGATGCTTTTAGTACTCCCCGCCAGCGGAGCGGTTGCCAAAGACAACAACGCCGAACTCAAGGCAGAAATCCAGGCGCTCAAAGCCGGCCAGGAACAGATCCAAAAAGACCTCGAGGAAATCAAGAAACTCCTGAAGGAAGGCGCCAGGGCAGCACCGGGGCAACAGGCCTTCAAACCAACTGACATCAAACTGGGTGACAAGGTCGCGACCAGGGGTGAGAAAACCGCGCCCGTGACGCTGATCGAATTCAGCGATTACCTCTGCCCCTTCTGCAAGCGGCACGCGACCACCGTCATGCCCGAATTGCAGAAGAACTATATCGATACCGGCAAGCTGCGTTTCGTGATGCGGGAAATGCCCATCCCGAACCTGCACCCGAGGGCGGAAGCCGCCGCGGTCGCGGTCCTGTGTGCGGGCGACCAGGGTAATTACTGGGGTATGCACGATGCCCTGTTCAATGACCAGAAGGCCACCAAGGACGAAGATTTCAAAGCCATGGCCAATTCGCTCGGACTGGACGCCGGCGCTTTCGATACCTGCTATGCCAGCAAAAAATTCGATGCGCAGATCAAGGCTGACCAGGCCGAGGGTCAGAAACTCGGTATTTCCGGCACACCCAGCTTCGTCATGGGCCTGACCGACCCGAAAGACCCGAACAAGGTGCATCTCACCAAGTTCATCCGCGGCGCGCAGCCCTATGCCACCTTCGCCGCGAACATCGACGAGTTGCTCAAAGCCGCCAAAGAAACGAAATAGTCAAGCATGGTTTGTCCTGGCCGCCTGTCAGGCCAGGACATAACTGACGATCAACGGTAACAGCACGAACGCCAGCGGCGTGGACAGCACACCGTCATCGACCCCGCCCAGACCGGACCAGGAAATGCCGTCATGGCGGCGCCAGACCGAACTCTCACTGTGATAATATGAACCCGTTCACGGCGCGGACCCGGGTGGATAAGGGAAAATCCATCACCGGGCATTCTCCCGAATGGAAATTAGGCAATGGCGAAAATACTGATCGTTGATGATTCCCCGTTTACACGCCACCTGCTGGGCGTCATCGTCAAGATGGGTGGTCACCAGGTCATCGGTTCGGCGGAAGACGGCAGGGAGGGATTTGAAAAATACAAAACTCTCCGCCCCGACATCGTCACGCTGGACTGGATGATGCCGAGCAAAAGCGGCGAGGCCGTGCTCAAGAAAATCATCGAGTTTCACCCCTACGCAAAAGTCATCATGATCACCGGTTGGGCCAACAAGAGCATCGAGGCGCGGGTTCTGCAAGCCGGCGCGAAGGCCTTTATCGAAAAGTGCAACGTGCAAAAGGAACTGTTGCAGGTCATCGACAAGGTCATGGAAAACTGAGCGCAGGCGGTTTATTTGCCAGCGCAGCCACTGACGCCGCGCTGCAGACCGTTCAAACCATGAAAGTGTCTTCGCTGCCCGGTTCCATCCTGACCGCATCGATGAACGACGGCGGGCCATAGCCGATTTTTTTCTTGCGCACGAACCTGCCGTTGACAAATTCGTGTTCGCTGAACAGCAGGGGTAAATTGAGTTTCCGCGCCAGCACCATCAGCCACTCGAGCGTCGCGGCGGGAATTTTTTCACCGGTCGGAACCGCGCGGATGACCTCACGGTCGTGCCAGCGCCTGCCGAACATGACGATGGCGCCGCATTCGGACGGTTGCATCTGCGCCGGCATGTCGTGGTCGCCCTTCAGCCAGCCGCACCTGAAAATCCTGCAGGGGTTGTGCGGGCGTTGTGCATAGATCCCACAGCCATGCTCCAGCTTGTGGGCGCAGGGCTTGCCGGGTTTGATCTGCACACCGTTGATGTCTGCCGTAAGCCAGCCCTCGCAGCAGGCCGCGCATGGATAACACTGCCTGTCCTGCATGGCATCCGTCATCACATCACCTCTCTGCGCAAGCCTCGAGACAGATTTCGGCACCGTTCAACGGCACCATACCGGATCGTGGCATGTATCTTTCCATTTCTCATATTTGGAGCTGCAGTATCGCCGAAACCCGGCCGTACAAACAGACCCGGGCGGGATAAATTTCAGGGTAAAAAATCACCCGGATCCGGGCCGGAAAATCACTTTATAAACCGCCCGAAAAAATCTCTTGACATAAAGACAGACAGGATTATATTACGCGAAAATTCAGAGCGGGTTCAGCCCGCACGACCCGACGGGCCGGGCCGTTTTTTGATTGCAGGTCGCCCATCTGCTTAATACAGGTAAGCAAATGAAAACCTTTAGTAACCTTGCCGAGGAGCCTCCCAGTTCGGCGCTTATTTTCCCTGATCCCGCAAGCCCCGTCCCGCAAGTAGTCCATCCACCCAGCAAAACCCCAAATCTCAGCGTCGTAAAACGCGAGCCGTCGACGTTTGTCGTATCCAGGCAGTCCGCCGAATTTCTGCGCAGATTCTACCCCGAAGCCACGCGCACCGATTGGAACGATTGGCGCTGGCAGAACCGCCATCGCGTCAGGACCCTGGCCGACCTGGCGAGGATGATCGAGCTTTCCGAGGAAGAATCCGAGGCCATCAGACGCCACACCGGTTCGCTGCCGGTTGGCATTACCCCTTACTACGCCAGCCTGATGAGCAGGCTCGACCCGCACCAGGGTTTGCGCCGCACCGTCGTACCGGTGCTGGGTGAGTACGAGATCGCGCGCGGCGAGAACGATGACCCGCTCGGTGAAGATTCGCACAGCCCGGTGCCGGGACTGGTCCACCGCTACCCGGATCGCGTGTTGCTGCTGGTGACAAATTTCTGCTCCGTTTACTGCCGCTACTGCACACGTGCACGCATGGTCGGCTCCGCCGGCGAGCGCAGCGTGAAGAAGGCCGATATCGAAGTGGCTCTGAACTATATCGAACAGACGCCGGTCATCCGCGACGTGCTGATTTCCGGTGGCGACCCGCTCAGCCTGGATGACGACCGCCTGGAATACATCCTCAAGCGCCTCTGCAAAATCAAACATGTCGAATTCATCCGCATCGGCAGCAAGCAACCCGTCGTCCAGCCGATGCGCGTGACGAGTTCGCTGCGGCGTATCCTGAAACGCTACCACCCATTGTGGATGAGCCTGCATTTCACCCACCCGGACGAGTTGACGGCGGAAGTGGCGGAAGCCTGCGGCCGTCTCGCTGACGCCGGCATTCCGCTCGGCAGCCAGACCGTCCTGCTCAAGGGTGTCAACGACGAACTCGAAACCATGCGCAAGCTGATGCACGGCTTGCTGAAAATCAGGGTCCGGCCCTACTACCTTTACCAGGCCGATCCGATTTCCGGTTCCGCGCATTTCCGCACGCCGGTTTCCAGGGGTGTCGAGCTGATACGCGGTCTGCGTGGCCACACGACCGGTTACGCGGTGCCAACCTTCGTGGTCGACGCGCCCAACGGCGGCGGCAAAATACCCCTCGCGCCGGATTTTGTGGTCGGCTACGAAGGCACTGACCTGTTGCTGAAGAGCTACGACGGTGGCATCTACCGTTACCCCGACTCCGGTTCCCCGTTAGCGCTGGGAGAACAACCATGTTAATGAAAACAGCCAGCGGAGCCGAGCGCACATTGAACGTAGGCATGACCTATGATCTGCGCGACACTTATCTCGCGGCGGGCTACAGTGAAGTGGAAACCGCCGAGTTTGACCGCGCCGACACCATCGACAGCGTCGAGCAGGCCCTTAAGGAACTGGGCTACACGGTCGACCGCATCGGCCACGTCCAGCAACTGGCCGCGCGTCTCGTCGCGGGTGACCGCTGGGACCTGGTTTTCAACATTGCCGAAGGTATGCACGGGATTGGCCGCGAGGCCCAGGTGCCGGCGCTGCTGGACGCCTACCAGGTGCCCTACACGTTTTCGGACACGCTGACCTGCGCCCTGACCCTGCACAAGGGCATGACCAAGGACGTGGTCCGCGCCGCCGGCGTCGCGACGCCGGAGCATGTCGTCGTGCATAAAATTTCGGATCTGAAAAAGATCAGGATGCCGTTTCCGCTGTTTGCGAAACCGGTCGCGGAAGGCACCGGCAAGGGCGTGGACGGCAAATCGAAAGTTGACAACATGCGGCAGTTGCGGAGCGTCTGCACACAACTGCTGGTGCAATACAACCAGCCGGTGCTGGTCGAACGGTTTCTGCCGGGCCGGGAGTTTACGGTCGGAATCCTCGGTACGGGCACCGGCGCGAGAGCGCTTGCCACCATGGAAATTCACCTGCTTGCAAAGGCGGACGCCGATGCCTATTCCTATCATAACAAGGCGGACTGGGAAGATCGGGTGCATTACAACCTGTTGCCGCCGGGTCAACTGCGCAACAGCATCGAGACGCTGGCGCTGGATGCCTATCGCGCACTCGGCTGCCGCGATGCCGCACGTCTTGACTTGCGCCTGGATGAAAATGGCCAGCCCGGCTTCATCGAGGTCAACCCGCTGGCAGGTATTCACCCGGTGATTTCGGACCTGCCGATGATGGCAACCAAGGCCGGCGTATCCTATCGCGAGTTGATCGGCGCCATTATGAATTCCGCCGTGAAGCGCTGCGGTCTGAGCAGCAAGGCAGATCGGCTGGCCGCCTAGCGACCCGGCATTCACTGGATGACAACACAGCCGCTGACCGTGCTGGTTTTGCACGAGTCTGTCGGAGCCGATGCCCGCGCCGATGACCTGGATACGCTGACCATGGTCGAGCACGTTACGGCTGCGCTCCGGCAACTTGGCAGGCAGGTCTCCAGCCTGCCAACCGGCCTCGACCTGGACGCCACGCTCTCGTCCATCAGGACCCGGCAACCGGGCATTGTTTTCAACCTGGTCGAATCGCTCGGCGGCGACGCAAACACGGTGCATTTCATCCCCGCGCTGTTGCGTGCCGCCGGCCTCGCGTTCACCGGTTCGGACGGTGATGCCATCTACCTCAGCTCACAAAAACAACTGGCCAAGCGGTGGATGCGTCTGCACGGAATCCCGACCCCGGCCTCCCCCAGCAGCGCCAGCGAAGCTGACGGCAAGCGCGACCGCTGGATCGTCAAGTCCCTGTGGGAACACGCGTCCTTCGGCATGGATGACGGTTGTGTCGTGAACGGCATCGGGGCGGCGCGCAAGCGCATCGCGGACTGCGTCACCCGTTACGGTGGCGAATGGTTCGCAGAGTTGTTTGTCGACGGCAGGGAATTCAATATCGCCGTGCTGGAACAGGACGGTCAGTCCGTCATCCTGCCCATCGCTGAAATGGGCTTCACGGACTTTCCCGAGGGTAAGCCAAAAATTGTCGGTTACGCGGCCAAGTGGGACGAGGACGCACCCGAATTCCTGGCAACAGCGCGGTATTTTCCAGACCTGACCAACACCCTTCGGGACGCACTGACACAAGTGGCGCACCAGTGCTGGCAAAGCTTTGGCATGCGTGGCTATGCGCGGGTCGATATCCGCCTCGACGGCCATGGCAACCCTTGGGTGCTGGAGGTAAATGCCAATCCCTCCCTGAGCCGCGATGCAGGCTTTGCCGCGGCGGCGCAACAGGCCGGTATCGGTTACGAGCAACTCATCGAAACTGTCGTCGCGGCGGGTATCAGGAGCGGTTTGAACGCGACTTCCAGACCGGTGCAGATCAGCCAGAGGCCGGACCTCGGCGCCCACCAGCGGTTATGAAATTGAAATTGGCTGGCGGGAATAATGGCGTCAGCGTACTATTTCCAGCAGTTCTATCGGAAACAGTACGCGGCCGCCTATGCCAGTCATGCAGCCCAATTTACCGGACGAACTGCCTTGAGCCAACTCGCCACGTCGGCAAAAATCGGCCTGGCCCTGGGCAGCGGTGCTTCGCGCGGCTGGTCGCACATCGGCATCATCAAGACCCTGCTGCGCGAAGGCATTGAACCCGACATCGTCTGCGGCACCTCGGTGGGCGCGATGATCGGCGCCTGTTACCTGGCGGGCAACCTGGTGAAACTTGAAAAATGGGTGCTCGAATCTTCGCGGACCGATGTCCTGAAGTTTTTCAACATCGGGCTGACCCAGACCGGCTTCGTCGACAGTGACAGGCTCAGCCGCTTCCTGTACGAAAATATCGCGGCTGAAGACCTGCGCATCGAAAACCTGCCCAAACGTTTCGCCGCCATAGCGACCGACCTGCAAAGCGGCCGCGAAGTGTGGTTCTCGGAGGGCGGGGTGGCGCATGCGGTACGGGCCTCGATGGCCATGCCGGGATTGTTTCCAGCCGTTCGTCAGGAACACCGCTGGCTGGTTGACGGCGGCCTGGTCAACCCGGTGCCCGTCAACGTCTGCCGCGCGCTCGGCGCGGATATCGTCATTGCGGTCAACCTGAATGCGGATGTTATGGAGCGGCGCAACCCGAAAAAGCCGGAACCCGACCTACTCAGGAAAAAGGGTGTGATTTACAACCTCAAGCAAACCACGCGCGAGTATTCCAGTTCACTTTTTCCGGAGAGCAATAAGCAGGAAGAAGCACCCGGGCTGTTCGCAGCGATCACCCACTCCATCAATATCGTGCAGGACCGTATCACCCGCAGCCGGCTGGCGGGCGACCCGGCCGAAGTGGTCATTGCGCCCCGCCTGGCCCATATCGGCATGCTCGAATTTCACCGTGCGGGTGAAGCCATTGCAGAAGGTGAGAACTGCGTTCGAAACGCGCTGGAGGAGATCAGAAAGGTCACGGGCAAAGCCTGGTAAACCGGTCTGGCTGCCGCTAACGCCTGGCCAGGCTCTGTTTGCAAGCGGTTTGAAATACCGGCGTTGCCTCACGCTCATCAGGCGGTGGCCGATTACTGGCCTCGGCCGCTAAAATCAAACCGGATACGGACCGTCCGTGAACACCTCGTCATGGTAACCCTTCGAACCCACCAGTTCGGTAAGCGGGCTGCGCGGATACCCGCCGGTCGCCAGGCTTTCGAGGATATGCGCAAAATCGTACTTGGGCCGCCAGCCGAGCTCCCGCCTGGCCGCGTCGTTGACGTAGACCCGGTCGATCCTGTCGAACATCCGCCAGCCGAGCCGGGCATAGACACCGGCATAGGCGGGGACCCGTTTGCGGACCACGGCGGCGGCATCGGTGTTCAGGTCCTGCAGGTCTTCCGGCAGGAACGGCGTGGTCGCGCTGATGATGTATTTGCCAAAACCGAGCGCCGCGGCCCGTTCGGCGGCAGCGGTATGCGCGCTGACGACATCCTCCAGTTCGACCCGGCGAAACAGGAACTCGTTGGCCTTGGCGTTTTCACCTGCAAAGCTGTCGCGTTTCAGCTTGTCGTCGTCCTCTTCCGGGAAAAACCGCGAGGTGCGCAGGATGATGCAGTTGAGTCCGCGTTTGCGGTGAAATAAAAGACACAGGTCTTCGGCGGCCGTCTTGGTCACCCCGTAGATGTTCCTGGGTATGGCTGCGACCGCTTCGGTCACCCAGGCGGCAGGCGTGCCCGCCGGTGGCCGCAGGGCGTCGCCGAACGCGCTGGTGGTGCTGGTAAAAATGAAGGCCCCTACCCGGTTGGCCTGCGCTGCCTGCAGCAGCGTCAGCGTGCCCGACACATTGGTATCGATGAACTGCTGCATGCTGTGGCTCGCGACATGGGGTTTGTGCAGCGTCGCGGCGTGGTAGACGACCTCCACACCCTGCATGCACGCGCGCACGGCTTCGACGTCGTCAACCGACCCCACCACGCTGGTGAAGGCCGCCGGCTTGACATCCATGCCTGTCACTTCGTGACCCGCCGCCGTCAGGTGGCGCACCAGCGCCTCGCCGAGGTGACCCGAACTGCCTGTAACCAGTATCTTCATAGCGGCGCAATGTAGTTGCCCCACACATTAATTGCAATCGTTTGGTGATGACCGGCGGCGCAGCTACCGTCGAGGAATTCACGGTCGGATCAGGCGCGTGGCTTTTGGCCGGGAGGGATTCATTCTGCTTTTGTCCAGTCGACCTGCATTTCACCTGCGATGAAATCGGCGAAGGCCGCAATATCCTTGTGCACCGAAGCTTGCTCCAGTGCATTCATATAGACATTCCGTTGAATTAAGCGGATCACCGTCCAGGGGCAGCCACCCGATGCCAGCATGAGGTTCATTAGAAACCGGCCTACACGGCCGTTGCCATCCGGATAGGGATGAATAAAAACGAAGGTGAAGTGTCCAAGCACGGCACGCACCGCCGCCGACGTCTCTTTCTCCAACAGATCAAACAGGGTTTCCATGCAGTCCATCAGTGCATCTGAAGGTGGCGGTACATGGCTCGAACCACGTATATAAACAGACCGGTTTCGATAGCCGGCGACATCTACCGCCTCGAGGATGCCCGCCTGGATGCTGGCTGAAAACAGGGCACGATACCAGTCCTGCAAATGTTTTTTGGCCAGTGCGGCGGGATCACCTCCATTGAGCACGTTGCGGACGGCTTCTTTAACCAGCTTGTAAGCATCGTGGTAACCCTTTGCGGCCATGGCGGCCACATGCTGGTGATCTTCTCCTTTGGCAGGGTTCCAGTCTCCACTGCGGACCCTTTCTATGATTTCGGGGGTTACCCGGTAGCCTTCAATTGACAGGGAATTGTAGGCATCATGGTGGTAAATATCTTCAAGGCTGGCCAGATAGGTCCCGGCATCCTGTTGCTCCCACTTGGTATCTTTCAGTTCCGGGAAGTGCTCGATGACGATGGGACGCATCTTCGCCCACATAGCGCGCAAGCGGCCCACCTGCGGTGATTGCAATCGTGGCAGGTTGCCCAGCAGCGCATATTCTGCAGCAAACGGATTGGTGGGTGAAATGCGACTGCTGCTTACCTGCATATCCTGTTTGATTCGTCGCGCTCGCTCCTCGTCGTTCAGAAACTGATAGGCGCCCATCAGGCGACTGGCCGCCCGGGTATTTCGGCCGCTGATGAGGGCCCGCGAGAGATCGCTCTCGTTAACCATGTTGAGCGCAATCCCGGCATCAATGGGATTGGACAGGAAGTAGCGGGGAGTGACGCGGCATAATGCAGTGGCCAGGGGCATTACGCGGATGCCATTGAGGATCGATACCTGGTCCGGCAGGTTATTGGCATCGGGATAGGTCAGTATTGATATGCCGTGTGGCAGTTGGATCTTGTGCGCACCACCGTCACGCGTCATGACAATGAGTTGCCTGGGAACGGTGGTGGCGCCGACGTGAAGATCCAGGGACGCATCGGCGTTGAGGCAGTAGCCATCGGCAAAGCGCTCTTGCAGGTAATGTTTCACGAACTGCCAGAAGTGACTAAACCAGAGCACCGTGCTGCCCGGCTGTGCCGAGGCTTCTGATCCGACCATGTACCAGCCATTGATAATGGGATGCAGCCAGCCGGCTGCCTGGGCGCGTTCTCGATCCATCCGGCTCATGTCCCGTGAGCGGATGAGGTCGTCTTTCGCTGCCAACTGGATACGTTCAAGGGTATCGGCGAGGTTGTGGCGTTGTTGTGTCATTGGCTATGGTTTATGACGCATCATTAACTATTGTTTTATGTGAATCATCCGCTATAGTTTTATGTATGTCAATTACTTTGATTTTTTGCAGGCAGGTCAGGTTTAATCAGTCACGCTGCCCCCACCACGTGCTCGAGTTGAAAAATCGCTGGTTCCGCAATTCATCCAATACGTCATTGATCTCCAGGTATGCATAGGCCTCTGCATATATTCGCACCTGATCACTTATGCCAAGCTGCGGTTGCGCTCGACCGCCTTGCTGAAGGTGGGTACACTTGCCGATTGATTTTGCTTTGCGGGATTACGCTCATGCGCCTTTCTGTCTTACGTCTGCTGTTGATTTGCCTT
>Ga0105096_10000457_pt1 | contig 14121 bp, 13 predicted proteins | sample PPLLak3cmMay2015_FD_87036 | JGI IMG/M metagenome (GOLD analysis project Ga0105096, IMG submission 87036) | Freshwater sediment microbial communities from Prairie Pothole Lake near Jamestown, North Dakota, USA - PPLs Lake P7 Core (1) Depth... | ecosystem: Environmental > Aquatic > Freshwater >... | reverse complement strand
TGGTCCATCATCGCGAGGCTCGCAGGCAGGTCGGCGCGCCTGCGATCGAGGCATGCCCGCATGGTGTCCCACAGTCGCTCCGAGCGCAGTGCATGGTCCAGCCGCGCTTCGCTCCGCGCCGTCGTCTCGAAGCACAGGTACTTCAGCAGAGCGGCGCCGAGTACGGGCCGCTCGTCCGACAGCAGCTCCTCGAGATGCGGCAGCGCTTCGGGACCATACCATTCGAGTGCTGCGGGGGTGAGACTTGACAGGCGCTCCGGCGCGGTGCCCCACTGCAATGCCAGCTTGTCGAGGTAGGCCTGCAACAGCTCGCGCTGCGAAGCAGGCGTCAGCGTTTCGAAGCCGTCGCGTGTTGCCTGGCGCGACCCGGTGCCGACCGCCCGGATGGGTACCTCGAACTTCTCGCCGGAGCGGGTTTCCAGCAGCAGGGGTGGCAGCGCGGCGTCGCTGCTCCCGCCTGCGCGCGCGCTCCCGTCCCTGCGCGTGTGGCTCGCCTGCGGTAGCTTGGCCGTCGCATCGTCGAGCCGCACTTCAACGCCCAGCACCGCGAGGTCCACGGAGTCGTAGCGAACGACGACATGCTGGCTTTGCGGCGCACGCCCGGGCGTGCGCAGACTGTACTGCCGGCAGCGCAAATCGGTGACCTCGCCGATCTTGCCGCGAAAGCCAACGCTGTAACGCTCTTTGGGAACGTCGCAATCGAACCGCCAACGCGTGAGCAGTTCGACGGCCTCGTTGGCGTCTTGCAGCGGCGCGGGTGGCACCGCTTGCAGATGGTGCACGCTGACCGGCTGCCGGATCGCCCCCGGGCGCAGCATCGCGTCGACCACCCGCGCGAAGCTCTCCGCGCTCGGAAAAACCGCGCCCGGAGCCGCGAACGGTTGGCATGTGCCGGACAGTTTCGCGGAGTCGAAGAACGCGTACCGGCAAGCAGACTCGGCGGATGCGACCGCGCCGTTGCGGCGGAAACTGAACTCGGCGCTGTCCGTCCGCGACAGGATTCCCCCAGGCAACCTGAAGCTGCGCTCGCAGCGCAGACCCCCGGCGCCGGCGTTGCCATCGGTGGCAGGCACGGTAGCACACACGAAGTCCAGGTCGCTCAGCAACGCGGTCAGCTCCTCGATCTCGGCGTACTGGTGAAACCAGTATCCGGTCGCCGCGGGGAACCACACACCGCCGCGCATGAAGCTGCGCGGTGGCGGCACGTCCGGCGCCACGACATCGGCGACGCGTTCGCACGCCGCCAGTCCGAGTGCGGCAGCAAGCACAAGTCCCGCCACCGCGAAAGCGCGCCTGCCTCGCCCGCGCGCAAGCGCGGTCCTCATCGCGTCGTGTTCCTTCGCGCCGGCTCGGCGTCGGCTGGGCGCCGCGCCCGGGCGAGGACGTAGAGCAGGCGCACATGCCAGACAAGGGAGACGACGCAGAATGCGACCAGAATGCGGGCGCTGGGCGTGTCGAACGCGAGTCCTGGCCGTTCAACCAGCCAGGCCGTGAGCAGGAGGCAACCGACCACCGACCAGCACGCGATCAGCGAGTGCCGGTGCGCGAGGTTCGTTGCGCGGCCGAACAGGATTCCGATGCTGGCAGCCGTCGTCAGTACGTGCGGCGACAGCAGCAGCGCGAGGCAGACGAACACGAACGTCTTCAGGAGCCCGTCCGCGTCGTCGACGCCTGGTCCTGCCCCCACGTCCAACAACGCCGTTGCGCCGAGAATGTCGTGCAGGCGCCAAAGCACCGCGATGGCTGCGATGCCGAGCAAGATCTCGACGCACGCGCCGATGATGACGCCACGTGGGTGTTTCGTCTGCGCTGGTAGCGCAACGGTCGCCGCCGGCGCGGCTTGCTCCGGGCGCGCAGGTTGCGGTCGCCCCCGGAATTGCTGCTGTACGTGCGGGCGACCGAAGTACCAGAAGTACGCAGCGGAAAAGATGAGCGTCGTGCCGGCCAGCAGTGTGTTCGAGTCGAATCGCCAGGATGCGGCCTGGAGGGCGATCTGAAGCGCGACAACGCCGGCGGCGAACAGGAACACGACCCGGGCGATGCGCCGCGACCACTCGCTTCTGCGCATCAAGCCGACGCCGAGTGCGACCGCGAGCACGTTGCCGGGCGCGAAAAACAGCTGCATCGCGAGCACGAGCCCGCGCGATGTCGTAAACGGCGGTTCCAGCAGCGTGAAGTACGAGAGCCCTGTCAGGTACAGCCATTGCAGCAGCGGGCTGACAATGAGAACGGCTGCCAGCAGCGTTACGCGGCGCTTGCCCGGCGGCCCCGAAGGCCCCGGTTCCCGGATGGCCTGGCTGGTGATCACGTCGGTGCTCCGAAGCGACTGTTGGGCATCGAAGTCCGTGTCGCAAGCCGCCGGAGCGCCTGCGTCAGCCGCAGCCCACGCCGTAGCACTGGAAGTTCTCCATCTGCAGGAACGTGCAGTGTCCCTGCGGCCCGCCCGGCCTCTGCGCGCCGACCGGCAGGATGAACGTGCGAGCGTTGGCACCGGCCAGGCCCGCGGGAAGGTCGAAGGGCTTGAGGACCACGTAGGTGTCGTCCTTGCGCAACCGCCAGTTGATGCGGCCCCGGTACTGGTCCGCCGGCTGTCCGAGCCGTTGGGCGGCACCCTTTACCCAGGCGGCGATCTCCTCGTCGGTTGCCGGCCGGATGGCCTGTTGCTTCAGGAGCCGCTCGATGCCCCGGGTGCCTCCGGGCAGCACGCTGTCGCCCAGGGCGACGTTGTTCAGCGTCACGTCCGGCGAATACGCGATATCGCCGTTCGCCTCGCCCACCAGAAAGCGGCCGCCGGCCTTCCTGTTCATGAACGTGCCGATGCCGCGACCGAAGAGCTCCCTGATCCTGCGCTGGACCGCGCGGTATTCACTGCTGTCGGGCCTTTCGGCCAGGAAGTACTGGCATGCGTTCGGACCGTCCGACGTCGAGTACGTCGACAGCGGCGTCGACTTCGGTAGGCCGATCACGGCCTGGCGATACATGCCTTGCGCAAGCACGCCGGCGATGCGCGCGCCTTCGGTCCGCCCGACGTTCCAGACGATCGGGTCATGACCCATGAGGACGAGCACGATCGGCTTCGGCGTCGTACCGACGACGATGTCTTCGCGGGCGACGTCGTAGCCGCTCTGGTCGAGCGCAACGTCGAGCGGAATCGATCCCCGTCTGACGCTCACGACCACCACGTCGAAGTCGCCGCCAAGACCCGGGATACCGCACGGGTCGGAACTCGGGGCGGCGATCGCGTCCGCTTTCTGATGCTGGTACATGAACTCGTTGGCCGGATGCGCGGACACCAGCGCCGTCAATGCGCGCGCGAGGGCCTGCTCGTCGAACGAGGCCTTGGGCCCGGCGGCGTAGAACAGACGTCCCTCGTCGAGGAAGACGAACACGACCGTGTTCCAAGCGCCGTAGCTTTGCGTCGCCCCGCGGTACGCGGCGACATTCCTGCCAGCTGCCTTGATGAAAACCGGCTGCAAAGGTTCTGTCTGTCCGTCCCCTCCCGTCATGCTGGCGATGGCATCGCGCACCTCGTTGCGATCGCTGCGCTTGGACTGTGCCGCGAGGAAGATCGTGGACGCGCCCGGACTGAAGCGAATCTCGCCGCGGCCGCCCTCGAAGATGTCGGAGGGCTTCACGCCCTTCGGAATCAGCGCCATGAGCTGCATGTGCTTCTCTCCGAGCAACTCGACGCTGAACCCAAACGCGCCAACGTAACCTTCGGGCGGCGCGATCCCGAACGTCTTCCGCAGCGATTGCGCGACCTCGTCCGGGTCATTCGTCACCTTGTAGGGATTGAGACTCCGTGCAGCGCTCGCCACGCTGGAGACCACGTTCGAAGCGTCCGCGACGAAGGGCGCCACGTCCTCGCGATAGAAGCTGTGGGCCCGATAACCAAGATAGGCGAGGACCAGCAAGACGACGATGGCGATGACGGTGAGTGTCGCGCCGCCGGCGTGTCGAGGTCTGGCAACTGGTTTCCCGATCATCTGATTCCTCCACGGCATCCGTGCATGGCTGCCGTCATGTCCTCTATCCCGGGGTTTGAAGAGACCGTGGAAGCACTCTTCGTGCCGTGAACAAACTTGCCCGGCAAGGTCGTCGGACAGGGGAACGTGCTGGAGAGTACAGATGGCTTGCTACAAGCCGGCCGAGATCGGGCCGTAGCCCGTGCGCGCCGCAAGGCAGGTATCTTTTGTACGGGTGAAGGCAACCACGATCCGACTCGCTGCCGCAGGCGCCGCATTGTGGCTCGCCGTGACGGCCGTACAGGCCAACATCTTCGTCCTCGACCGGCGCGAGCAGCGTGACGGCGCGCTGCCGCCCTACCGCTCGGTGGGCGTGCTCCACCACCCCGCGACACGCGCTGGCGGCACCGCCTTCCTGGTTGGCCGCTGCCACGTGCTGACCGCCTTCCACGTCGCGTTCATGCGCGACGTCGACGCCAAGACCGGCAAGGTCCGCTTGGATCCGGCGAAGCTGGGACATGCCGCGGAGTTCCTGATTGGCCCCGATGCGAAGGTGGCAGGCCGATTCGCGGCGAAGACGCGCGCGCGCGTCGTGGCCTTCGGCAGTTTCTCGCCGGACGACTACCGCGGGATGGCCGGCGACTGGGCGCTGTTGCGGCTCGATCGATGCCTCGGTGAGAAGTACAGCTTCCTCGCGCTCGCGCGGGCCACCGGCGAGCCGATGCCGCAGGGCACGCTGATGACCGCCGGGTTCCCGCGCTCGCGACGGCAGCAGCCGGGCATCACTATCGAGATCGATTGCACGGCCCGCGACTACGGTCCGGCGGCAGGGCTCGTCGGCATCGACTGCGCGTTCGAGAATGGCATGTCGGGCGAGCCGGTGTGGGAGAAGGGGGCCGACGGTCGCTGGCGTGTCGTCGGGCTCATCCAGCAGTCGCTCGGCGCGGTCGGCCACACGCTACCCGCCTACGCGATGGAGCACCGTAACCAGATGCTCGCCGCGAGCGCGTTTCGGACGGCGGTCGAGCACGCGCTGCGGGCGGAGGCGAAGCGGGCGCTTGCGCAGGGCGGCAGCACCGCTAGGCGTTGATCGTGGCCCGGTCTTGATGGGTCATGCAACGTCGAGCCGGCGGGGGACCACAGACGAGCGCCTTGCTCCGAGAGAAGTCTCCCGGGCCTCCCCGCCGAGCTCGGCCGCAACGCGAAGCTGCTTGACCGCCCGTCGCTGCTTTCATCCCGCGTCCGTCACCTCCGCCACTTCGCCGCGCTCACGACCAACTCACCGCCGCGCGCGGCGGTGACCGCGCTGGCACCGGCCGCTGCTGCTAGCGCCGCTGGAGCGTGGCCTGGCGATGGCGACGCGATGAAGGTGCTTGTCGGGTCCTGCTGGCTTCGGCGTTGCCGGAGTGTTTCTGCGGCCTCAACGTCAGCGTCCGCCGATTTCGACGACTCTTTCCGGGCCATCAGTTGACGTTCGCCGACGCCGACTGGGCGTCGGCTTCAGACTGTCTGCCGCCGGTCACGTTGACACCATGAACGTCAGCTGCTGCCGAAACCTGACGTTGATGTTCTCGGGATGCGACTGTCGGCTGCGCTCAGGAACCAGACCTTCATTGCGGTCCGGCGCCGACGGAGGCCAGTGACCCCTCCCGCTCCGAGCGAACTGGCACTCCCGACCCAACGCGGACGGTCGAGGATCTCCGTCCCAGACGTTCAACGGTCCACAGCGGCGAGGCCAGGACGGGCGCGATACGGGGTGGTGCCATCGGTTCGCCGAGGTGGGCGAGGATGCGCAGTTCGCCCCCACACTCGAGACACAGTAGCGGAAACACTTCGTAGTTACGGGCGAGCAACAGCGCCAAGGCATAGCGGGAGGCGCGGCGCCGTACGGTCGCCTGTGCCCGTGCGCGAAGCATGTCGCCACGGGGTGAAACCCCGAATACGACGAATTCCTGCATTTCGTCCCTACCGGCGCGCATTGTGTCTTGCCGCGCTGGAGCCCAGCGGCCCCCTCCCATAATCTCGCCCTGTGGCAAGTGGCCGACCAGAGGGCAACAGGATGAATACCGACCAGCGTACCCAGGGCACCGACAGCGCCGCCGGACCCGGCAAGAGCGATCCTGCCCCGGGGCCCATGGAAATTCGACAAGCGTTTCGCGAGATCCGCAAGGGCATCGTCGTGATGTGGTGGGGTTTCTTCGATTGGGTGGCCGTTGTGTCGTGGAAGGCGCTGCTGCTCGTTTCGTTTCTGGGCTTGATTCTTGGTGGCGGCGTGTTCAAGCTTCCCACCCTGGCCTTTCTGCTCATCGTCACCTCCTTCATCATCAAGATCGTAGCGGGCGGCAAGCGCAGGGCGGAGCGGACGGCCAACGAGGCCACCAACCGGGCCGAGACAGAGCGGCTCGAGCGCACCGTGCTGGAAGCGCGCATGGAAGCGCTGCAGGCTCAGATCGAGCCGCATTTCCTCTTCAATACGTTGGGCAGCATCGACCAACTGATTCAAACCGACCCGCCGCGCGCCTCCAGGATGCAACAGAGCTTGATCCGCTACCTCCGCTCGGCCATGCCGCAGATGCGCGAAGGCAGTCGACCCACGCTCGGTCAGCAGGTCAATCTCTGCCGTGCGTTCCTGGAGATCATGTCGATGCGAATGGAAGGTCGCCTGCAGCCCGACGTGAGTGTTCCGGAAGGTTTGAAATCGGCGGTCTTCCCGTCGATGATGTTGCAGACCTTGGTGGAAAACGCCATCAAACATGGTCTGGAACCGAAGACGGAGGGTGGCCGGCTCGAGATCGGCGCCGAGATCGTCGATGGCCAGTTGGCCGTCCATGTGCTCGACACCGGCGTCGGCTTCATGCCGAAAGCCGAAGCTGGCGTGGGACTGGCCAATATTCGCGAGCGGTTGAAGGCCCTATACAAGGGTCGAGGTGACCTGATCATCAGCGTGCCGCCCGCAGGTGGCACCTGTGCCACAATCAAAATACCCTACGAAATCGCCCCAAGCACACCGCCAACCTGATTGGACGCATGCCCGCATGCACTCCTCACCCGCCCCCACCGCCGTCATTGCCGACGATGAACGCCTGATGCGCGAGCAAATCATTAGCCGCCTGAAGGAAGCCTGGCCCGAACTCTCGATTGTGGGTGAGGCCAGCAACGGCAACGAGGCCATCGCGCTCGCGCAGAGCGAGGAACCCGATATCGTTTTTCTCGATATCAGGATGCCCGGGATGGACGGCATCCAGGCGGCTCGAGCGCTGGCGGGCCGGGTCCACGTGGTGTTCGTCACCGCCCACGACAAATACGCCATCGCCGCCTTCGAGCACGGCGCGGTCGACTATGTGCTGAAGCCACCGGAAGCGGAGCGGGTGGCGCTGACCTGCCAGCGCCTGCGCGAGCGGCTCAAGCAAGAGCCGGATCCGATGAACGACCTTCTGGCGCAGCTATCGCAACGACTCGGGGCTGGCGGTGTGAAACCGCGAGAGTATATGCGATGGGTACAGGCCAGCGTCGGCACCACTATACGGATGATTCCGACCGGCGACGTCCTGTTCTTCCGCGCCGAGGACAAATACACTCGGGTGCAGACCCAGAGTTTCGAGGCCCTGATTCGCAAGCCGATCAAAGAGTTGATCGATGAGCTGGACCCGGCCGAATTCTGGCAAATCCATCGCGCCACCGTAGTTCGCGTCGATGCGGTCGAGCAGGTCAGCCGCAACTTCCGCGGCCATCAGATCGTGCATGTGAAGGGCAGCGCGGAAAAGCTCGAAGTAAGCCGGACCTTCAACCATCTGTTCAAGCAGATGTAGGCTCACCGGCGCTGGCCGCGCAGCTTCTGAATGACTGCAATGGAGCGCAATCTGCTATGACCGAAGTTGGCCGGTAGTGTGAATTCGCAACGGCGCCCGTTAGCTGCCGTTCGCGTCACAGGCTGACAGCTCCAAGGGCAGCTAACGGAGACTTGGGGGAATCTCAGCTCGCGGCCAAGAGCAGGCGCTCATTGGCGGCGCTCAATTCCCGCCATAAGCGTACGATGACTGGACTTCATCGACAGCACACTTGGGCGGCCATGGCCCCTCTGACAGGACCGGGCCTGGGTATCTTGGCTGCGTGATCGGCGGGGCTGCAATTGCAAGATTCCGTGCTCCTGGAATATCACCACCGCAGCAAGCACCGCCTCGACCGGTACGCGCCCGGCCCAGGCCGGCTGGATTGGGCGAATCAACCCGATCCCTTTCGCCGCTATGCGGGCGCGGCGGCGATCAGGCTGCCACTGGCCGCCGATGCCCTTCCCACTCGCTACGCCGCTCTTCGGCGCGGCGAACTGCCGGCGATGCGGGCGTTCGATGTTGACAGCGTTGCGGTCCTGTTCGAACTCTCTCTTGGCTTGTCGGCATGGAAATCGTTTGGCGGCAATCGTTGGGCGCTGCGTTGCAACCCGTCCAGCGGCAATCTGCATCCCACGGAAGGCTATCTGCTGTGCCCGAATCTTCCCGGACTGTCGGCGGGCGTCTATCACTACGTGAGCCGCGATCACACGCTGGAACGACGGGCCGCGCTCGACCATCCACGCTGGTCGGCCGCTTTCGAGAATGACGGCGTCCTGCTAGGCCTGAGCTCGATCTACTGGCGCGAGGCATGGAAATACGGAATGCGGGCATGGCGCTACTGCCAGCACGATTGCGGGCATGCGATTGCGGCGCTCTGCTACGCCGCGGCGATGTTCGGCTGGCAGACGCGTTTGCTTGCCTCGGCCAGCGATGAGCTTGTGTCCGCGTTGCTCGGACTTGATCGCGAGGCGGATCTTGGCGATGCGGAACCTGAAGCCCCGGATGCTCTGCTGTGGGTTGGGCTTGGAACCTCAAGACCGAAACTCGAGGACATGCGCGAGGAACTACGCGACGCGACCTGGTCCGGTCGCGCGAACCGTTTGAGTGCGGAACACATGCGGTGGCCGGACATCGATTCGATTCATCGCGCCACACGGAAGCTTGCGACTCCTGAGCCGGCGGCACACCGCCCAGCGCCGCTGCCACTGCCCCTCGGTCCCGTCCTGGATCCGACGTTCGCGACAATCGCCCGGCAGCGCCGCAGTGCGGTCGACTTCGACGGGCAAACGCACATCGACGACGAATCGTTTTTCGCGATGCTCGACGCGCTCATGGTGCGCGCGAACACGCCACCCTGGAACGCCCTCGCCACGCCGCCTCAGGTGCATGCCGCCCTGATGGTGCATCGTGTGTCGGGGCTCGATCCCGGGTTGTACTTGTTCCTGCGGGAGCCATCGGCGTTTGCCGATTTCAGGTCATCGATGCGCCAGGAATGGCTGTGGCTGAAGAAAGGTCCCGAACACCTGCCGCTCTATCTGCTGTTGCCGCACGACCTGCGCGCCATGGCGAAAACGATCTGCTGTCACCAGGACATTGCGGCCGACTCGTGCTTCGCCTTGGGTATGCTCGCGCACGTCGAACTCGCGCGCGAGGAACCTTGGCGTTACCGTCACTTGTTCTGGGAGTGCGGAATGCTCGGGCATGTGCTCTATCTGGAAGCGGAAGCGGCGGGGGTACGCGCCACGGGAATCGGCTGCTACTTCGACGATGAGATGCACGGACTGCTCGGGATCGATGACGATCGCTGGCAAAGCCTATATCACTTCACGGTCGGCGGTCCCATCGACGACGTGCGCCTCGTCACGTTGCCGCCCTACGCTTTTCAGCCCGGATCCCCCGTTTAGCTGTACGACGGGCACCGACGACGAGTTGGGCGCGAGCGGATAGGCGGGGTAGCCGGCGCGAGCGGGGCCGTGACGTGCTTGGTAGCGCGCACGGGTGCCTGGCCAGCCGGCGACAGGTTGACGGAATTCGCAGGCCCGACGATCTCGTCTGGGCGAACAGCGGGCCCGTGAGGACTGCCAGCGCAGCGGTCAGCCAGTTGCGTCGATCCATCGTGACGCGCTTTCGCGCGGCCGCGTCGTGCGGCTGTGCGCCCTCCAGCCTACGTTGCATCCCGCGCCGCAGGCAAATATTGGCAGGCTTGCGACGTAGTCCTACATGCAGGCGCGGCGGCGGCCGACTGCGCCGCTGCGCTGGCGCGGTAATGATGTGCCGCATGGACGCTCTGCGCACCGCTTTTCCGGAATCCGAGTCGGCCGCGTGGCTGGGGACCACGATCCGGCGCCGTCGCCGCATTCGCAAGACCTTGCGCCCGAGCGACGCGGACATCCAGACGCTGTTCGCGCTGCGCATGCACCAGGACTTGGGCGAGCTCGACGGCAGCCTGGAGCGATTGCAGGCGCTCGGCTGCATCACCTGGGACGACGACGAGTATCCGGCGTTGACGCCCCGCGGGCTCGACGTGCTGCGCCGCTGGCTGAGCTGACGCCCGCTGCACGCCGACGAGCCCCGGGCTCCCGAATGGAAGGCGTTCGATATGAACTGGGACATCGTTGAAGGCAACTGGAAGCAGCTCAAGGGCCTGGTGAAAACCCAGGGAAACGAATTTACACACGATCACCGCGACGTGATCGTCGGCAAGCGTGGCGAGTTGGCGGGCAAGATCTACAAGGCATCACCCCAAACAGAAGGCACGATGAAGAGGGCAATCCCGCCCCGCAGGCTGGTGCTGCGCGGAGCACTGTTGCTTGGTTGTGGCTCCTGGATGCCAATCGCACTTGTCGGCTGTGACGCGAAGAAGGACGCGAACTCAAGCAGCACCGCCCCTCGCGAAGCTCCGGCCACCAGTGCGGGCTCTGCCGCCCCAGCGGCGACCAGCAAAGTGTCACCAGAAAGCGTGCAGTACCAGGCTCAACCGAAGGGCGAGCAGAAGTGCAGCGGCTGCCTGAATTTCGTCGCCGACTCGAATACGTGCAAGCTGGTCGCTGGCGAGGTCAGTCCCGAAGGCTGGTGCAGCCTGTGGGCCAAGAAGGCTTGAGTCCATACTTCATCAGCGCAAGAGAAGTCGCGCCGTACTCAGTCCGAATCCCTTCGGCCCCCTCACAAAGGGACTTGACGGGGTTTTGAGCACTGCGGGGCGAGGTCCTTTCGTAACGTGAACATCGTTGCTAGGAGCGAACGAACCGCGGAATGATTCACAGGTCTACCAGTTGTCAGCGGCGTTGAACGTCCGCTGTCCCACGGGATCCTTAGTCAGTTTCACGGCGAACAGTGGGAGCAATTGACGACTTCTGGAGTCGAAAGCGAACCGCAGGCGAGCAGGACGGCATCAATTCGTTCAACGGTGGGGGATCCTTGTCACTCACAACAGCGGAAGGACGGCAGCAGCAGAGTGCGTACGACGACGAAGGCGCCAATGGATCTGTCGACGTGACCATGCCGTCGAATTCTTGATTTCGTTTGTTGTCTAAGAATCTTGGATCATTGCGCGAAAGGAACGTACCTATGGTCAAATGCGAGAGTTGTGGCAACGAGTACGACAAATCCTTCCAGGTCGTGAAGGGAGGGCAAACACATGTCTTTGACAGTTTCGAATGCGCGATCCACGCGCTTGCGCCTTCCTGCGGGCATTGCGGCGTCCGCATCATCGGTCACGGACTGGAGAAGGACGGCCGCATGTTCTGCTGCGATCACTGCGCTGAGGGCGAAGGCGTCACCGGACTGCGCGATAGGGTCTGAGAACGCATTTCACGCAATTGTGTTCTTCGAGGAGATTGGTTATGCATAGTCAACTTAGAGAGTTAATGAGCCGGGATGTCCAAGTCATCAGCCCGGATACGACGATCAGGGAAGCAGCGCGAACGATGGGCGACGGTGATTTCGGGATGATGCCCGTTGGCGAAAACGATCGCATGATTGGGGCAATTTCCGATCGCGACATTGCGATTCGGGCTGTAGCCGAAGGCAAAGGCCCCGACACGAAGGTGCGTGAAATCATGTCCGCCGGCATCTGCTGGGCATACGACGACGACACCGTAGAGCACGCCGCCAAGCTCATGAGTGAACACCAGATCCGGCGCTTGCCCGTCGTGGATCATGACAAACGACTGGTGGGCATCGTCGCGCTCGGCGACTTCGCAGTCGAAAAGTCGGAAATCCAGCCCGCCGCTGAAGCGCTGTCGAAGATTTCGGAGCCGCCCCGGCCCTGAAGCTACAGCACGTCGCGCCGCGGGCAGGCGAAGCTTGCCCGCCGGGGTGCCGGCAAATGACGGTCTCCGAGGGGCGTGGCTGTTGCTTGGCAACGTCGAGGATCTGACGAGCGGCGTGCCGTTAGAGGTCGCTGTGGAGCGGATTGATCCGACGAGGTCCAACCCATACGTCCAGGCGAACGCGGCCGGATTCCACGCAGGCGTGGTGCAGATTACCGTAAAGGAGTACGACATGGTGGTGTCGCTGCGCGACAGGGCGCGAGGCATCACTGAGTAATCGGTCGCGCGACTCCAATTTTGCCCGCCGGGCAAGACCCTCGTCGGACGGTCTGACGATTTCCCAATCACTGCTAGCACGAGCCGATGCGGTGTCAAAGTAGGTCCGCAAGCGTTCGCTATCGAGGGTTGCGACTGACCGGAACGGGTCGACTCCGGGCTTCGACAGGAGTCGGCCCACAAACGGAAAGCCGCCGGCTGTGCGAAGCCCAGGTACGAAAGCCTGCAAGGGTTCCTCCGGTGGCAAAGTGGAAGGACGGCGGCGTCGGTGGACTGGCGCATTCCCCAATGTCCCGCCTGCAGCGCCGCTTGTATCGGCGAGCAGTTGCGGAGTCGTCCCGAGCGTGGGAGCTTGCGTTAATGAGGAACAACTCGACGGTTGCCAGCACGTCGAAACCCGCGCATTCTTGACCCCGCCGGGGTGCCCGTTTCGCCCTTCGAGACCGGCTCAATGACGCGGGGCGTGCCATCGTGGCGATTCATCGTGCCCCCGCACTCGAATGCCGATGAAATGAGGCCGCGTCATGCCCATCTATATGGATCGTCACTACGTAGAAGGAGCCACCCGGCACGCCATTGCCAATGCTCATGAGAAGGACGTAGAGAGGCAAGGCAAGTATGGGGTCCGCTTTCTCACATATTGGTTCGACGAGGCACGGTTCACGGCCTTCTGCCTAGTCGAGGCGCCGGATCTGGAGAGCATCAAGAGAACGCACGACGAAGCGCATGGGAACGTACCCCATGAAATTATCGAAGTCGATCCCGCCGTCGTCGAAGCGTTTCTTGGGCGCGTAAGAGATCCCCCCGCCACAGACTTGGCCAAGCCCGCAGCCCTCGTCCCCATCGATCCAGCCTTTCGCGCCGTAATGTTCACGGACCTCGAAGACTCCACCGCGATGACGCTTCGACTAGGTGACGCTAAGGCGCTGCATTTGCTCCATGTACACAATGCCCTCACGCGCAACGCTCTTCAAAGTCACGAAGGCCGGGAAGTGAAGCACCTGGGCGATGGCGTCATGGCATCCTTCGCATCCGTCCCGCAGGCCATTGATTGCGCGATCGCGATTCAGAAGGCGTTTTCGGCCTATAGCGCGGAACACCCTGAAGCGCCTCTGCATCTTCGAATCGGGATCAGTGCCGGCGAACCCGTAGAGGAGGACAACGACCTGTTCGGAGCGACAGTCCAGCTGGCCGCAAGGATCTGCTCACATGCCATGCCCGGCCAGATTCTGGTGGCTGAAGTCATCGTCGAACACCATCCCGGCGGAAAGTCGTTGTTTAGGGAGGTCAGCCAGATCACGCCCAAAGGCTTTAATCATTCAATGCCTCTGTATGAAGTCGCATGGCAGGGACCGTGATGCGCAGTTATCGCTTGCCGGCCGACACGCGCGTATTTCTGAACGCCGAACGTTGGAACAGTTGGCCAGGGGCTGGCTATCACGAGCTCACGAACCCGTTCGCCGTCCTGACGAGGCGATCGCACACGTTCACGAACGAGGGCTTTGGGTCGTTCTGCGCCCGTCGAAATCGCGCGCGGATTCCAGATGGAACAGCCGAGATCTACCGGGTCTGCCGGCAGTGCCTGGTGCGCGGTCAACAGCCAACGGCGCAGGCCAACACGACGAGAGGCGGCACGCAGAACCAGAGGATGAAGGTCAGGGCCAGGACGATCGGCCCATCGATGCGATCGGGCAGGTTGCCATTGGTCAAACGGTGCAGGCGTCGCCACAGCCAGGTGGCATGCAGCGCGCCGCCAGCCGCGCTCCAGCCCAGCAGCGC
>Ga0105096_10000456_pt1 | contig 14145 bp, 12 predicted proteins | sample PPLLak3cmMay2015_FD_87036 | JGI IMG/M metagenome (GOLD analysis project Ga0105096, IMG submission 87036) | Freshwater sediment microbial communities from Prairie Pothole Lake near Jamestown, North Dakota, USA - PPLs Lake P7 Core (1) Depth... | ecosystem: Environmental > Aquatic > Freshwater >... | reverse complement strand
GCGCGAGTTCCTCGTTCAGCGCCGGGCCGACGCGCACCGCCTGCAGCAGGATGTTGCTCTTCATCCTCAGGTTGCGCCCGGTCATGATGTTGTCGAGCACGCTCATGCCCTTGAACAGCGCCAGCGACTGGAAGGTGCGGGCGAATCCCATCTCGGCGGCGCGGCGGGGGTTCATATGGTCAAAGGTCAGCGCGCGGCCGTCGGCATCGCGGAAGGTGATCTTTCCCTGCTGCGGCGTGTAGACGCCGTTGACGACGTTCAGCATCGAACTCTTGCCGGCGCCGTTGGGGCCGATGATCGCCCGCACCTCATGCTCGCGGACGTTGAAGGAGATGTCGGTGAGCGCCTTGACGCCGCCGAAGGCGAGCGAGATGTTGGCGACCTCGAGGATCACCTCTCCGATGTTGCGTCCGCGGTCCGTCATTTGCCCTCGCCGGCCGGTCGAGCCGGTTCGTCCTTCATCGCCCAGGCCGGATTGGCGGCCGGCTTGATCGCGCCTTCGGCGCCCATCGGTTTGCCGGCCCCGGCCAGCCACTGCCACACCAGCACCCAGAACACCAGCACCAGCGCCAGGCCGGCAAAGCCGACCAGCAGCATGCCGTTGGCCAGCCCCCAGGCCGCCAGCGGAATGCCCGCAACCAGGCAGAGCACGGCGAGCCAGTTTCTGCCGTTCATGCGCCGGCCCCTAGGCAGCCTTCGCCATCGGTGCAAAGACCTTCGCGTCGCGGATCTTCAGCGTGGCGCTGATCTTGCCGCTGCGTCCGTCCTCGAACTTCACCTGGGTTTCGATGAACTGTTCCTGGCGGTCCGAGTACAGCGCGTCGACCAGCGCGCCGTACTTGTCCTGAACGAAGCGGCGGCGCACCTTGCGCGTACGGGTCAGCTCGTCGTCGTCCGGGTCGAGTTCCTTGTGCAGGATCAGGAAGCGGTGCAGTTGCGAGTTGGCCAGTTTGCTGTCGCCGGCGAGGTCGACGTTGACCTTCTCGACGCAGTCGGCAATCAGGTCGAGCACCTCGGGCTTGCCGGCCAAGTCGATGTAACCGGCGTACGGCAACCCGTGCCGCTCGGCCCAGTTGCCGACTGCCTCGAAGTCGATGTTGATGAACGCGGTGCCGACGTCGCGGCCGTGACCGAAAGCCACCGCCTCCTTGATGAACGGGAAGAACTTGAGCTTGTTCTCGATGTACTTCGGCGCGAACAGCGTGCCGTCGGAGAGCTTGCCGACGTCATTGGCGCGGTCGATGATCTTCAGGTCGCCGTCGCTGTCGAGAAAGCCGGCATCGCCGGTGTGGTACCAGCCCTCGGCGTCGAGCACCTCGGCGGTGGCCTCGGGGTTCTTGTAGTACTCCTTGAGCAGCCCCGGGCTCTTCAGCAGGATCTCGCCCGAGTCCTTGATCTTCAGTTCGACGCCGGCGATCGGCGGGCCGACCGTGTCGGGCTTGACGCGGCCGTTTTGTTGGATGCAGACGAACACCGCCGTTTCGGTCGACCCGTACAACTGCTTCAGGTTGATGCCGATCGAGCGGTAGAAACTGAACAGATCCGGCCCGATCGCCTCGCCGGCGGTGTAGGCCACCTTCACCCGGCTCATGCCGAGGACGTTGCGCAGCGGCCCGTAGACGGCGAGGTCACCGAGCCGGTACAGCAGCCGTTCGCCGAAACCGACCGGCTTGCCGTCGAGGATGTCGGCGCCGACCTTCTTCGCGACCTCCATGAAATAGTGGAACACCTTCCGCTTCAGGCGGCCGGCATCCTCCATGCGGATCATCACCTGCGTCAGCAGGCCCTCGAACACCCGCGGCGGCGCGAAGTAGTAGGTCGGGCCGATCTCGCGCATGTCGTTGGTCACCGTCGACGGCGACTCGGGGCAGTTGACCGTGTAGCCGGTGGCCAGCGCCTGCGCGTACGAGAAGATGTTCTGGCCGATCCAGGCGAGCGGCAGGTAGGCGAGCACGTCCTCGTAGACCGTCAGCCCTTCCATCTCCGTGCAGACGCGGGCGCGGTCGATGAGCGCGCGATGCGTCTGCACCACCCCCTTAGCCTTGCCGGTGGTGCCGGAGGTGTAGAACAGCGCCGCCGTGTCGTCAGCCGAGCCTTTGGCGATTTCCTCGTCGATGAACTTCGGCTGAACCGACAGCAGGCCCTCGCCGAGCCTGACGAGCTGCTCGAAAGGAAGCAGCCCGTCCTGCGTGTAGTGGCGCAAGCCGCGCGGGTCGTCGTAGTAGATGTGCGCGAGCGTTGCGTGCTGCTCGCGCACCTCGAGCATCTTGTCGACCTGTTCCTGGTCCTCGACGATCGCGTAGGCGATCTCGGCGTTGTGGAACACGTACACCATCTCGGCGGCGATCGCGTCCTGGTACATCGGCACGGGGATGCCGCCGAGCGACTGCGCCGCCATCATCGCGAAGTACATGCGCGGCCGGTTCTCGCCGATGATCGCGAGGTGATCGCCGCGACGGAAGCCCTGCACGTGCAGGCCGGCGGCGAGCTTGCGCACCTCGTCTGCAACCTGCGCCCAGGTCCAGGTCTGCCAGATGCCGAGGTCCTTCTCGCGCAGCGCCGGATGCTTGTCGCGCCACTGCGCGTGCTGCAGCAGCAACCGCGGGAAAGTATCTGGCAACTCGGCCGCAGCCTGTGCCATGTCGATGTCTCCTGGTCCAGCCGATAGGTGCGGCGCAGCATGATCGCGGCCGCTCCATTGCTTTTCTATGTCGCGCCGAGACTCTACACAAACGCCATTGCCGGGCAACAGTGGAGATCCCGAAAGCTGCGCGACGTCAACTTACACGGTCGATGGGGCATGGCTCTGTCATCCGGGCGACAATCACCGCCATGGTGGCGACCAGTCTCGAACAGACTTTGCGTGAAACGCGCTGGGGCGCAGCGCTGCCGCCGGAGCAGTTGCAGCGGGTGGCGGCGGAATCGGCGGAAGTCTTGGTCGCTCCGGGCGGTTACGTCTGCCGCAATGGCGAACCGGTCGATGCCTGGCTCGGCGTGCTCGACGGCATGGTCAAGATGATGATCTCGACCCCGTCCGGCCGGGCCTCGACCTTCACCAGCATCCCGGCCGGCGGCTGGTTCGGCGAAGGCAGCCTGCTGAAGACCGAGCCGCGCCGCTACGACGTGGTGGCGCTGCGCGAATCGCGCATCGCCCGCGTGCCGCGGCGCACCTTCGAGTGGCTGCTCAATACCAGCATTCCGTTCAACCGCTTCATGCTGCAGCACCTGAACGAGCGGCTGGGCCAGTTCATCGGCATGCTCGAAAGCCAGCGCCTGCACGACCCGGACGCCCGCGTTGCCCGCTGCGTGGCGGGGCTGTTCAACACCGTCCTGTACCCCGGCATCGACAAGAAGCTCGAAGTCTCGCAGGAGGAGATCGGCTATCTCGCCGGCATCTCGCGCCAGCGCGTCAACCAGGCGCTGCACGTACTGGAAGGGGCGGGACTGCTGAAGGTGGAATACGGCGCGATCGTGATCCACGATCTCGACGGCTTGCGCCGCTACGGTAGCTAGCGTTTCGACTTCAGCTCGACGCCCACCCGACGGTTGACGAAGCGCAGTTCGGCCACCCGGGCGAGGTCGACTTCGCCCGGCTTGTACAGGCCGGCCCGCACCATGTTGTTGTGGAAGTCGCGGATGCGGGCATCCGACATGGCCCCGATGCCGCCTTCGATAGCTTCGCCGGAATCGACGATGCCCTGGGCCTTGATCAGCGCCACCGACGCCTCCAGTTCCTCGAGGCTCATCTCGGGGTTCTCCTTCAGCATCGCCGCGTTGGCGGGCCTGCGGTCGCCGTAGAGAAACGCATACCAGCCGATGATCGAGGCGTCGACGAAGCGCTGCACGTAGGCGGAACGCTTCTCGATCGTGTCGCGCCGGGTTTCGATCAACGTGCTGTAGGTCGAGAAACCGTGGTCGGCGAGCAGATGGACCACCGGGTCGAAGCCGCCCTGCTTCTTCACGTAGATCGGCTCGGCCACCGAATAGCCCTGCTGGATCGCCCGCTTGTTGGCCAGGAACGGGCCGAGGTTGTAGTTGTAGGGTTTCAGCGCCTCGTCGCGGAAGCCGTGCCGCACCTTCAGCCACTGCCACCAGGTGAACTGGCCGTCCTTGGCGATCAATGCAACCGGCGCGTCCTTGAGCCTTGCGAAGTCCTCGAAGCCCTGCCCCGGATGCGCCAGCAACGCCTGCGGGTCCTTCTGGAACATGGCGGCCACGGCCACCACCGGCACACCCTGCTTCACGTTGTCGAAGCTGTGCAGCAGATTGCCGGTCATCAGGAAATCGATCCGGCCGGCCGGCAGCAGCGGCCGGTTGTTCACCTGCGGTCCGCCCGGGCGGATCTCGACCTCGAGGCCCATCTTCCGGTAGGTACCGTCGATGAGCGCCTGGTAGAAGCCGCCGTGCGCGGCCTGTGCCTTCCAGTTGGTAGCGAACACCGCCCTTTCGGCCGTGCCCTTGCCCTGCGCCCAGACCGCGGGGGCGGCGACAGTGGCGGCGGCGAGCAGCGCGCGGCGCCGATATGAAATGCTCATCGGGTCTCCGTCAATCGCGCTCGGTCGCATGCCAGCGGCCGAGCAGCAGTCGGGCCAGCAGGTTGAACAGCAGATAGATCGCAACGCCCGTGGCAGCGACCAGGAGCAGGGCAGCGTACATGCGCGGCATGTCCGTGCGGAAGCTCGCTTCCAGGATGCGTGAAGCGAGCCCGGTCTCCCGGCCGGCGGCGCCGGCCGCGAACTCGGCCACCACGGCGCCGATCAGCGCCAGCCCGCCGGAGACCTTAAGTCCGGCGACGAAATACGGCAGCGCCGAAGGCGCCAGCAGCCAGCGCAATCGCTGCCAGGGCGTGGCGCGGTACAGGCGGAACAGGTCGCGCAGGTTCGGGTCGGCGGCGCGCAGGCCGATCACGGTGTTGGAGAGAATCGGAAAGAAGGCGACGATCCAGGCGCAGATCAGCAGCGCCGCGGTGGTGCTATCGACATAGATCAGGATCAGCGGCGCGATGGCGACGATCGGCGTCACCTGCAGCACCACCGCATAGGGCACCAAAGCGAGTTCCACCGTGCGCGACAGCGCGAAGACGCCGGCAAGCAGTACGCCGCCGGCCGCGGCCAGCAGCAGCGCCCCGAAGGTGATCTTGATCGTGAACCACCAGGCCTGCGCCAGCGACCCGAAGTTGGCCGCCAGCGTGGCGAGGACCAGGCTCGGTGCCGGCAGGATGTAGTGCGGGATGCCGCGCAGGCGCACCAGCAGTTCCCAGGCAGCGATCGTGCCGAGCAGCACGAGCGTCGGCAGCAGCCAGCGCAATGCAGTGCCCTCGGTCTCGGCGACGCGGCGCGGCGAAGTCACGCGGCAGGCTCCGCGAGGCCCGACTCCAGCGCCGCCGAGGCCGCGCGGCAGATCTCCAGGTAGCGCGCATCGGTCCGCCAGGCGCCGCTGCGCGGCTGCGGCGCCGCCACCGGCAACTCGGCGATCACCCGGCCCGGCCTGGCGCTCATCACCAACAGGCGCTGCGCCAGGAACGCGGCCTCGAACACGCTGTGGGTGACGAAGACACAGGTGAAGCGCTGCCGCTGCCACAACTCCAGCAGGTCTCGGTTCAGCCGCTGTCGCGTGATCTCGTCGAGCGCGGCGAATGGTTCGTCGAGCAGCAGCACGTCGGGCTGCGTCACCAGCGCGCGGGCGATGCTGGCGCGCATCTTCATGCCGCCGGACAGCTCGTGCGGCAGTGCCTGCGCGAACTCCGCCAGACCAACTGCCTGCAGCACCGGCGCAATTTTCTCCTCGGCGGCCGCGCGCGAGACACCGCCGATCCGCAGCGGCAGCCAGACGTTGTCGAACACCCTGGCCCAGGGCATCAGCGTCGCATCCTGGAACACATAGGAAAGAACCGGCGCGGTGGCCGCCTCTCCGACTCTTACGGTGCCGGCGTCAGCCGAGTCGAGCCCGGCAAGCAGCCGCAGCACCGTGGTCTTGCCGCAACCGGAGGGGCCGAGCAGCGCGACGAACTCGCCGGCGCCGACCGCGAGGTCGACACCGGCGAGCGCCAGCACGCCGCGGCGGAAGCGACGCACGACGCCCCTCAGTTCGACTGCTGCGGCCATGGCCGCAGTCTGCCGCAACTCGCGCGCCTGGAACGCTATGCTTTTGCCGATGAGCACATTGATGCGAACCGTCACCCTGCCGGGAGGCGAAACCGTGCCCGCGCTCGGGCTGGGGACCTGGCAATTGGGCGAGTCTGCGCGCAGCCGCCGCGCCGAGGTCGACGCCGTGCGCTACGCGCTCGAGATCGGCTATCGGCTGATCGACACGGCCGAGATGTACGGCGACGGCGGCGCCGAAGAGGTGGTTGGCGAGGCGCTGGCGCGGGGGCCGATACGGCGCGAGGCCGTTTTCCTCGTCAGCAAGGTCTATCCGCACAATGCCAGCCGCAAGGGCATGATCGCTGCCTGCGAGCGCAGCCTGAAGCGCCTGCGCACCGGACACCTCGACCTGTACCTGCTGCACTGGCGCGGCTCGGTGCCCCTGGCCGAGACCGTCGACACCTTCGAGCGGCTGCGCGAGCAGGGCAAGATCCGCCACTGGGGCGTGAGCAATCTCGACGTCGGCGACCTCGCCGAACTGTGGTCGGTCGACGACGGCGAGCGCTGCGCCGCCAATCAGGTCTACTACTCAGCCAGCCAGCGCGGCATCGAGTACGACCTGCTGCCCTGGCAACGCCAGTTCGGCGTGCCGGCGATGGCGTACTGCCCGATCGACCAGGGCGCGCTGGCCGGCAACGCGTCGCTGCACGCGATCGCGCGCGCACGCAGCGCAACGGCGGCCCAGGTGGCGCTGGCCTGGGTGCTGCGCCACCCCGACGTCATCGCCATCCCGAAGGCCGTGCAGCAGGCGCACCTGCGCGACAACTTCGCTGCAGCGTCGCTCGAACTGACGGCGGCTGAGCTGGCGCAGATCGATGCGGCCTTCCCGCCGCCGGTGCGTAAACGGCCGCTGGCGATGAACTAGGAGTCTGCGCAACGGGCTGGAACCGCGGCCCGCGGCGAACGATCAGCGCACGAGGTCGCCGTACGCGTGACGGCTGGTGTGTCCGAGCAGCGCAAGCACCAGCACAAGCCCGGGCAACGGCATCGCGAAACCGATCAGGCTCGGCACGGCGATCAGCCGCAACCGGACGCGGCAAGCCGCGGCTCGTGCAGCGACGGGCGCTGCGGCGTCAGGTCCGCGGCCTGCACGCCGAGCGCGCCGATGTCGTCCGGCAGGCCGACGCCCCGAAGCAGCGCCGCGGCCGCACGCGCCGCTGCCGGCGCGGTCTGGATGCCGTAGCCGCCCTGCCCGGCCAGCCAGAGGAAGCCGGGCGCCGACCCATCGAAACCCGCGACGAGAGTCTTGTCGGCGACGAAGGAGCGCAGTCCCGCCCAGCGCGCATGGATGCGCGGCACCGAGAGCGTCGTGGCGCCGGTGAGCCGGTCGACGAGCACGGCGATGTCGTAGTCCTCCGGCTGCGCATCGCACGGCGGCGACGGCGTCTCGTCGGCCGGCGACGCGAGAATGCGGCCAGCGTCCGGCTTGAAGTACCACTGCTCGTCGATATCGATGACCGCAGGCCAGCGGTCGATCGCCACGCCGGCCGGCGGATCGAAAGTGATGGCGGTCCGCCGCTTCGGCACCAGCCCGACCGACGCCGCGCCGGCGAGCCGGCCGATCTCGTCGGCCCAGGCGCCTGCTGCGTTGACGAGCAGGGGTGCGGCGAACGGTCCGGCCGAGGTGTCGACGCTCCAGAGCTGCCCGTCGTGCGTCAGCGTGCGCACCTCGGCGGAGCAGCGCAGGGTGCCGCCGCGCGCCCGCAGGCCGCGCAGGTATCCCTGATGCAGCGCGTGCACGTCGATGTCCATCGCATCCGGCTCCAGCAGTCCAGCGGCCACCTGCCCCGGCGCGAAGCAGGCAACGCGCGAGCGCAGTTCCTCACCGGTCCACAGCACCAGGTTGTCGACCAGCGCCGAACACTCGTCGAACGCGCGCTCCAGCGCCGCCCGCTGGTCGGCGCGCGCCACCAGCAGCGTGCCGCGCGGCGACAGCAGCGGCGCGGGAGCAAAGCCGGGCGGCGGCCGCAGCAGGAACGACTTGCTGGCGCGCGTCAGCGCCCGCATCACCGCATTGCCGTAGGTCTCGGTGAACAGCGCCGCGGAGCGGCCAGTGGTGTGATAGCCGGGCTGGCTCTCACGCTCGAGCAGCAGCACGCGGCGATCGGGTGCCAGCTCGTACGCCACCGAGGCGCCGGCGATGCCGGCGCCGACGACGATGACTTCCGCGTGCTGCGGGTCCGGCATGCCGCAAGCATACGGTCCGCGACTGCAGGCGAGCGCGGCACGGTCCCCGGACCTGCGGCAGCGGCGATGCCCCGCGGGATACGCGACCTGCTCATGAGGCCCTCGAGTCGGTGCGAGCCGGCGTCAATCGCCGTCTTCTGCAGACAGTGACGCAGGCCGATGGCGATTCCGAACCATGGGGCATGGTTCGGCGCTGAGCACCGGGATACGCTCGCGGTTCCCGCGGGCCCGGCATCGATTCCACCTCGTCCCTGCTCGATCGATCCGATGCACCGGCCGCCGCAACCGACCCCGAAGCGCACCGGACGGGCGAGTTGACCGCCGAACCGCAGGTCCCGAAGCGCATCCTGCCGGCGATCGTGCTGTCGCAACTCGCCGGCACCTCGCTGTGGTTCGCGATCAATGCCGTGATGCCGGAGTTGCAGCGCGACTGGCAGCTGCCCGCGGCGGCGGTCGGCACGCTGACCTCGGCGGTGCAGGCGGGCTTCATCGCCGGCACGCTGGTCTTCGCGCTGCTTACGGTCGCCGACCGCTACTCGCCGCGGCGGGTCTTCCTGTTCTGCTCCCTGGCCGGCGCCGCCTGCAACGCTGGCGCAGCGCTGCTGTCGGGGCAGTTCGAGACGCTGCTGGCGCTGCGGTTCGCCACCGGCTTCTTCCTTGCGGGCATCTATCCGGTCGGGATGAAGATTGCCGCCGGCTGGTTCACCCATGGCCTCGGCGCCGCGCTAGGCCTGCTGATCGGCGCCCTGGTGCTCGGCACCGCCGCACCGCACGGCCTGCGCGCTCTCGGCGAAAACTGGCCCTGGCAGTCGGTGATGTGGACCGTATCGCTGATCGCCGCCGCCGGCGGCCTCGTGATGACCGCACTGGTGCCGGACAGCCCGTCACTGCCGCGCGCGGCGAGGATCCGGCCGCTTGCGCTGGCCGTGATCTGGACCGACCGCAAGGCCCGCGCTTCGGCCTGCGGCTACTTCGGCCACATGTGGGAGGTGTATGCGCTGTGGGTGCTGGTGCCGCTCGTCGTCGCCACGCGGCTGCCGGCCGGGCAGGTCGCGGCAGCGTCGTTCGTCGTGATCGGCGTGGGCGCCATCGGCTGCGCCGTCGGCGGCATGCTGGTGCGCCGTTTCGGCAGCGCCCGCGTGGCGGCGGTCCAGCTCGCCGCGAGCGGCCTGTGCTGCGTGTTCGCGCCGCTGCTGCTCGACGCGCCGCTGCCCGTCTTCGCCGCCTGGCTGCTGCTCTGGGGCGTCACCGTGGTCGGCGACTCGCCGCAGTTCTCGACGCTGACGGCGCAGAACTCGCCGCGCGACGCGGTCGGCAGCGTGCTCACCTTCGTCAACTGCATCGGCTTCGCGATCAGCATCGTCTCGATCGAGTTGTTCGCCCGCGCGGCCCAGTATTGGCCGCTGGCGATGCTGCTTCCCTGGCTGGCGATCGGCCCGGCGCTGGGCCTGTGGGCGCTGCGGCCGCTGCTTCGCGCGAACTGACGCCGGCCGCCCGCACGCCGTGAGCAGTCGCAGCGAGCTGCGCACCACCTTCTCCGAGAGCGCCGGCACGAGGCGCACGGCGAGGTCCATGGACTTGCCGACCCCGATCTGCGAGGTCCCGGTCCTGGGCAGAGGCCGTCAGCGCACGTAACCCCAGGCCTTCAGCCGGCTCATCGAGTACTCGGCCGGCTGCCCCGCGCCGCCGGCGCGGATGAAGCGCGCGTAGTTGTCGGCAGCGGCGCGCTGGTTGCCTGAGCCTTCGTACGCGACGCCCTTCAGAAAGGCGATGCCCGGATCGCCCGGCAGCAGCTTGTCGAACTGCTCGAAACTCTGCACCGCCGCCCCGGGATTGCGCAGCGACAGCTGCATCACCCCGGCCATCTTGACCGCTTGCGCCTCCTGCGGATAGATGCCGCGCGCGGCCTCGGCGTAACGGAGCGCTTCCTGCTTGCGGTTCTGCGCCGCGAGGCAACGTGCCATCAGGAGATTGGAGGGATAGTCGCGCGGCGCCGCGGCGAGCGCCGTCTCGAAGTGGCCCTGCGCCTGCGGCAGCTGCTTGCGCGCCATCGCCACCTCGCCGTTCTTGCAGGCATCGATCGCCGGCTTCAGCCGCCGCAGGCCGGCGGTGCTGTCCATGTAGCGCTCGCGCTGCGGGCTGGCCTTCAGGCTGGCGGCGTACTTCGTCTCCGCCATCTTCTGCGCCGTGGCCAGCCGCTCGTTGCTCATCGGGTGGGTCGAGAACATCGTCTCCACCAGCGCCGGCGCCTCCTTCGCCTCCCGCACCAGAAGGCCGTGCAGCTGGGTCATGCCGCTGGCGGGATAGCCGGCCCTGACCATGTAGTCCTGGCCGAGCGCGTCGGCCTCGCGCTCGTTGTCGCGCGAGTACGAGGCGAGCAGCGCGCTGGCGCCGACCTGGCCGCCCAGGGCGGCGAGGTCGCCCCAGGCCGGATCCACCGTCGACGCCGCCACGGCGAGCCCGACCACCGCCGCCTGCGCCAGCATCGCCTGGCCCTGCCGCTGCGCCGCGTGGCGGGCGTTCACATGCCCCATTTCGTGGCCGAGCAGCGCCGCGAGTTCGGCCTCGCTCTGCAGGTCGACGACGATGCCGCGGGTCACACCCATCGCACCGCCGGGAAAGGTGTAGGCGTTGATGTAGTTGGCGTTCAGCACCCGGTACGAGTACGGCATCGTCGGCCGCTGCGTCAGGTCGTCCATCCGGTGGCCGAGACCGGCGACATACTGGTTGGCGGCGCTGTCCTGCACCGCCCCCATGTCCTGCGAGAACTGATGCGGCGCGACCTGTTGATCGACCTGCCGTTCCTCGGCCTCGCTCATCCCCACCAGGATGCGCTCGCCCGTTACCGGCGAAGTGGCGCAGCCCGACAGGCTGCTCGCGGCGACGCCGACGCCGAAAAGCCACAACACGTCGCGCCGGCTGAGCCGGTTGCGGCGCAGTCGTTCGGCGAAGGCGTCGTGATTCATCGTCGTTCCTCTGTTTGATCTCAGGCGGCGTCGCGCGTGGCGGCGCGGCGCCATTTGTCGGGAAGGTTGCCGGCGGGCAGTTCGGTTTCGTCCCAATAGCCGATCAGGATGCCCTTGCTCTCCGAGCCGCCGCGACGGGCCTCGATCTGCGCATCGGCCACCGTCGTGCGCTGCGACTGCCGCCGCGCCCAGCGGTTGAGCAGCCCCAGCAGCCGCTCGCGTTCGCCGGCAGTCGCCGGATCGGCGCCAAGATCAGCCAGTTCCTGCGGATCGGCCGCCAGGTCGAACAGCATCGGCCGCATCCCTTCGGCGTAAACGAACTTCCAGCGGCGGTCGCAGACCATGAAGGCGCGGGCATCGAGCGGCGCCACGCCGAGCGCTTCCGCCGCAGGCGTCATCGAGTAGTCGTACTCGCTGATCGCCGCCTCGCGCCAGCGCCCCGGCGGCCGACCGCGCAGCCAGGACAGCAGCGAGCGGCCTTCGAGGATGTGCCCCGGCGCCTGGCCGCCGGCGTACTCGACGAAGGTGGGCGCCAGGTCGATGCTCTCGACCAGCGCTTCGCAACTCGTGCCGCGCGTGGCGTCGGCGGCGCCGGACGGATCGACGACGATCAGCGGGATCCGCACCGAGGGATCGTGGAACAGGTCTTTCTCGCCGAGCCAGTGGTCGCCGAGGTAGTCGCCATGGTCGGAGGTGAAGACGATGAGCGTCGAGTCCAGCAGGCCACGCGACCGCAGCCCGTCGATCAGCACGCCGATGGCGTCGTCGATCTGCGCCACCAGGCCCATGTAGGCCGGGATCACCGCCGCCCGCACCGCCTCGCGCGAGAACGCGCGCGAGACCCGCAGCGCCATGAACTCGCGGTAAAGGGGATGCGGGTCGCGCCGCTCGGCCTCGTTGCGCACCGCCGGCAGCACGTCGGCCGCCGAGTACATCGCGTGGTACGGCGCCGGCGCGATGCAGGGCCAGTGCGGCTTGATGTAGGAGAGGTGCAGGCACCAGGAATCGGCGCCGGCCTCGTCGATGAAGTCGAGCGCGCGCCGCGTCATGTACGGCGTTTCTGAATGCTCGGCCTTCACCCGCGCCGGCCGCGTGCTGTTGTGCAGCAGCCAGCCCGACAGCAGGTTGCCCTCGTCGTCGGCGGCGGCGTTGGCCCAGTCGTCCCACGGGTTGTCGCCGTCGTAGCCCTGGGCCTGCAGCCAGGCGTTGTAGCGCGGCTCGCGCGGGTCGTACTTTCCCGCCGGGCCCCTGCCGTGCAGGCCGTCGTCGCGCTCGTAGGGATCGAAGCCGCACTCCGCCACGCGCACGCCGATCGCCGACGCGGGGTCGATGCCCAGCCTCGCCATGCCCTCGACGTCGGCGGCCATGTGCGTCTTGCCGACCAGCGCCGTGCGCAGACCCAGCGGCCGCAGGTGATCGCCAAGGGTCAGTTCGCCGACCTTCAGCGGGAAGTTGTTCCACGCCGCGCCGTGCGAATCCACGTAGCGGCCGGTGTAGAAGCTCATTCGCGACGAGCCGCAGATCGGGCTCTGGCAGTAGGCGCGCGAGAACAGAACGCCGCGCGCCGCCAGCGCGTCGATATGCGGCGTTCGCAGCCGCGGATGGCCGCTGCAGCCGAGGTAGTCCCAGCGCAGCTGGTCGCACATGATGAACAGGATGTTGCGGCGGTCGCGGCTCATCGTCGTCGGCCGTACTCGCTCATTGCTGGATGCCGGCCGCCTTGACCACCGGCTCCCACTTGGCGCGGAAGGCCGCGACCATCTTCGCCGTCGCCTCCGGCCCGGCGGCGACGGGTTCCATGCTGGCATCGCGGAACTTCTTCTGCATTTCCGGCGACTTCATGATCGCTTCGATCTGGCTGCCGAGTTCGCGCACCCGCGCCGCCGGCATCGAAGCCGGCGCGAAGAAGGCGTTCCAGCCATCGGCGACCACGTTCAGTCCCGATTCCTTCAGCGTCGGCACCTTGGGCAGTTCCGGCGCGCGCTGCGCCCCGCCGATGGCGAGGATGCGGATCTTGCCTCCCTCGTGCTGCGGCAGCAGGGTATCGAGCGTGTCGACCGCCACCGGGATCTGGCCGCCGATGAGATCAGTCATCAACGGCGCCGAGCCGCGATAGCCCACCACCTCGGGCTTCACCTTCGCCGCCTCGCCGATCATCAAAGCGAAGAAGTGCGGCAGGCTGCCGGTGGCCGGCACGCCGAAGTTGGCCCTCTCCGGGTTGGCGCGCAGCCAGGCCAGCAGGTGACTGAACTCGCGCACCGGCACCGCGGCGCCGACCGCGATGCCGAACTCGTAGCGGGAGACCTGCGCCACCGGCACGAAGTCGGTCTGGGGGTCGTAGCCGACGTTCTTGAACACCAGCGGCGCGACGACGTTGACGGCCGGGTTGCCGATCATCAATGCCGTCTCGCCCGGCGGCGTGGCGCGGAACGCCTGCGCCGCGACCCGGCCTCCCGCGCCGGTCTTGTTCTCGACGACCACGATGACGCCGGTCTTCTCGCGCAGCGCCTCGGCGACGAGTCGCGCCGCCCGGTCGGAGGCGCCGCCGGGCGGATAGCCGACGATGAACCGGATCGGCCCTTCGGGTTTCTGAGCCTGCGCCGGTGCGGCGAGCAGAAGCGCCGCGGCGATGAAAAGCAGTCTTCTGACAGGCAGCATGGTCTCCTCGCTTGTGGTCTGCCGCCTTGCGGGCCGGCGCCTGCTGCCGATGCCGCAGCCTGCACGGATTCTGCTACACGGCGCGGCGACGCGGACGTCGTATCCTGCGCCGATCGATCCCGACCCCCGACCTGCCGTGACCCGCCGCCTGCAGCGACTGCTCGACAACAACCGCCACTGGGCGCGTCAGG
>Ga0105096_10000455_pt1 | contig 14175 bp, 10 predicted proteins | sample PPLLak3cmMay2015_FD_87036 | JGI IMG/M metagenome (GOLD analysis project Ga0105096, IMG submission 87036) | Freshwater sediment microbial communities from Prairie Pothole Lake near Jamestown, North Dakota, USA - PPLs Lake P7 Core (1) Depth... | ecosystem: Environmental > Aquatic > Freshwater >... | reverse complement strand
TTTCTCGCGAACCTGGGCAATATCCTGCGCCAGGAATGCGAATTGCGGCGCCCCTTCGGCGAGAAACTGAAAATGGGCACGCTGGGGGTCGCCGGCAATATCTTCTGGGAGGAAGAAGAGGAAATGGATATGGAGTACCACGTCCGCCACTCCGCGCTGCCCAAGCCCGGCCGCTACCGCGAATTGTTCGCCCTGATCTCCCGGCTGCACAGCACCCTGCTGGACCGGTCGCGCCCGCTGTGGGAAATAAACCTGATCGAGGGCCTGCCCAATCGCCAGTTCGCCACCTACTTCAAGGCCCACCACTGCGCCATCGACGGCGTCGGCGCCATGCACCTCATGAGCAGCATGTACTCAACCAATGCCCAAAGCCGGGTGAAGGTATCCCCTTTCTCCCGGGAGGCCTACGAACTGTACAAGCGGCAGCTGGCCGGCGCCGCAACCCCGGGTTCCAGGCCCCGGGAAGCGGAAGTGAAGGCGGTAATGGAAGTGCTGAAAGACCAACTGGGCGGAACGGTCAACGTGGCCAAAGTCCTGCGCGAGTCAGCCAACGTGTGGCTGGGCCGCAACTCCACCCTGGCGGTGCCCTTCCACAAGATCCCCAGGTCGACGCTGAGCACCCAGATCACCGGCGCACGCCGCTTCGTCGCCCAGTCCTGGCCCTTCGAGCGGGTGCGCGCCATGGGCAGGGCCTACGACGGCACCCTCAACGACGCCGTCATGGCCATGTGCGCCGGCGCCCTGCGCAAGCACCTGCAGGAGCAGCGGGACCTGCCCAAGATCTCCCTCAAGGCCATGGCGCCGGTCTCCCTGCGGGCCGCCGGTGACGTTGATTCCGCCAATGCGGTGGGGATGGTCATTGCCGACCTGGGCACCAATGTCCGGGATCCCGCCAAGCGGTTCCAGACGATCAAGGCGTCCATGGACGCCGCCAAGGCGCAATTGCAGCAATTGTCCGCGGGCGAAATCCAGACCTATACCGCCATCAGCCAGGCGCCGTTGTTACTGACCCAGCTGACCGGGCTCTCGAGCCGCTTCCCGGCCTTCAGCACCGTCATCTCCAATGTGCCCGGCCCCCGGGAGAAGCGCTACTGGAATGGCGCCCGCCTCGACGGCATGTACCCGGTGTCAATTCCCATGGACGGCGCCGCGGTCAATTTCACCCTGGTGAGCAACCATGAGAACCTCGACTTCGGTATCGTCGCCTGTCGTAAGTCCGTGCCCCACCTGCAGCGCCTGATCGACTATATGGAGGAGTCGCTGGTGGAACTGGAAGATGCAGCGGGCCTGCGGCGACGCAAACCGGCAGCCAAAGGCATGCTGGGGCGGAGCAAGCCGGCCAGAGCGACAGCGCCCGCTAAGGCGGCTGCCAAGGCAGGTGAAAAGCGCACCACCCGGCCCAAGGCAAGGGCGGGCGCCAAAGCCAGGCCAAAACTTGCCAAGGCCGGCCAATGAGCCACCGCTGCACCAGCCGGCGGCGCAGATCAATTTCCGGAGGATGAGAGTGTGTTGATACGTGCCCTGATGCTGGCTGCGCTGCTTGCGCTCCCCGCCTGTTCCGATCGCACTAACGAGGCACAGGAACTGCTCATTGCCCGCCTGCCGCAGAGGCTGGACGTGGAGTTCCAGAACCTCCAGACATTCCCCGGGGAGGTGGTCTGCGGCGAGTACAAGGCCAATGACCCGCTGCGCGGAGGCAGTGGCTTCCGCCGGTTTATCGTCCATGGAGAGATGGCAGAGGACAAGCCCTCCGAGCTTGACTGGGAGATTTTCTGCAGCAGGGACTCCGCTGCCGCCCTGTTCACCGCGCTTGGTATCGGCCCAGCGGATGATGCCGGTACCCAGCTGCCGAAGATTCGCGACGACCTCAAGCTCTTGCAGGACGCCCTGGGGCTGTACCTGATTGATAATTTTACCCTGCCCTCTTCCGAGCAGGGACTGGAGGCACTGGCAACAGCCGCGACCATCCCGCCCCAGCCCCTGAAATTCAAACCCGGCGGTTATCTCGCCTCGCCCCCGAAGGATCCCTGGGGAAGGCCCTACCGCTACGAGCGCGACGGGCTGAGCGGTGGGGTCGCCCAGGAATACCGGCTGTTCACCCTGGGAGCGGACGACGCTCCCGGTGGCACGGGTGAGAACGCCGACGTCGACAGCGGGCAGCTCAAGTACCTGGACCTGGTCGCCCCCTGAACCCACGCCGGCGCCGTTAATGCTTTTCCCGGCGGGGGTTTAGCTATTTGCTCAGGTAACGCCTCAATCAGTTATTGCAAGACATTACTTTGGGGCTGGCGCTGGCCCACAATGTGCAACGTTCTCAACCCTGTACACAAGTGAGCACACTCCATGAACGAACGCATACCCATGTCCATCCCCTTCGGCTGGTTCCAGGTGGCCTACTCCCATGAGTTGGCGATGGCGGCCTCCATGCCCCTGCGCTATTTCGATACCGACCTGGTGCTGTTCCGGACCGAGGGTGGTGACGCCAGGGTGCTGGATGCTTACTGCCCCCACATGGGAGCCCACCTGGGTTACGGCATTCGCGACCAGGCCGGCGGCGGCGCCTCCGTGGTGGGCGATTCCATCGTCTGCCCTTTCCACGGCTGGGCTTACAACGGCGAGGGCCAGTGCACCAACATCCCCTACGCCAATAACATGCCGCCCAGGGTGGCGCGGGGCGAGCAGGTCATACGCCCCTGGCCGGTGCGGGAACTGAACCAGGTGATTTACGTGTGGTACCACCCCCGGGGACTGGCACCCTACTTCGAGCCTGAGCGCATCACTGAGGCCGACCCGGCCAACACTGAATGGGGCAGCCCCAAGCTGCACAGCTGGGATATCAACACGCATATGCAGGAGATCGGCGAAAACGCCGTGGACCCCGCCCATTTCCTCTACGTACACGGCACCCAGAACGTGCCTACGCCGGAGGTCATGGAGTTCGACGGGGTCCACCGCCGCGGCAGGCTGGTGAGCAGGATGGCGACACCCCGGGGGGAGATCGTCGGCGTCATCGCCAACAACAGCGTCGGGCCCGGCCAGTCCACCGTGCGCTTCAGCGGCATCTGCGAAACCGTGCTGATGGCCAACCTGACGCCGGTGGACAAGGAGCACTCCCGGGCCTTCTATGCCTTCCTTCAAAAGAAGGTCGATGGCAAGGAACCGGTGGGTGGGGTCGCCGACGCCATCGTCAAGGATATCTGTAAGCAGATGTCGGAAGACCAGATCATCTGGAGCCACAAGAAGTATTTCGAGAAGCCCCTGCTGTGCGACAACGACGGGCCCTTTGCCAAGTTCCGCAAGTGGTATAGCCAGTTTTACGCGTAGGCTCCGGTCGCTGTTCGCCGCAGACATGACCGCCCCATGAGAAAACTACTGCGGGCCGTTTTCCTCCTGCTGCTGCTGGCGATAGCCCTCGGCTACCTGTTGCGCCAACCGCTGAAGGAGTTCGCCTACGGCCTGCTGACGCAGGACATGTTCGTTGCCCGGGATACGGACGCCTTCGACCCGGGTCCGGCACTGGGTTCCCGCTTTCCCGGCCTGCGCGCCAGCTACCGGGGGCGGGATATCACCCTGATCGAGGAATTCGCGGGCAGAAACGGCACCGTGTTTATCGCCAGCCGCTCCCTCGACTGGTGCCCTTACTGCATGCGCCAGATGATCCAGTTGCAGCAGCAACAGAAAGAGTTTGAGGCGGCCGGCATCGGCCTGGTGGCAATGACCTACGACGCCCCGCAGCTGCAGCAGGCCTTTATCGACAGGCATGGAATCACTATCGCGCTGCTATCGGATACTGACGGGTTGAGCTTCAAGACCCTGGGCATACTCAACGAGCAATATCGCAGGGGGGATTCCGAGTACGGCGTTCCCCTTCCCGGCATGATCGTGATCGACCCGCAGGGCGTGGTGGCAGGTAAGCTGTTCCTGGAGGACTACAGCGTAAGGGTGGACTCAGCAGCCGCCCTCGCTTTCTCCAGGCAGGTGCTGGGGATCCGCTGAGCAGCCGCCCGCGGGCGCGAATTCAGCCGGATTTCTGCTTGTTACCGAGCTTGATCTGCTTGTTGACCGCCATGGTCGGCTGGCCACTGACCCCGGACTGGATGATATCGATCTTGTTGCCGGCCTTCAGGAAGAGCCTGGTCTGTTCTTCGATCGTGGCCGAGGTTTCGACCGCTGCAGGTTGCTTTTTCTTGGCTGCCGCTCGGGTGGGTTTGCGGGTCATAACAGGGTCTTATCCAAAGTGTGAAAGCGCGCCATTCTACAGGAATAAGCGGCAAAATACAGGTAATTCTCATGTGTCGGCCCGCGCCGGGCAGGGCCGAGGCCGGCAAATGATACCCGGGGAGCGGCTGCGCTTGCGGTATACTGCGCCCCGATGACGCCGCAACAGACTATCCTCCAGACCGTTTTCGGATACCCCGCTTTCCGCCCGCCGCAGGATGAGATCATCCAGACAGTGATCGATGGGGGTGATGCCCTGGTACTGATGCCCACCGGCGGGGGCAAATCCCTGTGCTACCAGATTCCCGCCCTGGTGCGGCCCGGCTGCGGGGTGGTGATCTCACCCCTGATTGCGCTGATGCAGGACCAGGTCAGCGCCCTGCGCCAGCTCGGCGTCCGGGCCAGCTTCCTGAACTCGACCCTGGATGCCGCCAGCACCAGGGCCACCGAGGCCCGGTTGCTGGCGGGGGAGTTGGACCTGCTCTACATCGCACCGGAGCGGCTGAGCCAGGAGCGCTGCCTGGAATTGCTCTCACACACGCGCATCAGCCTGTTCGCGATAGACGAGGCCCATTGCGTCTCCCAGTGGGGGCATGATTTTCGCGCCGACTACCTGCAGCTGAGCCTGCTGCACCAGCGTTTCCCGGGGGTTCCGCGCATCGCCCTGACAGCGACGGCGGACGCGCGCACCCGCCAGGAGATCAGCGATCGGCTGGACCTCGGTGAGGCCCGCAAATTCACCGCGGGCTTCGACCGGCCCAATATCCGCTACCGCATCGCTCTCAAGCAGAATGCCAGGCAGCAACTGCTGAGTTTCCTGCGCCAGGAGCACGCCGGTGACGCGGGCATCGTGTACTGCATGGCGCGCAGCAAGACCGAGGAGACGGCCGCCTGGTTGCGGCAACAGGGGCTGGATGCCCTGCCCTACCACGCCGGGCTGGACGCGGCGACCCGGGCGGCGCACCAGGCGCGCTTCCTGCGTGACGAGGGTGTCGTCATGGTCGCCACCATCGCCTTCGGCATGGGTATCGACAAGCCGGATGTGCGCTTCGTCGCGCACCTGGATATGCCCAAGACCGTGGAATCCTATTACCAGGAAACCGGCAGGGCCGGCCGCGACGGGGAGCCGGCCAATGCCTGGATGGTCTACGGCCTGCAGGATGTGATAAAGCTGCGCCAGATGATGGCCGCATCAAAGGGCGGCGAGGAGCACAAACGGGCCGAGCAGCATCGCCTCAATGCCATGCTGGGGCTGTGCGAGATCACCAGTTGTCGGCGCCAGGCCCTGCTCAACTACTTCGGCGAAACCATGCCGGATCCCTGCGGCAACTGCGATAACTGCCTGGACCCGGTCGAGACCTGGGATGGCAGCGAGGCCGCCCGCATGGCACTGAGCGCGGTCTATCGCACCGGCCAGCGTTTCGGCGTGAATCACCTCATCGAGGTGTTGCGCGGCAGCGGCGGCGCCAGGGTATTGCAGTACGACCACCAGCATTTGCCCACTTACGGCATCGGCAAGCAGCTGGATGCCAACCAGTGGCGCTCGGTGTTCCGCCAGCTCGTGGCCAGGGCCCATCTCAGGGTCGACCTGGAGCGCTTCGGGGCCTTGCGCCTGGAGGAGAAATGCCGACCGCTGCTGCGGGGGGAGGAGGAAATCCGGCTGCGCCGCGACATGCCCCAGGCCAGGACAGTGCGGCAGCAAACCCGCACAGCCCTGGCCGCAGGTACGGACGTGGCGCTGTGGGAGGCGCTGCGCGAATGCCGGCGCCAGTTGGCGGAAGCACAGGGCGTGCCGCCCTATGTGATCTTCCACGACCGCACCCTGCGAGAGATGTGCACCGACCTGCCCCGCACCGGCGCCCAACTGGGCCGGATCACCGGGGTGGGGGAACGCAAGCTGGAGAAGTATGGCCCCCGCTTCCTGCAGGTGATCGCCGATCACCTCGGCCCCTGACCGGATGAGGCCGTGCCGTCAGAGCAACCGGAGCAACCGGTGCTCCTTGCGCCGTCGCAGCAAAGCATCAACAATGGCGCCTGGATCGTCCGCGCCGGGCGGTACCCGCACCCCGGAGCGCAGGATGGTCGTTGTCCTTGAATTTCTCGCCAGCAGGGCCACGCTGGCTGCACTGAGCCTGCTGCTCGCCGGCTGTATGCAGTCCGCGTTGTCTGAACCGGCGCTGGAGCCGGCGGTAGCGAAACAGCAGTCCCATTCCTACAGCAGGGACGTAAAACCGATTCTCGAGCAGAAGTGTATCAGCTGCCACGCCTGCTATGACGCCCCCTGCCAATTGAAGCTGACCTCCAGTGAAGGCCTGTTGCGCGGCGCCACGGCGACTCCGGTCTACGACAGCGAGAGGCTCGAGAGCGCCGACCCCACCCGCCTGTACATCGATGCGCAAAGCAAGGCGGAGTGGCGGCAGAAAGGCTTTTTTTCGGTGCTGAATGACCGCGGGGGCTCCCTCGATGACAACCTCGCCAACTCCCTGCTGTTCCGGATGATCGAACTTGGCAGGGCGCACCCGCTGGCGGCCAACGAGCCGGTTCCCGATGACATCGAGCTGGGCCTGGGTCGGGAAAACCAGTGCCCGACACCGGAGACTTTCGACAAATATGCCAGGGAGAAACCCCGGCAGGGCATGCCCCTGGCCATCGCGGGCCTGAGCGAGGAGGAGTACCAGACCCTGCGCCAGTGGATTTTCGAAGGTGCCGTCATCGACGGGAGTCCCTGGGTTGCAAGCCCGCAGGAGAGCCGGCAGATCGCCGCCTGGGAGGAGTTTTTCAACCGCTCGCCGCTGCGCAACCAGCTGGTGTCCCGCTACCTGTACGAGCACCTCTTCCCCGCGCACCTGCACTTCGCCGAGCTCGACACCGGCAATTTCTTTGAACTGGTCCGCTCCAGCACGCCCCCCGGGCAGCCGATCAGCATCATCGCCACGCGCCGCCCCAATGACGACCCGGGCCCTGCCTTCTATTATCGCCTGCGCCGGGTTTCCTCCACCCTGGTGCACAAGACCCACATGCCCTACCCGCTGGACGCGGCCCGCATGGCGCGCTTCGAGGAGTTGTTCCTGGCCGGCGACTGGGACGCCGAGCGCTTGCCCGGCTACTCGCGGGCCAGTGCCGTGAATCCCATGGCGGCTTTCAATGACATTCCCGCCGACGCACGCTACCGCTTCCTGCTGGATAACGCACACTACTTCGTGAACACCTTCATCCGCGGGCCAGTGTGTGCCGGGCAGATCGCCACCAACGTGATCGAGGACCAGTTTTTCGTGATGTTCCAGGACCCGGGCTCCGACCTGTCAGTTACCGACCCGGCCTACCTGGCGAAGATTCTTCCGGAACTGGTGCTGGTACCGCAGGAAGAAGGCCTGATCAGCATGTTCACCGGCTGGAAGGCACGGGTCGAGGCCATGAACACGTACAATCGGCTGCGCGGCAAGGCCTACCAGCGGGCACAGCCGCAGGGCCCCTCCCTGGACGACATCTGGTACGGCAATGAAAGCGCCGCCCTGACGATCTTCCGCAACTTCGACAACGCCATGGTCAGCAAGGGCTTCGTGGGCGCAGACCCCGAAACCCTCTGGTTAATGGATTTCCCCATGCTGGAGCGGACCTACTACCTGCTCGTCGTCAATTTCGATGTCTTCGGCAGTGTGGCCACCCAGGCGGAAACGCGCCTCTACTTTGACCTGATCCGCTCCAACGCCGAGAACAATTTCCTCCACTTCATGCCGCCCGCCGTGCGCACACCGATGCGGGATTCCTGGTACCGGGGCAGCCTGGCGGAGTTGAAGATGAGCACGATGTACCAGATCGTCAACGAGAAGATGCCGGTGGACATCGCTTACCGGACGGAGAAGCCGAAGCCAGAGTTCATCTCCATGGTTGCCGCGCGGATGGGACCCTATGCCGGCCTGCCCGATGTGCTGAACCGCTGCCAGAGCGCACCCTGCCACAGCGATGGGGCCACACCAGAGCAACAGCGCATCGAGGCCAGCCTGCAAACCCTGGCCTCGCGCCCGGCCGCGGACACGGGCATGCGCTTCGTCGGGTTTATGCCGGACACGGCCTTTCTGCGGGTAACGGCGCCGGACGGCAGCGGCCAAGCCTACACCCTGATCAGGAACAAGGCCCACAGCAACGTAGCCTTCATGTTCAATGAGAGTGATCGCCGTGTTCGCTCCGCTGACACCCTGACCATCTACCCGGGCCTCCTGGGCAGCTACCCCAACTTCATGTTCCAGGTACCACTGGAGCGGATAGAGGCCTTCACCACAGCGCTGCATTCTGCCCGGACGGCAGAGCAGTTTTCCGCGCTGGTGGACGAGTTCGGACTGCGCCGGACCAACCCGGCGATCTGGGAGAATTTCCAGTGGTTTGTCGATCACATGCGCCAGACCCGGCCGCTGGAAGCGGGCGTATACGATCTTGGCCGCTACCAAAAGGTGGCACAGATGACAGGCGACAAAAAAGGCTGAGCGCCGGGCAAACGCCCGGACCACAACAGGAGAGATGACTATGCAACTTCGGAATCTGGTTTTACTGGCCTGCCTGCTGGCCCCGACTGCCTTCGGCGGGGATATCCCGGCGGGAGGGCGGCTGCCGGACCTGAACATCGCCGAGCGGGGCGAACTCGTGCTCGACGGTGAGGAGGTCGGTTACCGCAGCTGGAGCTACCCGCAGCAGCCCGGCAAGGTGCACGTGGTGCAATACCTGGCCGCCACGCGGGCCGCCAGTAACATCAACAAGGCCTTTACCGACAGGATGAAAACCGACCTGCCCAAGGGATCCTTCCTGTCTACCACCATCCTCAACCTGGATGAGGCTGTGTGGGGGACCGGCGGCCTTGTGGTGAACGAGCTGAAATCAAACAAGAAGCAGTTTCCCGGCGCGGTACTGGTGGCCGATGAAAAGGGAGCCGGCCTGCGCCAGTGGCAGTTGGAGGAGGCAAGCTCCGCCATCGTCATCACCGACCCGGCGGGGGTGGTGCGCTATTTCAAGCAGGGCGCCCTGTCGGATGCGGAGATCGAAAGCGCGCTGGAGCTGGTGCGGCAGTACGTCGCCGCCGATGCGCCGCCGATGGCGGCGGCCGCTACTACTGCGGTAGGCCCTATAGCAAAACCTTGACGGCAGCCGCGGCGGTCTTCGCCTTCTGCAACGCCGCTTCGATCGTGTCCCCCCGCGCCAGCGCCACACCCAGGCGGCGCTGGCCGTTGATGTCGGGCTTGGCGAACAGGCGCAGCTGGACCTCGTCACAGTCGAGCGCCGCGGCGATGCCGGCATAGCGGATATCCTGCGATTGCCCCCTGGCGAGTATCACGGCGGAGGCGGAGTTGCCGAGCACCGGGATCTGCCGGACCGGCAGGCCGAGGAAGGCCCGCACATGCAGGGCGAACTCGGATAGCGACTGGGAGACCAGGGTGACCATTCCGGTGTCATGGGGACGCGGGGAGACCTCGCTGAAGATGACCTCATCGCCTTTGACAAACAGCTCCACTCCGAACAGGCCGTGCCCGCCGAGGGCGGTGACCACCCTGCCCGCCATCTCCCTGGCGCTGGCCAGTGCGGCGGCGGACATGGCCTGGGGCTGCCAGGATTCGCGGTAGTCGCCCTCCTCCTGGCGGTGGCCAATCGGGGCGCAGAAGTGAATGCCATCGATGGCGCTGACCGTTAACAGGGTGATCTCGTAATCAAAGTCCACGAAGCCTTCGACGATCACCCTGCCACCGCCGGCACGCCCGCCCTCCTGGGCATAGCGCCAGGCGTCCTGCAGATCGGCCTCGCTGCGCAGCAGGCTCTGGCCCTTGCCGGAGGAGCTCATCACCGGCTTGACGATACAGGGCAAGCCCATGGTGGAGACTGCCGCGGCGAAGCCCTGGTAATCATCCGCAAACGCGTAGGCAGAGGTCGGCAGGCGCAGGGTCTCGGCGGCGAGCCGGCGGATTCCCTCCCGGTTCATGGTCAACTGGGCGGCCCGGGCGGAGGGCACCACGTGCAAGCCCTCGGCCTCCAGCTCGACCAGGGTCTGGGTGGCGATCGCCTCTACCTCGGGCACCACGTAGTCCGGGCGCTCCAGCGCGATCACCTCGCGCAGGGCGGCGGGGTCGAGCATGTTGAACACATGGCTGCGATGGGCCACCTGCATGGCCGGCGCATTGGCGTAGCGATCGCAGGCGATCACCTCGATGCCGAGGCGCTGGCATTCGATCGCCACTTCCTTGCCCAGTTCGCCGGAACCCAGCAACAACACCCGGGTAGCGCCTGCGGATAATGCTGTTCCGAACATGTTGCAGTCCTCCGTTGCTTGCATACAGCGCTTCATCATAGCGGCTGGCGCCGCGCAGACAAGGCGCCGCGGCTAGTCGGGTTCCTCGGCCGCTCGCAGTCGCTCCTGGCGCGCGGCTTCTTCCGCCAGCGCCGCCTTGATTTCCTGCAGCACAGCATCGACATCCGCGGCCGCCAGGTCTTCTTCAAACAGGCCGGTCAGAACGGTTTCAGGTTGCAGTTCCCCCTCCTGGTACAAGGCCCACATCTCTTTTGCGTAGCGGGTCTGCTGCAGTTCCGGGGCGAACAGGGCGTAGTAGCTGGTGATTTTGTTGACGTCGCGGTCAAACATCTCCCGGGCATTATTATTTGCGGCCGCATCCACGGCCTGGGGCAGGTCGATGATGACCGGGCCGTTCTCGTCTACCAGCACATTGAACTCGGACAGGTCGCCGTGGACCAGGCCGGCGCAGAGCATCAGCTGGATATAGTGCATCATCAGCGCGTGGTCTTCCCGGGCCTGTTGCGCTGACATCTCGACTTCCCCCAGCCGGGGCGCGACCTCGCCCTCGCTGTCAGTCACCAGTTCCATCAGCAGGACACCGTCGAAACAGCCGTAGGGTCGGGGCACCCGCACCCCGGCCCGCGCAACACGGTAGAGCGCATCCACCTCCGCGTTCTGCCAGGATTCCTCCATTTGCTTGCGGCCGAATTTGGAGCCCTTTTCCATGGCGCGGGCGCGCCGGCTGTTTTTTTCGCGCCGGCCCTCCTGGTACTTGGCCGCCTGCTTGAAGCTGCGCTGGGCCGCCTCCTTATAGACTTTCGCGCAGCGGGTTTCCTCACCGCTGCGCACAACATACACAGTGGCCTCCTTGCCGCTCATCAACTGGTAGAGGACCTCATCGATGAGCCCGTCCTCGTACAGGGGCAACAACCTGGCAGGAATCTTCACAGGCGCCTCACAGCTTGCGCACCTTGAATTTGCGGCCCTTGATCCTGCCGTTGAGCAGGCGCCCCAGCGCCAGGTCCGCCAACTCCCGGCTGATCGCCACGTAGGTGACATTGTCCATCACGTCTATTCTTCCCACCTCCCTGCTGTCGATTCCCGCTTCCCCGGTCAGAGCCCCCAGTATATCCCCAGGGCGCACCTTGTCCTTGCGCCCGCCGGCGATGCACAGCGTGAGGAGGGTGGGCGACGGCAGCGGGACATCGCTCCAGCCAATGATCTCGATCGCCTCGAAGCTGATGGCGCGCTGCTGGAAATCCCCGATCCTCTCCACCCGGTAGCGCTCGGCGCCGGTAAAAATGCTCAGTGCCAGCCCGCCCCTGCCCGCGCGCCCGGTGCGGCCAATGCGATGCACGTACACTTCGGGTGTACGCGGCAACTCGACATTGATGACTGCCTGCAGGTCATCAATATCCAGACCGCGAGCAGCCACGTCAGTGGCCACCAGCACGCGGCAGCTGAGCTGCCTGAACTGCACCAGGACCTGGTCACGCTCGCGCTGCTCCATGTCACCGTGCAGCGCGGCGGCGCTGATACCCTGCCGCGCCAGGTGATCACAGACATCGCGCACCATCTGTATGGTATTGCAGAACACCACCGCGTTGTCGGGCCGGTAGTGGCCCAGCAAGCGCACCAGCGCATCGAACCTGGCATCGGGCTGGCAGAGATAAAACAGCTGGTCGATCTGCAGGCTCTGGTGCATGGTCTCCTCCGCCACCCGCTCGGGTGACTTCTGGAAGCGCCTGCTCATGGCCTCGATATCGTTGGGGAAAGTAGCCGAGAAGAACAGGGTCTGTCGCTGTGTCGGTGTCTGCTGGATGATGGCATCTATGGCGTCGATGAAACCCATCTCCAGCATGCGGTCGGCCTCGTCCAGTACCAGGCAATTCACCCGGGACAGGGACAGGGTGTTCTTGCGCAGGTGATCGCCGATGCGTCCGGGCGTACCCACCACCACATGCGCGCCGTGCTCGAGGGAGCCGATTTGCGGCCCTATGGCCTGGCCGCCGCACAGGGTCACCACCTTGATGTTCTGCTGGTAGCGGGCGAGGCGGCGGATTTCGGCGGCCACCTGGGCGGCCAATTCGCGGGTGGGACAGAGAATCAGCGCCTGGGTGCCGAAGTCACGCGGATTGAGCCGGGCCAGCAAAGGCAGCGCAAAAGCGGCGGTCTTGCCACTGCCGGTCCGGGCCTGGGCAACCAGGTCCGCACCGGCCAGCGCCAGCGGCAATGCGGCCGCCTGGATAGGCGTCATCTGGTGATAACCGAGGCTGCCGAGATTTTCGAGCTGGGCAGCTGGCAATGGCAAGGATGAAAAACTGCGGTCGGTCACAGGGGGCTCAGGATCTGACGGGCGCGCAGTATAGCAGAAACCTGCCCCGTGGCTTCACGCGCACCCTGCGATCCGCGCGCACTGCGCTGCGCCCTCCCGGGTGCATTGACGGGGCGCGTTGACCGGGCGCGGCCAAGCGCGTAACGTTTCGCAGGCCAACGCATATAGGACGCGCAGCATGAGCAAGAAAATACCCCGCTCCAACGAGGACGACTACAGCGCCGACATCATTGGGAAGCGCCAGGCCTTCATCGAGGAAAACACCCCGGCCAGGCTCAACCACACCCGCCAGTTCTCTTTCAATCCGGCGGATATGTCCGGCAATATCGAGAACCTGTTCGGCGTTGCCCAGATACCCATCGGCCTGGCCGGACCGCTGCTGGTGAACGGCGAACACGCCAGGGGCGAGTTCTACGTGCCCATGGCAACCGTCGAGGGCACCATGCTGGCCAGCTACAACCGCGGCATGAAGGTCATCCGGGAGAGCGGCGGCGTCATCACCACGGTGTCCGGGGAAGCCATGCAGCGGGCCCCGACCTTCGTCTTCCCCAGTGCCCGGGAGGCGCGGGATTTCTGCAACTGGCTGAAGGAGCATTTCCAGCAGATCAAGGCGGTGGCGGAGACCACGACCTCGGTGGGCAAGCTGAACGAAATCGAGCAGTACCACGCCCACAATATGGTGTTCACCCGCTTCGACTACAGCACCGGCGACGCCGCCGGCCAGAACATGACCAGCCGCGCCACCTTCGCCGCCTGCGAATGGATCGTGCAGCAGCACCCCCCGCTGTCCCACTACCTGCTGTCCGGCAGCTTTGACACCGAGAAGCGAACCTCCTCCGTCAACCTGCTCAAGGGCCGGGGCAAACGGGTGACGGCGGAAATCACTGTCCCCCGGCAGGTGATGATCGACAACCTGCGCATCACGCCGCCGCAGATGCACTACGGCCAGGGTATCAGCACCCTGGCCGCCCTGCTCACCAATTCCTCCAACAATGCCGCCCACCCGGCGAACGGGCTGGCCGCCCTCTACCTGGCCACCGGCCAGGACATCGCCAACATCGGTGAATCGAACCAGTGCACCACCTACAACAAGGTGACCCGCGAGGGCGACTACTATTTTTCCATTACTCTGCCGGCGCTGATCATGGCTACCCACGGCGGCGGCACCGCCCTGCCCACCCAGCGCGAATGCCTAGAAATCATGGATTGCTTCGGCAAGGGCAAGGCCCACAAGCTGGCGGAAATCGCCGCCGGCCTGGTGCTGGCGGGAGAACTGTCACTGGGGGCTGCCACCCGGGTCGACAAGGAAACCCGCAAGAACGAGTGGGTGGACGCCCACGAGCGGCTGGGC
>Ga0105096_10000454_pt1 | contig 14177 bp, 11 predicted proteins | sample PPLLak3cmMay2015_FD_87036 | JGI IMG/M metagenome (GOLD analysis project Ga0105096, IMG submission 87036) | Freshwater sediment microbial communities from Prairie Pothole Lake near Jamestown, North Dakota, USA - PPLs Lake P7 Core (1) Depth... | ecosystem: Environmental > Aquatic > Freshwater >... | reverse complement strand
TAACGCTAACCGCTATTAGCATCGAAGAGTGGTTCAATATCCCAATAAGTAACAGAACTATAGCTACTGTAATCATAGCTCCGGAGTAATATATTCTATAATCTTTCTGCATTACCCCCTGTTCCTTTAGTTCTAAAGAAAGCTCATTAGCGGCAATTACATACAATTCCTTTTCAGTGTAGAAATTCTGGTCATGTAATTGGTTATAATGATATTGTGCAGTCGTTTTGCCTGTTACGCCAAATTTTATGGTTCCATTTTTTTTCTTGAATTTAGCTTCTTGCTGATTAATCCAGAGATCGTGTTTGGCACGTTTTTCAGGGTTAATCAATATTTCGTAGGAATGGTTGATTATTTTAGTTATTCTTAGCGCCTCTTGGGCTGATCCGTCAAACTTGTCTGGATGGTACTTCTGAATTAAAGCTTTGTAAGCAGACCTTATTTCGGTATCCGAAGCATTATGTCTCGGAATTTTTAGATTGTCATAGTGAGTGCGGAATCCAGACATAATTTAAAGCTGTAATAATATGTAAAAATTGAGTTTTTGACTTGGCAATATATAAAATTAGTCAAAATTTAATTCTAACACAGACTGGCAGTTAACGGCCAAGTGTCGAGTGTTGCAAATTGGCGGAATCTACAATTGTACAGCCGGCAGCAAGATGGGTTCCTAATCAGTTTAAATGCCAAATACAAAATGATATGTTACTTTTATTGTCCTTAATACGATTCTTTTACTATGTGCATTGGTTGTTTATATGCAACTTTTTGGTCAGTAGAAAGGTCTGATTCGCTGTTATCTTCAGTAAAAAACTTATATATTGTGCCGTTTTTATGTCTTTTTTACACATAAAATTTCTTGTGCTATGCTAGCGCCACATTTAGAGACACTATTAAGGATATGTGTTGTTTTAACGAACGGAATCGCTATAGAGAGTAGACGATGACAGATTCAAGCAGCATGCAAGCGACCATACAGGAAATAATAACCACCCTCAAAAATAAACCCGGCGCACTATTGCCTATTCTGCATGGCGTACAAAATGCCTTGGGTTATGTTCCTGCTGAAAGTGTTCCAACCATTGCCAAGGCATTGAATCTTTCCCGCGCCGAGGTGCATGGTGTCATCAGTTTTTACCATTATTTCCGAGATAATAAGCCAGGCAAACACACGATTCATCTTTGCCGTGCCGAATCCTGTCAGTCAATGGGTGGCAAGCAATTGGAAAATCATGTAAAAACCAGATTAGGCATTGATTTTCACGAAACCACTGCAGATGGCAAATTCACTCTGGAGCCAGTCTATTGCCTGGGCAACTGTGCTTGCTCACCTGCCATGCAAATCGACGAGGAGATTTATGGCCGGGTGACGGCAAACAGTTTTGATTCTGCAATCAATGAAACGGAGGAATTGGCATGAGTATCACAATTTATGTTCCATGCGACTCCAGTGCTATTTCCCTGGGAGCTGATCGTGTCGCTGTTGCTATTACTAAGGAAGCGGAAAAACGAAGTATTGATATTCAGTTAATCCGTAACGGTTCAAGAGGCATGTTCTGGCTGGAGCCACTGGTTGAAGTGGTCACGGATGAAGGTCGCTTAGCTTATGGCCCGGTACAGGTCAGTGATGTCGTCAGCCTGTTTGATGCGAATTTTATAAAGGGGGGATCACACCCCCTGTTTTTAGGTTTGACAGAAGAGCTGGAATATCTGAAAAAACAACAGCGATTAACCTTTGCTCGTATTGGTAAAACAGATCCTGTCAGCCTGGAAGATTATGTTAAAAATGATGGCTATCGCGGTTTAAGGAATGCCTTAAATCTGCCACAAACCGATATTGTTAAAGCAGTGACTGATTCAGGCCTGCGCGGACGTGGTGGTGCAGCTTTCCCAACAGGTATTAAATGGAATACGGTACTTAATACACCATCAGAACAAAAATATATTATCTGTAATGCCGATGAGGGCGATTCCGGCACATTTTCCGATCGCATGGTTATGGAAGGCGATCCCTTTGTATTGATCGAAGGTATGACTATCGCAGGTCTGGCGGTTGATGCAACACAAGGCTATATCTATTTGCGGGTAGAATATCCTCACGCTCACAAAGCACTGGATACTGCTATTGAAAAAGCTTATGAAGCTGGCTATCTGGGTAATGATATTCTAGGCAGCGGTAAAGTCTTTCATCTTGAAGTTAGACTAGGCGCGGGTGCTTACATTTGTGGCGAAGAAACCTCTTTAATGGAAAGTCTGGAAGGAAAACGCGGACTGGTTCGTTTTAAACCGCCGTTGCCAGCTATTAGCGGCTTGTTTGGTAAACCCACCGTTGTTAATAACGTTATTTCCCTGGCATCAGTGCCGATAATTCTGGATAAAGGTGGTGATTATTACCGGGATTTCGGCATGGGACGCTCGCGTGGAACCTTGCCGTTACAATTGGCGGGTAATATTAAACACACTGGTTTAGTTGAATTGGCCTTTGGTTTAACCTTGCGTGAACTGCTGTATGATTTCGGTGGTGGTTCGGCGTCTGGTCGACCAATCAAGGCAGTACAAGTCGGTGGCCCTTTAGGTGCTTATTTGCCTGAATCACAATTTGATACACCTTTGGATTATGAAGCTTTTGCCGCGATCTGGGCGGTATTGGGGCATGGCGGCGTTGTGGCTTTTGACGACACTGTCGATATGGCAGAAATGGCGCGTTACAGTATGGAATTTTGTGCAATTGAATCCTGCGGCAAATGCACGCCTTGTCGTATTGGTTCTACCCGTGGCGCAGAAGTTATGGATGAGATTATCAAGGGGCAGGAGCTTGATAAAAACATACCCTTGTTACGCGATCTTTGCAATACCTTACTTAACGGCTCGCTTTGTGCATTAGGCGGTATGACTCCCTATCCTGTATTGAGTGCTTTAAATCATTTTCCTGAAGATTTCGGGATAGATGATAAAGCCAACGCGGCCTGATAACGACACGAGGAATCAATCATGAGCATCAATAAAGAACAAGATTTTGGCACACCAGCCAGCGCAGCAAGTCAGTTAGTCACTCTGGAAATTGATGGCTTTCAGGTCACGGCACCCGCAGGAACTTCCATCATGCGAGCGGCGGCAAGTATCGGTATTGAAATCCCTAAATTATGTGCCACCGATAGTATTGAGCCATTTGGTTCCTGTCGTCTTTGTGTTGTACAAATTGAAGGTGGCCGCGGAATGCCTGCTTCGTGTACAACACCAGTATCAGAAGGCCTGAAAGTCGTTACCCAAAACCAGAAACTGGCTGATGTCCGCCGCGGCGTTATGGAATTGTATATTTCCGATCATCCGCTGGATTGCTTAACCTGTTCAGCTAATGGCGATTGCGAACTCCAGGATATGGCGGGCGCAGTGGGTTTACGTGAAGTACGTTACAATCCGGTTGAAACTCACCTGAATGCGGCCAAGGATGAAAGTAATCCTTACTTTAGTTTTGACCCCAGCAAATGTATTGTCTGTTCGCGTTGCGTTAGAGCCTGTGAGGAAACTCAGGGGACCTTTGCCTTAACCATAGACGGCCGCGGCTTTGATTCCAAAGTATCGCCCAGTCAAAACCAGGCTTTCATGGATTCCGAATGCGTTTCCTGTGGTGCTTGTATACAAGCCTGCCCAACGGCAACCTTAATGGAAAAATCGGTGATCGATCACGGTCAACCGGAGCATTCGATTGTAACCACCTGCGCATATTGCGGTGTTGGCTGTTCATTCAGAGCTGAAATGAAAGGCGAACAAGTTATTCGTATGGTGCCGCACAAGGACGGTAAAGCCAATCATGGCCATTCCTGTGTGAAAGGCCGCTTTGCCTTTGGTTATGCTACACATAAAGATCGCATTACCAAGCCGATGATTCGTGCCAGTATCAAAGACGCGTGGCGGGAAGTCAGCTGGGAAGAAGCGATTAACCATGCCGCGTCGGAATTAAAACGCATTCAGGCTAAATATGGTAAAGATTCGATCGGTGGAATCACTTCTTCTCGCTGCACCAATGAAGAAGTATATATCATGCAAAAATTGATTCGTGCCGGTTTTGGCAATAATAATGTCGATACCTGTGCACGGGTTTGCCATTCTCCTACCGGTTACGGACTTAAACAAACCTTTGGTGAATCATCTGGCACCCAGGATTTTGATTCGGTTATGAAAGCCGATGTCATTTTGGTAATTGGCGCCAATCCAACGGATGGACATCCGGTATTTGCATCAATGATGAAAAAACGCTTGCGTCAGGGTGCAAAACTGATTGTGGCTGATCCTCGTGAAATTGACCTGGTTAAAAATAGTCCGCATATTAAGGCCGATTATCATTTGAAATTACGTCCCAGTACTAACGTGGCTTTGATCAATGCGCTTGCTCATGTCATCGTAACAGAACAGTTAATGGACGAAGACTTTGTGAATGAGCGCTGTGAAGTTGCATCATTTGCAAAATGGGAAACATTTATTGCCCAGGAACACAATTCGCCGGAAGCAACAGAATCCATAACAGGTGTTCCTGCCGCTGACCTCAGGGCTGCGGCAAGACTTTACGCCAAAGCCGATAATGCCGCTATTTACTATGGTTTGGGTGTAACCGAGCATAGCCAGGGTTCCACCACGGTTATAGGCATTGCCAATCTGGCGATGGCTACGGGAAATTTGGGACGCGTCGGCGTAGGTGTAAATCCTTTACGCGGACAGAATAACGTTCAGGGTTCTTGCGATATGGGCTCGTTTCCACATGAGTTTCCCGGTTATCGCCATGTCTCGGATAATGAAACCCACAAACTCTTCGAAAACGCATGGCATGCTGATTTAAGTTCAGAACCCGGCTTGCGTATCCCCAATATGTTTGATGCGGCACTGGATAAAAGCTTTATGGGCTTGTATTGCGAAGGCGAGGATATAGCCCAGTCCGACCCCGATATCCAGCACGTACATGCCGCTTTACGCGCCATGGAATGTGTCATTGTGCAGGATATATTCCTCAACGAAACCGCTAAATTCGCGCATGTCTTTTTACCTGGCGCGTCATTTTTAGAAAAAAACGGCACCTTTACCAATGCAGAACGGCGCATTTCACCGGTCCGTAAAGTCATGTCGCCATTGGCCGGTTATCAGGATTGGGAAGTCACCCAAATGCTGGCCAATGCTATGGGTTATCCGATGAATTACAGCCATCCATCGGAAATTATGGCTGAAATTGCCAGTCTTACGCCTACTTTTGCCGGTGTAAGTTATGAAAAAATTGACAGGCTGGGTAGCATACAATGGCCGTGCTATGATGAAGAATCCGAGGGTACACCGATCATGCACGAACAAACCTTTATGCGCGATAACGGCAAAGGATTGTTTATGTTGACTCAATATGTCGCCACGCACGAAAAGATTACCCCCAAATTTCCTTTGATTCTGACGACAGGACGTATTTTGTCGCAATATAATGTCGGCGCGCAAACACGGCGCACTGACAATGTTGCCTGGCATGCAGAAGACCGCCTGGAAATCCATCCGCACGATGCCGAAGACCGTGGCCTGAAAACCGGCGATTGGGTAGGTATTAAAAGCCGTGCGGGAGAAACCGTATTACGCGCTTTGATTAGCGAGCGTGTTCAACCCGGCGTGGTCTATACCACTTTCCACTTCCCGGAATCAGGTGCGAATGTGATCACCACCGATAACTCTGATTGGGCAACCAATTGCCCGGAATACAAGGTAACCGCCGTACAAATCACTAAAGTCAGCCAGCCTTCTGAATGGCAGGAAAAGTACCACGCGTTTTCCGAAACACAACTTGACTTGCTCGAACAAGGCATAAACAATGGCTAACGACACTGCCGCCGCAGTGCTGTTATCAAGCGCCGCCACGCAACCGTTGCCTTTAGAATTGGGCTGGCCCAGCTATCAGCAAAGCACCGTTGATCGCTGGCAAGGTGTACTGCATGAACAAAAGCTAGACTATATTGCCGAAGAAGTGCCTATTTCTCTGCTCTACAACGGGTTGCCCCATGTCGTTATGCTGGCAACCCCGAACGATCTTGAAGAATTCGCCTTAGGCTTCAGTATTACCGAAGGCATTATTAAAGCTCCGCAAGAATTATTATCTGCGCGGATTTATAACCGCTCCAATGGCATCGAAGTACAGTTAAAAATTCCAGACCACCGTTTTCAATGTCTGGCAGATAAAGGCCGTAATTTGACGGGCCGTACCGGTTGCGGCCTATGCGGTGCCAGTACTTTAAGGCAAGCCATACGCCAACCCAATCCGGTTAAAGGGGACTTGACCCTATCTTCCTTCGAGTTGGTTTCTGCTTTAATGGACATCAAACAGCACCAGAAACTAAATCAATTAACAGGAGCAGTTCATGCCGCTGCCTGGGCAGAACCTGGACACGGCATTTTGAATATCAGGGAAGATGTAGGACGGCATAACGCGCTGGATAAACTGATCGGGTTTTTACTGCGCACAGGTAAAGACTTATCTTCCGGCTTCGTAATCGTGACCAGTCGGGCCAGTTATGAAATGGTACAAAAAACTGCGTGGGTCGGCATTAGCCTACTTACAGCCGTTTCCGCGCCTACCGGCCTAGCCATAAGGCTGGCAGAAGAAGCAGGACTTACTTTGATCGGTTTTGCGCGTGATGATCAGCATGTCGTTTATACACATCCACACCGCTTAACCCATACCCAATCTCTTATTTAATTGCATACGATGAAAATTGAAAGACTGATCAAAATGGCCAATGATATCGGTGATTTTTTTAATGCGGAAAGCAATAAAGAAATTGCCGCTGAAGGTATAAGAAAGCACATCTTAAGATCATGGGATCCCAGAATGCGGCGTGAGATTATTGCTTATTGTCAGCAAGATGGTACTGCATTGAGTGACTTGGTGAGAACGGCAGTGTCAAGGCTAGAAAAGATTAATCCATGAAAACGACAGATGAATACAGACAAAAGCTGGTAGCTGAACTTATTGATCAGAGTGCCAAGATTGATGTATTGGTAGTGAAATCCCGGCAAGCAACGGAAGATATGAAGCTTAGCTACGATCAGGAACTCGATGAATTGCGGACAAAGCAAAGAGAAATCACTAAAAAATTGCATGCGTTAGAAGAGCTCAGCAGCAGTCCATGGGAAAACATCGGAGACGGTGGTTAAAGCTTTGTTCCGGGCGTTGGTTGGGTTAGGCGTTAGCCGTTAGCCGTATCCCAGTTTTCAGCTGTAGGGCTGCTTATAATTGATCGATTCAAGCCCGGCAAACTTTGCGGCTTTCTTGCCGAACGTCAGCACGATTTCATAATGTAATCCCCGCGCGGAATAGGTAATCAGCAAATCCGCGAGATTGTAGTTTTTTCCCGTCGCTGTTCCAATAAATTCATGCAAAATCTCAATATTCCTGTATGGAATACATTTTTATTAAAGGTAAAACGCCATCATGCTAGACCCCCGTTTATTTAGAATTGATCTTGATTTTGTTAAGGAACAATTAAACAGACGTTCATTTAATTTTAACACTGAGTTTTATGCTGAACTGGAAGCAAGACGCAAAGACGTACAGGTTAAAACCCAGGAATTACAAAATGAACGTAATAGCCGTTCAAAAGCTATTGGACAAGCAAAAGCCAAAGGCGAAGATGTACAGCCGTTATTGAATGAAGTTCAACATTTGGGCGACGAACTTAAAGCGGCGGAAACAGCATTGGCCGGTATTCAGACTGAAATGGAAACGTTGATGGAAGGTATTCCCAATATTCTCGATGAATCCGTGCCTGACGGTAAGAGTGAAGATTTTAACCTTGAGATTAGCCGTTGGGGTGACGAGCCTGAATTTGATTTTGAACCTAAAGATCACGTTGATTTGGGCGCAAAACTGAAAGGAATTGATTTTGAGTTGGGTGCAAAAATTGCCAGTAGCCGGTTTGTAGTCTTGAATGGCCCGTTGGCAAGATTACAAAGAGCCATTATTCAGTTAATGCTGGATACACATACGGCTGAACATGGCTACAGTGAAACTTATGTACCCTTTTTAGCCAATGCGGACAGTTTGAGAGGTACTGGACAACTGCCAAAATTTGAGGCTGATCTGTTTAAAGCCAATGATGATCCGGCTTTATATTTGATTCCGACAGCGGAAGTTCCAGTTACGAATATTGTCAGGGATGTGATTGTTGATGCCAAGGAGCTGCCGCTCAAATTTGTCTGTCATAGTCCGTGTTTTCGCAGTGAAGCGGGTGCTTATGGGCGCGATGTGCGCGGCATGATCCGTCAGCATCAATTTGAAAAAGTCGAGTTGGTGCAAATTGTAAAGCCGGAAGATTCACTTAAAGCGCATGAAGATCTGACTAGCCATGCGGAAAATATCCTGAAAAAATTAAACCTGCCTTACCGCAAGATGTTGTTATGTGCGGGTGATACCGGTTTTTCATCAGCAAAAACCTACGATCTTGAAGTATGGCTACCGGGGCTGGGCACTTATCGGGAAATTTCGTCTTGCAGTAATTTCAAGGATTTTCAAGCGCGGCGTTTGCAGGCCCGTTGGCGTAATCCTGAAACCGGCAAACCTGAATTGGTGCATACCTTAAATGGTTCAGGTTTGGCAGCAGGCAGAACCCTGATTGCGGTTATGGAAAATTATCAGGATGCGCAAGGGCGTATTCGGATACCTGATGCATTGCTGCCTTATATGGGCGGATTGAACGTTATCGAGTAATCTGGAATAATCATGCTAAAGGAGTGATCGATTCACACTTCTTTGCAATAAAAAAGGGAGGGTTATTGCTAACCCTCCCTTTTTTGTTTGATAACTCTTAATTCACTTCAAGAGTTACCGGTCTAACAAAACGCCTACTAACGTTATTGAGGGTTTAGAGGTTGTTGAGGTTTGCCTTCAATTTCCAATTGTACGCGACGGTTGTTGGCGCGCCCTGCTTCAGTTTCATTAGTGTCTATGGGTCGAGTGAAGCTAAATCCACGAGAAGTAATATCGGTTCTACCGCTTCCTTCAATCAGGTACTTTTTGACTGCATTTGCACGGCGCTCGGACAATTTTTGGTTATAATTGAATGAGCCGACATTATCTGTGTGACCTTGTACTTCAATTTGTTTCTCAGGATGATCTTTGATTTTTTGAGCAGCATTATCAAGATTTCCAAAGTATTCCGGTTTAATATTGTATTTATCGAAGTCAAATTTTACATCAACAATCCAGCATCCAGTTATGCTAACTGGAACGCCGGGTAAGGTGTTAGGACATTTATCATTACAATCGTTAACGCCATCTTTATCCCCATCAAGTGTGGAGCAGTCTGCCGCGCCGGATTTCAAGAAAATGCTCTTAACAAAACTAGCCATATGTTCAGGGCCTGAAATGCTATCAGCCGTTACGCCATAGCCACAGCCAGCAATATTAGAGAGTTGATTCAAGAGGGTTATGCCGGATCTTTCTTCTGCGTTGCCAACCCAGACAGAATACACGCATAATCTGTCCCCATATTTTTGTTTCAAAGACTGCATCTCTTTAACACCGTCAGAGTCCAGATGATGACCATCACTGAGTATTAAAACAGCAATGTTACCCGCTGTTGCAGATAGGTCTTTGTTTGTTTCTTCAATACCGCTTTGAATAGGTGAGCCACCGCTGGCACAAGTCAGCGTATCTATGCCGCTTCCGAAAGTTGATTTTGAGTAGCTGGTAGGGGCCTGGTTAAGCTGGGTAAATCCCCCTGACAAGCACTTGCCAAAGCCAAAGCTGCGGATACTTGAGGTTAACTTAAGATCAGGAATAGTTTGGTTGATTCTGTTGAGGATTTCTTTTTCAATTGAAAATTTTGTAGGATTAGGCTGAGCAGGGTAGCCAACGCCTAAATATTCTTGTCTCATTGACCCTGAGGAGTCATTAATAACAAAGAAATTATCTGCTTTTTGTACATACTGGCCGGAGGTAAGCAAACCATTCAAGTCCTGGGCTTGAAAAGTTTCAAAAGTACTTGTAGGTTGTGAGGCGCAGCCTGACAATAGCAGGGCTGCAATAGATGCCGCGGTTATTAGTATTTTTTGCATTGTAAATCCCCTTATTATTTTTAATAAACTGATCAAGATAAGTCAAACGTTATGCGGTATCATTGAATCAGTCTGGATTCTAGCATTGTCTTAATTTAATTGAAATAGCATGTTATATTTAACACCCTGCAAATAATGAGGTTGTTTTGTTAAACTGAAGTTATTCTTACTTAATAACAAAATTATTTGCAGTAGTGACTGAGCAACAAGTTTTATTGAAGGGGTTTTCGTATAATGTATAAGCTATTAAGATTATTTATTTTTTCTTGCCTGTTATCATTGTGTGTGAGTGCACAGGCTGAAGAGTCATCGGCACAAGCAGCTATTCAACAATCTGCCGAGCAAGGTGATGCCAAGGCGCAAGCCAAGCTTGGGGCTATGTATCTATTGGGTAATAGCGTTGAAAAAGATGAGCAAAAAGCAGCTGAATGGATGTTAAAAGCCGCTAATCAAGGGCATATTGAGGCTGAGGTAATAGTCGCAGCGATGTATGATCGAGGCTTGGGTGTAAAAAACGATGTTAAAATGGCTACCCAATGGTACGAAAAGGCGGCAGCCCAAGGAAATACAACTTCAATGGCCATCCTGGGGAAAAATGAAGTTGCCAAGGGCGGTGTTGCATTTAGCTATCAAGGTATGCGTTTAAGTGCTGCTAAACAAATCCCGACTGAGTACGCTAAAAGAATTTTACTGACGAAATAATATCATAATGAGTACAACTACACGTTTTGCCCCGAGTCCAACGGGATATTTGCATGTCGGCGGTGCGCGCACGGCTTTATTTTCATGGCTTTATGCTCGTAAACATGGTGGAAAATTTATTTTACGGATTGAAGATACCGATCTGGAGCGTTCAACTCAGGAATCGGTTAATGCCATTCTCGAAGGAATGACGTGGCTGGGCCTGGACTATGATGCCGGGCCTTTTTATCAAACGCATCATTTTGATCGTTATAAAGAAATTATTCAGCAGTTATTAGCTCAGGGTGATGCTTATTATTGCTACTGTAGCAAAGACGAATTGGAGCAATTACGTACCGAGCAAATGGCGAATAAAGAAAAGCCACGCTATAACGGTAAATGTAGAGGCACTGAGGAGTTTCAACAAGACAGGGAGCCGGTTATACGCTTTAAAAATCCGGTTGATGGCGTAGTTACAATCCCGGATTTGGTTAAAGGTGACATTGTAGTTGCCAATAAAGAGCTGGATGATTTGATTATCGCCAGAGCTGATGGCACGCCAACCTACAATTTAACCGTTGTTGTTGATGATATGGACATGAAAGTCACGCATGTTATCCGGGGTGACGATCATATCAATAACACCCCCAGGCAGATGAATATTCTTAAGGCCCTGGGTGCAAAGCTTCCGAAATATGCGCATTTACCCATGATTCTGGGTCCTGATGGCGCTCGTCTATCAAAACGTCATGGTGCGGTGAGTGTGATGCAGTTTCGTGATGAGGGCTATTTGCCTGAAGCATTGTTGAATTATCTGGTGCGTCTGGGTTGGTCTCATGGCGATCAGGAAATCTTCTCTATAGACGAGATGGTCGAGTATTTCGAATTGGATGATGTCAATGTATCAGCATCGACTTTTAACATGGAAAAGCTGTTATGGTTAAATCATCAATATATTATGAATAGCGACCCTGTTCACGTGGCACGTCATTTAAGCTGGCATATCGGGCAGTTAGGTATTGATCCTGCTGACGGGCCGGAGTTGATTGATCTTGTAAAAGCGCAAAGAGAACGTAGCAAAACCCTGGTCGAAATGGCAGCTGCCAGCGTTTATTTCTATAAAGACTTTGATTCCTATGATGAAAAAGCGGTTAAAAAGAATTTCACTCCCGGCACGGATCATGTTTTAGCACGTTTACACGATGAATTGGTGGCCGTGACGGATTGGAATGGAGAGACAGTGCATCAAATTATCGTAAATCTTGCCGAAACTATGGGGCTTAATCTGGGTAAAGTGGCACAGCCTCTCCGGGTCGCAGTTTGTGGTTCGGCAGTTTCACCAGCCATTGACGTCACTTTATCATTACTTGGGCAAGAAAAAACCCTTTTTAGAATAGAAAAAGCCATAAATTATATAAGAAATTTAAATTAGTGTTGAATGTAACGAGCATTTGCTGTAGAATGCCCGTTCTTCACTTGGGGGCCATAGCTCAATTGGTAGAGCGCAACACTGGCAGTGTTGAGGTCAGCGGTTCGATTCCGCTTGGCTCCACCAAGAAGAAAAAGTTGATTAAAATATCTAGTCCCCATCGTCTAGCGGCCTAGGACACTGCCCTTTCACGGCGGTAACAGGGGTTCGAACCCCCTTGGGGACGCCATTTTAATGGCTCACATGAGTTACACCGATTTTTTTATACCAGGCATAAAAAATCGAAAGTTTTAATTTTTTCGTCCTATCCTTTATGGATAGTCTGAAATTAGGCCAGACTAAACCCGTTTAGTCCCCATCGTCTAGCGGCCTAGGACACTGCCCTTTCACGGCGGTAACAGGGGTTCGAACCCCCTTGGGGACGCCATAAAATAAAAGGCTTATCATTTGATAAGCCTTTTTTTTGCCTGTTAATTTCGCTTTATTAAAAAAACGTCCCAATCTTTCTCAAAGATAGGATTAGGGTGAGGATTTTCAAAAAGTGCAATCCATGACCGTATGTAGTATAAAATGAATTCTGAAGATTTTATTTTCACATTTTATTTTCAAAGGAGAAGATATGATGCATGAATCACTATATGACTACAGTGGCGACCCCGATTTATTAAACACATTTCGTGAGATGGTTGCAGTAAATGCTTATTATAGAGCCGAAAAAAGAGGTTTTGAACCCGGTCATGAATTGGATGACTGGTATGAAGCCGAGCGGGAAATAACAAACATCTACCACTATTGGTTTCAGTAAGTTGCAAGATCTATTAAAGGGAAGGTGGAGATGTATTGCGGTGTTACCCGAACTAATTAGAAGTTACGTTCGGGGTCACAAAGATGGGTTAAGAATTCAATTCTGAAGATTTTTTTTCAATAATAACCAACTTTTCCGACTCAATCCCCAGTAACAATTTGCCTTTTAATAATCCAACTAATTCTCTGCCGGCCATAGTAAATCGCCAGCCGTGCAGGAGCGGGCATTCGTCATCGTCATTGAACATTAGTACCTCAAGATCTTTACGTGAAGCGAGAATGGTTGGATTTAATGAGTTTTCTTCGGCGCGTATTCTTACTAATCCCGTTAAAATATCCAATATGGCTTCTTGTTGCTGGGTTTTTTTAGCGGGCCGGTCTTTTTCGTTTAAGGGAAGTGGCGCACGGTTCTTGGCAGCAGTTATTAATTGGCACAGTTCTTTACCATAACGGTTTACTGCACGCTCATTAATACCTCGCACATTAGCTAATTCCCCAATTGTTTCGGGTTGTAGTTTGGCTAAATCAAAAAGCAATTCATCACGCAATAGCCAACTTTTGGGGCGATCCTCAGCTTGTGCTGTCTTTTCTCGCCATTGCGCCAGAGTTTGAATGATGGACAACTGTTTCCCTGTTAGTTTATTTTTGCCTTTAATTTTAAACCATGCTTTTTCGGGTGCTGCCTTATAAAGCGCTGGATTTGTTAGTTCGGCAAAATCATGTTTTAGCCAATCAATCCTCCCCAATTCTGTCAGTTTTTTAACCATAATTTGATAGATCTGACATAAATAAATCACATCATCGGCTGCATATTCAATTTGAGCTTCGGTTAATGGTCGTTTGCTCCAATCGGCCCGGGTGTGAGCTTTGTTCAAATTAATACTTAACAAGCTGGAGACCAGCATGGCATAACCTGGATTATCCTGAAAACCTAACAAAGGAGCGGCTACTTGGGTATCAAAAACCGGTGCAGGCAATTTGCCGGTCGATTGATAAAAAATTTCCAAATCTTGCCGACAGGAGTGAAATACTTTAACGATATCAGGGTTGTAAATTGCCTCAAAAAGATCATCCAGCTTAGGTAAGGCAATCGGATCAATACAGGCAACCCATTCGGGTGTCGCTATTTGCAACAAGCAAAATTTTGGATAATAGGTCTTTTCACGCAAAAACTCGGTATCAAGCG
>Ga0105096_10000451_pt1 | contig 14218 bp, 14 predicted proteins | sample PPLLak3cmMay2015_FD_87036 | JGI IMG/M metagenome (GOLD analysis project Ga0105096, IMG submission 87036) | Freshwater sediment microbial communities from Prairie Pothole Lake near Jamestown, North Dakota, USA - PPLs Lake P7 Core (1) Depth... | ecosystem: Environmental > Aquatic > Freshwater >... | reverse complement strand
CAGGCCGACGTCCTTGCGCTCGATGGTCTGGAACGGGTTGTTGGAGCCCGAGGTGTTGGTGGTGAACGAGCCGGTGATGAAGGGCACGTTCTGGCCGACGACGATCTTCGCCTCCTCGTTGTCCAGCGACACCATGTTGGGCGTGGCCAGGATGTTGGCGTCGACCTTGGTCTCCAGGAAGCGCGCCAGCGCGCCGATGTTCCACAGGTCGCCCACCTTCTGCAGGATGCCGAAGTTCAGGCCGGCCGGTATCGCCAGCGCGGCCAGACCGGTGCGGCCCTGGTTGATGGCGGCGGTGAGGTTGACGATGTTCGGCTGCCCGTAGTTGGTGCCGCCGACGTAGTTGGTCGAGCTGTTCTGGTCGCCCGAGATGGCCTGCCACTGGATGCCGATCTCGGCGGCCTTGTCGGCGTCGACCTTGACGATCAGCGTCTCGATGTAGATCTGCGCGCGACGCGAGTCGAGCTGGTCGATGACGTTGCGCAGCTGGCGGTACAGCGGCTCGGGCGCGGTGATGATCAGCGAATTGGTCGAAGGGTCGGCCTGGATGAAGCCGCCGGTGGACGGGCCGGCCGAGGCCGAGACAGGGGTCGCCGAGGGCGAGGCGGCCGTCCCGACGGGCTCGGCCGTGCGCACTGGCTGTGGCGTGGTGGCCGCGGCGACGCCGCCGGCGCCGCCGCTCCCCGGCAAGGTGCCGGCGGCGAAGGCCGCGCGCAGCACCGCGGCGAGCTTCACCGCGTCGGCATTCTTCAGGTACACGACCCAGATGTTGCCGGCGGGGTTGCCGCCAGCGCTGGGCTGGTCCAGCTTGGCCACGATGGCGCGCGCCATCGCCAGCTTGGCCGGATTGGCGGCGCGCACGATGAGCGAGTTGCTGCGCGGTTCGACCATGACGGTCACGCTGCCGCCGGCCGCCGGCAGGCCGGGCTGGGCCGGCCCGGCGCCGCCGTCGCTCAGGCGCTGCACGATCGGCGACAGGTCGCCGGCCACCGCATGCTTCAGCGTGATCACCTCGGTGTCGGTGCTGTTCGGCTGGTCGAGCGCCGCGATGATCTTGGCAATGCGCTGCAGGTTGTCCGCATAGTCGGTGATGACCAGCGAACTGGTGCCCGGGCTGGCGTTGATGGTGTTGTTGGCGCTGATCAGCGGGCGCAGCACCGCCACCAGGTTGTTCGGGTTCTCGTGGTTGAGCTGGAAGATCTGCGTGATGATCTGGTCGCCGCGGATGGCCGGCGGGCCCACCGACACGGTGCCCGTCTGCAGCTTGGCCTCGGCCTCCGGCACGACCTTCAGCAGGCCGCCGTTCTCGACCATCGTGAAGCCCAGCCCGCGCAGCGCCGACAGGTAGTTCAGGTAGGCCTCGCGCACGCTCAGCGGCTGGTCGCTGTACAGCGTCATCGTGCCCTTGACCCGGGGGTCGATGGCGATCTGGCGCTCGATCATCGCGCCCATCGCGCGCGTCACGGCCTCGACGTCGGCATTCACGAAGTTCACGGTGACCGGTGCGCGCGACTTCAGCGCCGGGCTGTGGCCGGGGGAGGCGTTGGCGCTGCGCGGCCGTGCGGGCGCGTCGGCGGCCGTCTGCGCCTGCAGCACGGGCATGCCGGCCAGCAGCGCGGCCAACGCGACGGCCCCCGGCCGGACCCGCCGCGGTGCGATGCCCAGCGTAGGCATGGAAGGTCGGCGCTGTGTCATGGTCATCCGATCGAAAGGATCGAGCGCGCACCCTGACGTCGCCCGAAGAAATTCAGCACATTGTCCAGGTCGCCCTCGGCGCCGGGCGCGGCCTGCGCTTCGCCGCGAAAGCGCAGCTGCGTGCCGGTCCACTGTCCGCTGCCGCTCAGCTGCAGCGCGCCGTCCAGGGTGCTGAGCGTGAACAACGGGCCCTGGTCGCCGTTGCCGCCGTCCAGGTGCAGCCGGTAGCTGCCCAGGCGCTCCAGCGGCGTCATGGCCGTGCCGAGGTCGCGCAGTTCCAGGTCGGCGTTCCCGGCGAGGCGCCAGCGCCCGGCCGCACCTTCCGCGCGCAGGCCGCTGCTCGAGAGGCGCAGCGTGCCGCTGGGTTGCAGCGTGTTCCAAGGGGCTCCCAGCCCTGTCAGCCACGCGGCGGGCCATTCGCCGAGCGGGCCTCGGCCGGGCTCAAGCTGCAGCGTCAACCGGCCCAGCCCTGGGCCAAGAAGCAGCAGCACCTCGTCGGGAATGCAGCAGGGCTGGCGCAGACGCAACTCCAGCGCGGCGCCCTGCAGTCCGATGCGCCAGGCCAGGCGGCCGTTGTCGAGCAGGGCCGCGCTGCGGCTGTCGGCCCCACCGGTGAGCGCGGGCACGGCGCTGCCGTTCCAGACCGTGCCGCGCGCCTCGCTGAGCAGGAGCCTCTGGCCGCTGTAGTGTCCCACCGCGGCCGCCAGCCAGTTGGCCGGGGCAAAGGCAAGCACCGCGAGCAGCGCACCACAGGCAGCGCCCGCCCAGGCCCAGCGCGTCGCGGCCCGGCGTCGGCGCTCCCAGGCCAACTGCGCGAACGTGGACTCGGCATGCAGACTGCTGCCTCCGCGCAGAGGCGCCCTGCGCCCGCGCCAGCGTTCGAGGCCGAGGCTCAGGCCCATCGGCAGACTCCATGCCAGCGACCTGCCGCAGCCATCAGCCGCCCCCGCCGATGTTGAGCACAATGCTGCCGTTGAAGCCTTCCCCGCCGCGCGACAGCTGGGCTTCGGCCGGGCGCGCGCGCGCGCCTTCGCGCGCCTCGGTCAGCCATTCGATCAGCTGCGCGCTGCTCACGCCGTTCAGCGTCAGTACCGCACGGTTGCCCTGCAGCGACAGCCGCGCCTTGTTGCCGAGCGGGTCGCTGGCCGCGCGCAGAGCCTCGGCCGATTGCTCGGCACTCAGCGGCGCCGCGTTGCGCAGCTCCTTTGTCTCGGCGGCCAGCAGCCGCATGGCCTGCGTCTGCGCGTCCAGCGCCTCGAGTTGCACCGGTGCCTCGCGCAGCGTGCGCAAGGCAGGTTGCAGGCCCACGGACCACACCAGAAAGGTGGCCAGCACCAGCAGCGCGACGCCCACCAGGCGGCGTTCGCGCGCGCCCAGCCCAAGCCAGCGCGCACGCAGCGCCGACCACTGCGCCTGAAGCGCTGCCGGCGGCCCCGGGCGCGAGGCCGCGGTCACGAGCGCCCTCCGGAGGCGGCCGCCCGGCTGAGCGAAATGCGGCCCTCGGCACTCTCCACCGCCCAGCCGCCGGGGCGCAACTGCTCGCGAAAACCCTGCAGCTGCTGCTCGGTCCAGCCCGGTGCTGCCCAGGAAAGGCGTCCGGGCTCGAAACGCAGGGTCTGCACCGGGCCTTGACCCTCGGGCCAGGCGGAAGCCGCCGCGCCGAGCAGCGTCTCCAGGTCGCCTTCGCCGGGGCGTCCGGCGGCGGCGCGCAGCAGCTCGGTCTCGCGACGCATCTGCAGCGGCGCATCGAGCACGGCGCGCACGTTCGGGAAACTGCTCCTCAGCAGCTGCTCCTGGGTCAGACGCTGTGCGGCGATCGCCTGACGCTGCTGCCAAGCGAATGCATTCAGGCCGATCAGCTGCAGCAGCAGCAGGCTGGCGAGGCCGATGCGCACCGGCCGCCAGGCCGGGCTGAGAAACCGCCGCGCGGCGTCGGCCAGGGCGCGCACCCCGCGATGGCGCGGCGCCAGGTCGAACTGGCGAAGATTCCAAAGCGACCGCGCGGCCTGCAGCGCGCGCTCGCCCTCGGTCTGCACACGCACGCTGGTGCCCAGCCACCGCTCGGCCGGAGCCGCCACCGCAGGCTCGGCCGTCCACTGCGTGGGCTGGTCGAGCATGCGCGGCAGCAAGGCGCGCGCCAGCGAGCCGTCCAGGCGCAGCAGGTGCAGCCCCTGTTCGTCGCTCAGGCTGAGCAGGGTGCCGGCGTCGCCGGCCGGCGTCGCCGGGGCCTCGAAGAAGTGCCCCTGCGGCGTGTCACCGGGCCAGGCCGCGGGCAGCACGCGCTCGACCCGCAGGCCCGCCTGTTCCAGGCGCTCCAGTTCGCTCCTCAGCCAGGCCTTGTGCGTGGCCGCGATCCAGGCCGGCTGCCCTGCCGCCGCGCCCGGAGGCAGCGCCAGGTGCAGCGCGTCGTCGTCTTCGAGCAGTTGTTCCTCGAGCATCCCGCCCAGGGCTGCGCGCAGTCTTGCGGCAGGCGCCTTGGGCACGGTGATGCGATGCCAGCTGAGGTCGCTGTCGGCCAGCACGGCCAGCACGCTGTCGGCGCGCGGCAGCAGGGCCGGCTGCGCACGCCCCTGCGAGCTTACCTGCAGCCCGTCGTTGCTGAGCACATAGGCGTAGCCATCCGCGCCCGCGGCGGGCGGGCTGTCGGCCGCGTGTGCGCTCAGCCGAGGGCGCGGCGGAAGCAGGATGACGAGCACGGACATGGGTCGGCAAGGCTACGGCGAGCGGACAGTTATATCAGCCTGTAGCACAGCCAAATCAAAGACTTGGACTGCATTTCTGTGGCTTGTTCGCGGCAGGGTGTCGGACACGGCCGCACTCAGTTGAGGTTGGGGTCGACGCTCTGGCGGACACGGGCGAGCGGCACGATCTCACGTCCTCGGCGCTGCACCAGGAGTCTTTCTTCCAGCACCCGCCCCTCCATGCGCAAGCTGCCGCTGATCTCGAAGTAGTTCGACCCGACGCTCAGCCGCTTGGGGTCGAGCGCGCCCTCGCGCGGCACCTCCGGACGCGCGTCGTTCAGGCTCTTGAACGGCCGGCGGCGCTCCAGGCGCTTGGCGCTGGCAGCGTCCAGTTCGATCACCGCGGCCAGCAACTCGGCCGTCGCGGTGTTGATGTTCAGCGGCGTCGGCTCCGGCAGCAGGTCGACGTAGGGGCGCAGCTGTTTCAGCGCTGCGGCATCCAGCCCCAGCCAAGCCAACTGCTCGAAGCTGCGCGGCATCAGCGCGGCACCCTCGTCAGAGGCGTCGTCCAGTCCTTGTTCCTGCCCCAGCTCGGCCAGCCGGGCGGCCAGCAGGCCATTGGCCAGCGTCTGCGCCGTGGCGGGCGACACGCCGGAGGCCTCGCAGATGCGCACCAGGGTCGCCAGCTCGGCGGGTATCAGCTTCCTCGTCGCCGGGTCGATCAGGTTGCGCAGGTTGTAGCGCTCCTGCGCATCGCGTATACCCCCTCCCAGGAAGGCCTCGGGGGCGTTCTCGACATTGTTGTTCCGGTCCTGGGCCAGCAGGCTGGAAAGCGACGCCTCCTGCAATCGAGTGCCCCAGGGCTCGCCGGCATGGTCCACCCCGGGCGTGCGCGCGTCCACGCGCAGGATGACCCGGCCGAGATCCAGCGCGCCGGCGAGGATCCAGCCGGCCTGCGATCGCGTGCGCTCGGCGCTTTCCACGCCGATGGCGCGCGACTGCTGCCAGACCATGCCGGCCGCCAGGGTGCTGACCAGCGTCAGCACGAGCATCGCCACGAGCAGCGCGGCGCCGCGCGACGCCTGCCGCGCCCGAAGCCGGGGTGCCCGCTTCGCCGTCATGGCATCTGCGGCGCCAGCGCCAGATCGCGCGTCAGCCGCAGTTCGTCGAAAGCCAGCACCAGGCGCACGCCGCCCGGCGGCTGCTCGCGTCGCGGGGCACTGGCGCCGGGCTCGGCAGGCTGCAGGTCGCCGCTGGACTGGGCGTTGCTCCAGCTGTTGCCGCGGAAGAACTCCACCTGCACCGCGCTCACGCCTTCGAGCAGCAGCAGCTGGCCGGGCTCGTTGCCCAGCAACTGCTGGCTGCGCAGCCAGCTCTCCTGCAGATCGGCCGCCCGGGTGACCACAGGCCCGGTCCAGCGCAGCCACTGCGACCCCTGCAGCGACCAGGTCACCAGTTGCAGGCCGCCGCCGGCGCGACGCACCAGGCGCAGCGTGGCGCCATCGAAGGCCAGCGCAGGCACCGTGGCGCTGTCCTGCACCGCCATCAGGTCCTGCTCCCACTGCGCCATCACCGTGTTCAGGCGGAGGCTGCGGTCGAGCTGCGCCTGGCTGATGTCGCGGGCGCGCACGATGCCGTCGATGCCGCGCCAGGCCATCGCGCTGAGCACGGCCATGATTGCCAGCGCCACCAGCACCTCGACCAGCGTGAAGCCGCGCAGGCGCGGCGGCCCGGGCATCGGCATGCTTGGCATCGGACGCATCACGGCCGGTAGAGCAGCGTCGACAGGCGCACCAGCTGCCGGCCGGCCTCGTCGCTGACCACGGCGTCGATCAGGCGCAGGTCGCCGTACTGGGTGGCCACGACCAGCGTGCGGCCGGCGTAGCTGCGGCCCAGCTGCTCGCAGGCGAAGCTGGCCTCGCCGATGCCCGGGAACTGCCGGGTCAGCTTCAGGTTGGTGAGGTGGTTCTCGGCGCACCACTGTGCCGCGACCACTTCGGCCAGGCGTTGCGAGTTGTCGACCAGTACGCCGGCGGCGCGCAGCCCGGCAGCCAGCGCGATGGCGATCACCGCCACGGCGACCAGCACCTCGACCAGCGTGAAGCCGCGTCCGCGCCGACTCATTGGTCGGCCTCGCCTCGTTCCACCGCAAAGGGGCCGAGGCCGTCCGTGGCCAGCACCAGGCGGCGGTCGGCCAGGCGCAGCACGATGCGCTGCGCGCCGATCAGCGGCTCGGGGCCGAGTTGCACCGACGTGCCGCCGACGACCTCGGCGCGCACCTGGGGCTCCAGCCAGCGCGTGGGCAGCGGCATCGGCCGCGTCTTCGCGCCCGACTGCTGCACGAAGCGGAAGTCGGCCTCGACCTGCTCGTCGAGCGGCAGCCACAGCACGGTCAGGCCCGAGACCCGCGATTCGGCCCGTGCCGACTCGAGCAGCGCACTCAGGCGCTGCGCCTCGGTCTCCAGGCGCGTGGCTGCAGGGTCGCGCAGCGCCAGGCTGACCACGCCGGCCGCCACGGCGACCAGCGCAACCACGATCATCAGCTCGATCAGCGTGAAGCCGTGGCCGGGCCGCGACGCCGGCACCGCACCGGGGGCGCGCCGCTGCCGGCTACTGCCAGGAGCCGATGTCGGCGTTGTTGCCTTCGCCACCGGCCGTTCCGTCGGCGCCGAAACTGAAGACATCGATCTCGCCCTTCACGCCCGGATTCACGTACTGGTACGGACGCCCCCATGGGTCGTTGGGCAGCTTGTCCAGGTAAGGCTTCCAGTTCGGCGGCGCCACGCCCACCGTCGGTCTGCGCACCAGGGCCTCCAGGCCCTGCTCGGCGCTGGGAAAGCGCTGGTTGTCCAGCTTGTAGAGCTTCAACGCCTGCACCAGGTTGCTGACGTCGGTGCGCGCCGCGGTGACGCGCGCGTCGTCGGCGCGGTCGAGCACGTTGGGCACGATCAGCGCCGCCAGCACGCCGATGATCACCAGCACCACCATCAGTTCGATGAGCGTGAAGCCGCGCACGATCACGGCACGCTGAATGGGCTTGGACATCATGTGGGTAGGCGATTTCGAAGTTGAGCTGCATGATAATCGCCGTATGCTTTCGCGCGTCGCCGCATTCGTGATCTGGGCCGCGGTCGCCGCCAGCCTGGTGTTCTGGGTACTGCGGTTGGTGGTGCAACCGGCCGCCGTGCCGGCGCACGCCACGGTGGTTTCGGCGGCGCCGGCGTACAGCGGCGACCTGGCTCGGCTGTTCGGCGCCGACGCGCCGCCGTCGCAACCTTCGCTGGCCGCTGTGCCGGTGGCCCAGCCCGACGCGCGCTTCCGACTGGTCGGCGTCGTCGCGCCGCGCACGAGTTCCGCTGCCGGCACGGGTGTCGCGCTGATCGCCACCGACGGCAAGCCGGCCAAGGCCTATCGCGTGGGCGCTGCGGTGGACGGCGACCTGGTGCTGCTTGCGGTGCACTCGCGTGGTGCGTCGCTCGGCGCGCGCGGCCAGGCTGCGCAGGTGGCCCTGCAGTTGCCGGCGTTGCCGCCTCCGGCCACCGGCACGCTGCCCGGCTCGCCCGGCTTCAATCCGCCTGCGCCGGCGGCGCCGATGGTGTTGCCGCCCCCCCCACGGCCGTTGCCGCCGCAGCCCGTGCTGCCGCCGGCGGCCGTGAACCCTGCTCCCGTCGAGATCGAACCGCAACCCGACCCGTCGAGCCGCCCGCGCGTTTGATTCGACACCGCTGCGGGCCGCCGGTGGCTGCCAATGACGCCATGACCAGCAACGTTGCCCTGCCGGCTGCGCAGATGCCGGAAAGCCTTAGCGAGGAACTGCGCCGCTTCGCCCCCTTCGACCGCATGGCCGCGGCCGATCTGGAGACCTTCATCGCGCGCTGTGCGCAGCGGCGCTACGCCGCTGGGGAAACCATCCTGCGCCCGGACGACGGTCCGGTGTCGCGCGTGCTCTTCCTGCGCCGCGGCAACGTCGCCGGCGGGCCCAAGCGCGGCGATCCGCTGGGCGGGGGCTTCCTGCTCGAGCCCGGGGAACTGTTCCCGGTGGCGGCGTGGCTGGACCGGCGCGCCGTGAGCGCGCCCTACCGCGCGGCCGACGAGTGCTACTGCCTGGAGGTGCCGGCCGATGCGCTGCGCGAACTGGCGCAGCAGTGCCACGTGCTGGGCGAATACCTGAACGGCCGGGCGCAGCACGTGATGGCGCTGTCGCGCGAGTCCGCGCGCACCGCGCTGGCCTCACAGGCACTGGCCGAGCAGTCGATGGAGGCGCGCCTGGGCAACCTGCTGCGGCGCGGCCCGATCGCCTGCGGCGCGCAGGACCCGCTGCGCGAGGTGCTGCAGCTGATGCACGACAAGCGGGTCGGCTCGGTGCTCGTGCTCGACGACGGCGGTGCGGCCCGGGGCATCTTCACGCGACACGACGTGCTCGAGCGCGTAGCGCTGGCGCAGCCGCCGATGGACACGCCGATCGGCACGCTGATGACGCAGCCGGTGCACACACTCGATGTCGAACGCAGCATTCAGGACGCCGTGCTGCTGATGTCGCGTCACGGCGTGCGCCACGTGCCCGTGACCGAGCGCGGCCGCGTCGTCGGCATGGTCTCGGAGCGCGACCTGTTCGCGATGCAGAGGCTGTCGCTGCGCCGGCTGAGCGTTCAGCTGCGCGAGGCCGCCGACCTGCAGGCCCTGGTCGCCCAGGCGCCCGATATCCGCCGCCTGGCGCGCACGCTGATGGCGCAGGGGCTGTCGGCGCGCTCGCTGACCGAGCTGGTGAGCCAGCTGAACGACGCGCTCACGCAGCGCGCGGTGCAGCTGGCGGCGCAGCAGCTGGGGCTGGACCTGAAGCGGGCCTGCTGGCTGGCCTTCGGCTCGGAGGGGCGCTCCGAGCAGACCATCGCCACCGACCAGGACAACGGGCTGGTCTTCGCCAGCGACGACCCGGCCGCGGACCGTCCCGCGTGGCAGGCACTGGGCCGGCTGGTCAACGACACGCTCGACGCCTGCGGCTACCCGCTGTGCAAGGGCGGCATCATGGCCCGCGAGCCGGATTGCTGCCTCAGCGTCGACGAGTGGATCGCACGCTTTGGCCAGTGGATCGACCAGGGCGGCCCCGAAGAGCTGCTCAAGGCGAACATCTTCTTCGACTTCCGCCCGCTGGCCGGCGAGCTGTCACTGGCCGCGCCGATGCGCGAGTTCGTGCTCCGGCGCGCGGCGCAGATGCCGCGCTTCGCGCGACAGATGGCGCAGAACGCGCTGCGCAACGCCCCGCGACTGAACTGGATGGGTGCGCTGGATCCGCAGCGTGACGGCGATCAAGAGTGGATCGACCTGAAGCTGCACGGCACGATGATCTTCGTCGACGCGGCGCGCCTGTACGCGCTGGCACACGGCATCGATGCCGTCGGCACGCGCGCCCGGCTCGAAGGCGTGGCTGGGCCGCTGCGCGTGGACGACCGGGAATGCCGCACCTGGATCGGCGCCTTCGAGTTCCTGCAGATGCTGCGCCTGCGCGTGCAGGTGCAGGAGGGCGCGCGCAGCTACGAGCAGAACGCGAACCTGCTCGACCTGCGCACGCTGAACGCCATCGACCGGCGCATCCTGAAGGAATCGTTCCGCGCCGGCCAGCGTCTGCAGCAGCGCCTGAAGCTGGACTACATGCGCTGAGGCGGGCGACCTGCGGCCTCGGCCATCGGCGTGGGTTGTGACGGGCCCGGGTCCTCGCCGTCGGCGACCTCGGTGAGCAGCGCGGCGGCGCCGCGCACCAGCGGCCAGGCCAGCGTGGCGCCGGTGCCGTCGGTGGTGTCGAGGCCCAGTTCGAGCAGGGCCGACGCTCGGAACAGGTGCAGCGCGCGGTCCAGTCCGCGATGGGCCTGGCTGCGGCAGAACACGCAGTAGTCGGTGACCGGCGAGGCGATGCGGGCGGCCACCATCAGCGCGGCGCAGGCGGCCATGCCGTCGATCATCAGCAGGTGCCGCTTGCTGGCCGCCACCAGCATGGCGCCGACCATCATCGCGATCTCGAAGCCACCGAAGGCGGCCAGGATCTCGACCGGCTCGGTCAGCTCGCGGTGCCGACCCAGCGCGGACTGCGCGACCGCCGTCAGGTGCGCGAGCCGGTCCGGCTCCATCGATGGGCCCGCAAAAAGCAGCTCCTGCACCGGCGAATCGGTCAGCCGCGACAGCACCAGCGCCGCGCTGAAGTTGGCCCCGACGCCGAGGCCGCTGCAGATGAGCATGTTGCCGCGCAGCGTGTCGCCGATCTCCATGCCGGCCCGCATCGCGGCATGGGCCTGGTCCAGGCTCATCGCAGCGCTCAGCCGCGCATTGCGCGTGCCGTGCGCGATCTTGCGCATCAGCAGCCGGTCGTGGGCCGGGAGGTCCTCCGCCATGCCGCAGTCGACCAAGGTCAGCGTGATCTGCTGGACGCGCGCGAACACCGATGCCGGCAGCCTTCCGCTCAGCAGATGCTGGGCCTGTTCCGAAGTGGGTTGCCTTGCACCGGTGTCGATGCCGTCGACCGCGATGCCGTGGTCGGCGGCGAAGACCACCATCTGCGGGTCGCGGAAGCGGGGCTTCAGCGTGCCCTGCAACAGCCCGAGCCGCACGGCCAGCGGCACGAGTTCGCCCAGGCTGCCGGCCGCGTCGGAGCGGCGCGAGAGCTTCTCGATCAGCGAACGCTCGAGCAGCGGGTTCGAGGTCGGGGCGATGAGCGAGCGGCTTTCGGCCATGCCCTTCAGTGTAGGGCCTGGCGCGGTCGCGCCTCAGCGCAGGAACAGCCGGTACACCGGGTTGTGGCTTTCCTCGACGCAGGGGTAGGCCAGCGTCTGCAGGAAGGACTGGAATGCGCGCCGGTCCTGCGCGGGCACCTGGATGCCGACCAGGATGCGGCCGTAGTCGGCGCCCTGGTTGCGGTAGTGGAACAGGCTGATGTTCCAGCCCGGATGCATCGACGACAGGAAGCGCATCAGCGCCCCCGGCCGCTCGGGAAAGACGAAGCGGAACAGGCGCTCGTCGCGCGCCAGCTCCGAATGCCCGCCGACCATGTGGCGCACGTGTTCCTTGGCGAGTTCGTCGTCGCTGAGGTTCACCGTCGGGAAGCCGTGGCGCACGAAGTTGCGCTCGATGCGCTCGGCCTCGTCGCGGCGGCTGATGGCCAGCCCGACGAACACATGCGCCAGCCGGGCGTCGCTGATGCGGTAGTTGAACTCGGTGACGGCGCGCGGGCCGACCAGTTCGCAGAAGCGCTTGAACGAGCCGCGCTCCTCGGGGATGGTCACCGCGAACAGCGCCTCGCGACGCTCGCCGAACTCGGCCCGCTCGGCGACGAAGCGCAGGCGGTCGAAGTTCATGTTGGCGCCGCAGGTGATGGCGACGAAGGTCTTGCCCTTGAGCTTGTGCGCCTCGGCGTACTGCTTCATGGCCGCCACGCCCATCGCGCCCGAGGGCTCGAGGATGCTGCGCGTGTCCTGGAACACGTCCTTGATGGCCGCGCACACCGCGTCGGTGTCCACCACCACGTAGTCGTCGACCAGCGCGCGCGCCAGGCGGAAGGTCTCCACCCCCACCTGCTTGACCGCGGTGCCGTCGGCGAACAGCCCGACGTCGGGCAGCGCCACGCGCCGGCCCGCCCGCACCGAGCGCAGCATGGCGTCGGAATCCACGGTCTGCACGCCGATGACCTGGATCTGCGGCCGCACCGCCTTGATGTAGGCGGCCACGCCCGAGATCAACCCGCCGCCGCCGATGGCCACGAACACCGCGTCGATCGGCGCCTGGTGCTGGCGCAGGATCTCCATGGCGATGGTGCCCTGGCCGGCGATCACGTCGGGATCGTCGAAGGGGTGGATGAAGGTCAGCCCCTGTTCGCGCTCCAGCTCCAGGGCATGGGCGTAGGCGTCGGAGTAGCTGTCGCCATGCAGCACGACCTCGGCGCCGAAGGCGTGCACCGCGTCCACCTTCAGGCGCGGCGTGGTCACCGGCATCACGATCACCGCACGGCAGCCGAGCCGGCGCGCGCTCAGCCCCACGCCCTGCGCGTGGTTGCCGGCCGACGCGCAGATCACGCCGCGCTGCAGCGCCTCGGGCGACAGGTGCGCCATCTTGTTGTAGGCGCCGCGCAGCTTGAAGCTGAACACCGACTGCTGGTCCTCGCGCTTGAGCAGCACGTGGTTGCCAAGGCGCCGCGACAGGCTGCGCGCCGGGTCCAGCGGCGTCTCGACCGCCACGTCGTAGACCCGCGCGTTCAGGATGCGCTGCAGGTATCCCGACAGCTCGGGGCGGGCGCGCCGGCCTCGGCGCAGGGTCGGCGGTGGCGGGGTCTGCACGGTGTCGGGCATGGGCATTCGGTCGGCGGTGCGGCGCAGCCCAAGCGGCGCACGGGCAACCACGTGGGCCGCGCGATCACCGGCTGGCGCCTGGCAAGGGGCCCGCATGATACGGCGCGTGATTCCCGTTCCCGGGCGCGAAGCGCGGCCCAAGAAAAAGGCCCAGGACATTGCTGCCCTGGGCCGAATCCACCCTTTCGGAAGGTGGAGGAGACAAACGGTCGGGATCGCGATCCCTATGCAAAAACAGTCTAGCAGCACAGATGCTGCGTCGCAACATGCCCCTGTGGCGCTCAAGCCGAAATAGGGGAAGGCCTCGAGTCGAAACCCGAATAGGCTAGATTTCGAAGACTGTCCGGCAGGATTCGCCGGTCAGGCGTGGACTGGCAACTTGGAGGCTGCTCTGATGCAATGCACGGTGCGTTGGCAGGCCGACGCAGGCATGGCCTTCGTGGCCGAAACCGGCAGCGGGCACCTGCTGACCATGGACGGCGCTCCCGACGGCGGCGGCCGCAACCTGGCGCCGCGGCCCATGGAGACGGTGCTCGCCGGCGCCGGCGGCTGCACGGCCTACGACGTGGTGCTGATCCTCAAGCGCGGGCGGCACGAGGTCAGCGGCTGCAGCGTGCGCATCGAAGCCGAGCGCGCGGCGCAGGACCCGAAGGTCTTCACGCGGATACGGATGCATTTCACCGTCAGCGGCAAGGGGCTCGGCGAGGCTGCGGTGGCGCGCGCCATCCACCTCTCGCACGAGAAGTACTGCTCGGCCAGTGCCATGCTCGCCAAGTCGGCCGAGATCAGCACCAGCTTCGAGATCGCGGAGGCCTGAGCCATGAAAAAGATGTCGATGCGCAAGCGTCTTGTTGCCGCGATGGCCGTGGCCGTGCTGCTGGCGGGCTGCGCCTCGCCCAACCCCGAAACCCTCAAGGCCCGGTCCACCGTCGAGGAGTTGCGCGCGCAACTCGGGCAGGAGCGGGCGACCTATGCGCTGCCCGGTGGTGGCAAGCGCCTGGAGTTTCGTGGCCGCGGGCCCAACACCTTCATGGTCGATGTCGATGCCTCGGGGCGCATGGTCGAGTGGGAGCAGGTGCTCACCGAGGCCAACTTCCGCAGCATCACGGCTGGCATGACCGCCGAGCAGGTGCTGATGACGCTGGGTCAGCCCGACGAGAAGTCCCGTTTCGGTCGCCAGGCCCAGGAGTTCTGGTCCTACCACTTCCAGAACACGCAGTGCCTGTGGTTCCAGGTACCCTTCGGCCCCGATGGACGCACCTCCAGCGGCGGCTCCACTGCCTTGCTGCCGCCATGCCTGGCGGGGGGGCCAGGCGGCGGTTCCTGACGGCGTCCCTCCGGTGCTGGTTTGCAGTTCGCCATCGAGCTGCATGGCAGCGTCGCCATCCGGCGCATTGCGGAAGTCCGCATGCTCGCGCCCGGCCGACCGCGCGGGTCGCGCCAGGGGGCACCCGCCAGGGGCTCATGCTGGGTCGGTTGGCGCGGCGTCGCCGCGCCAATTGCGCTGCGCTG
>Ga0105096_10000450_pt1 | contig 14222 bp, 12 predicted proteins | sample PPLLak3cmMay2015_FD_87036 | JGI IMG/M metagenome (GOLD analysis project Ga0105096, IMG submission 87036) | Freshwater sediment microbial communities from Prairie Pothole Lake near Jamestown, North Dakota, USA - PPLs Lake P7 Core (1) Depth... | ecosystem: Environmental > Aquatic > Freshwater >... | reverse complement strand
CTCCTGCAATCAACATGTCAATCAGGCTCGATTCGGGCATGACATACCTCAACCAAAAATACGATGCGGATGATTAGGAGCTGTAGCATTGCCCTCAGCGTCCACCACAAACCAGCCAGCAATATCAGAGAGTGCCGCCTGTATCTCAGGGTCGGTTGATGCCTCGGCTAAGACTTTAATGTCATGTGGCGTGATTAGGTTGGCGTGTATGTATGGGATGCCGTCAGGGTTGACGATGGGAGTTGTGACAGGCAAGCCGTCCTCGTCTGTGTCCCCCGTAGGTCGCTCAATGATCCCAATGTAATCAAGGTATCCGCAGTCTGTGGCGTATACAGTACCGTCACCAATGGGTAAGCCTTCCTCGTCGTATGCCTCGTAGGCAATCGCAAGAACACCGAGTTTGACACCCATCTCCAGAAGCTGCGGGTAATCTATTGTGCGTAGGTAGTATGTGTTCATCGTGTTACCTCGTTACGGCTTGGAGATTGGCTGCGGTTAATGCCTGAGGATAATAAGTTAGGCGTTTGATGTAGCCGTTGTAGAAAATAGGACCCCACCTGCCTATATTAACTCTGTCAACTATTGGCAGCATGCCCACAGAGTCTGTAGCAACTGAGCCGCCATTGACGCAAGCAGAAAAACTATTTACAGCATATGAGCCAGATATTCTATTACTCACACCTACCGTTGCTGTTCCTGCGTCTACATCTGCCTGCACCACTGCGTTTGCAACAACGTATAAATGCGAGCCTGCGGATGAAAAAGACCCAAGCCCGTTGTCGAATACGGACTCGCCGGAAGTTACCCAGAACGGACTACCTTGTAACGCAGCAGGAGTAAAGTCGCTATAAATGCAGCCTTGTTCTGGATTAAACCAACTACTAAAGTTCACCCCCGTCATCACAGCACTATCAGCCAAGCGGGTGACTTGTGAGGCTACTGTGGGGATGTAGGGAGTTGCAAAGGCTCCGGCTTCTAGTTGTGCGCCCCAGATGTAGATGCCTGAGTAGCCATCGCCTGTGTATACCCCATTAGCAACAGCATAAATCCTTCCATTACCTGAGCTATCGCACGCTGCGGATACTGAGCACCTATACCATCCGTTCCCGACAGATGTAATTAATGAAACGCAATCTACCGATGAAATCGTTGTTCCAGTTGACAAATCAAACACGGCAACAGGACTTCCAGCAAACCTAGCTGTTTCAAACTCAATTTTTATTTGAGTTTTTCCACCAACTTTTGCAAAAACAGAAAACGAATATGAAGTTCCTGTAGTAAAAGCAATTGTTGCAGAATAAATAGAATCTGATGTTGCGCTAAGATTTCTTGTATATAGGTCACCAGTCAATGTTCCATCAGGAGCTATGATCTGATTGGCTGTTACAGTGCTGTTTGATTTAGTCCAATACGCATTATCAAACTCTTCCGAGCGTTGGAACAAATTCGTCCTACTCTCCCACACACTCCTTCCCAAACACTCCCCCGTCACAGGGTCAAACTCACGCGGCCACTCGTTTGCAGCAGCGGTTTTAAGCAGTCGCTGGGAGCGGGTGATGGGTTGAGTGGTGGTGGCGGTGTAGGCTGTCAGGAAATTACGGCGCTCTTTCTGTATACCCCACACAAAAACAGATTCGGTTCCTGCTGCGGTAAACGACTGAAGTCTTGTTGCCGATGCGCTCCCAACAAGAGCAACACTAACACCTCCTCCATTGTTGGGATTTGTAAATGTAAACGAACACCTGTACCACCCATCGCCTACCGAGGTTATTGTGTGATTTGAAACCCCGCTGCCAGATGTGCCGATAACTCCCGTATCAAGATTGAAATTAGCAAAACTTTCTGTACCGCCATTAGCTATCCACACTTGGAAAAAATCATGTGTGTTCTTTTTCGCAAACACAGACCCAGTAATTACAGTTCCAGCCGCAGAGTTCCCAGAATTAAATACATACACCGCATGTGTTCCTGCGCTAGCAGTAACTGTATCCGCTGTAGTGGTTCCGTCAGGCGCTGTCGTAGTGTTAGCTGTTACAGTTGCATTAACTTTTGTCCAGTAAGCGTTGTCGAACTCTTGAGAGAATTGCATTAAATTCTCCTCAGCCTTAACCATCTCCCTGCCGAAGAATGTGCGTGTGCCAGCGCGTGTGAATGTAATACGCGGGTCTACGTAGATGCCGTTGACCAAGTCAAGGTTTAGGCTCGGAAGCAAATTTGGGAAGTTGTTAGCCATGATTTACTCCAAAATTCTATAAGAAATTACCCAAGCAATGCTCATAGTCGCATCGGTATCGGGATCGACCGTAAGTTTAAGGTTCGTGCCATCAGTGGTTCGTGCAGCAAGCGTGAACGATGTTGTTCCAGCAGCCAACCCCGTTGTAATCGTCACGTAGCGGTCAGCGTCTGAGCCGTCACCCACAATAATGTCATGTGGAGTCGCGCCACTTACTGTACCAATGATTGACTCAATGTAAGCATTAGCCGGTAAGATCGCTTGGTTGACACCGCCGATGTACTGCAACTCATTCGTCCCCGCCCATGTGTTAGTCCAGCGCACTTCACGGGTTTGTGATACAGGGCGACCAACGACTGTTGCGCCGGATGCGGGCAGCAGAGCGTGGTTCCGGTTGCCTGAGCTGTCGAGGATTTGGCCGGTGTCGGATTGGGCGTTGCTGGCTATGAGTTCGGAGGTTACTCCGATTTGTGTAACTTGTGCCACTGTGAAATCGATAGTCGTTGCGCTTCCAGCTAGGTTTCTAAAAGCAATACCATTGCCAACAAGCGATGTATTGAGAGTGATGTCAAACGCGCCGACGGGTACGTTGTTTATAATTGTATTTGTCAGGCCGTTATCCGTGACCCTGAAAATCTGGCTTGTTGTGCCGACAAGCCTGACCCTATATCTTTTTGACGGATCGACAGTAAAATTACGGCGAATTGATGCGCCTGAATCGGGCAGCGAGATCGTGTCGGCGTCGGTTGCTGACGCAGTGCCAACCAAACTCCAGCCGCTTGTAAAGTCCAGCGTTGCCGGTAGCAAACCTGTCTGACTCGCCCCCCGATCAGCCAGCGCAACGCCGTTGATGCTAAGGTCGAGGACTTCTGCTGCGGTTAGGGCGCGGTTGAATAGGCGCGAGGCTTGCAAGCTACCTGCTGTGCGGGTTGTGGTTGTGCCGTTGATGATTCTTGCAGAGGCGTTGTTTACAGTTGTTGGAGTACCTGCCGTGATAGATATTGCAGTTCCAACAATCACACCATTACTGTAGAAAGTAACAGAGCCAGCAACAGTCGCAGTTTCTCGGACAACAACAATCATCAGCTTTGGATCGACATTGGTAGCCGAAGCCAAAGCCACGGTTGAGTCACGATTGGTGGCGTTAATTTGCAACCGCACAATGCCCGTAGTCAGCACAGATAAGATATACCCATTCGTGCCATCGTGCTTACGGTCTAAAACAATCGCAGCAGCAGGTCGCGTAGTCGGAATGACTTCATCAAACTCCAACGTGAAGTCATTCGTCCCCATGTCCAGATTGTCGTTATCAAGCTGCTGAATACCGCCCACCGTTGCTGATGCCGTCATCTGCACAGACACAGCCTGAGCCAGTGGATTCAGCCGAGAGTTCAGCTCTGCGCCGTTGTAGACCATTGACGTACCAGTCACCGTTGTCGCTGTCAGGCTGGTCAGTGCTGCACTACCGCCGCCGATGGTTACTGCGTTAGGGTCTTGGTAGGCCATACCGCTTAAGAATTGATGCCTTACTATGTCCTGCGGAGCTGTACCTGTCTTTGATCCACTAGTAAGGCCACCGCTATTATCTACCTCAACCACCGACCCATTAACAACAACATCAAGGCCGCTTGCTGATATTGATGCCGCTGTTGCTGCACTGGCTGCTGCTGCTGTTGCACTATTAGATGAGTTGGTAGCCTGCGTTGTAGCTATCCCAGCCTGTGTTGTAGCTATCACTGCTTGAGATGTTGCAGTGCTTGCAGAGGCTGTGGAACTTGATGCCGAGTTCGATGCGTTGGTAGCACTTGCAGCAGCGTTGGTGGCTGATGTTGATGCGCTTGTTGCTTGGGTTGTTGCTGTCGTAGCAGAAGTTGCCGCATTACTCGCAGAGGTTGCCGCGTTGGTTTCTGATGTCGCAGCGTTGTTAGCACTGGTCAGCGCATTAGATGCCTGGGTTGTTGCAGTTGATGCTGATCCTGATGCAGCAGTCGCACTGTTAGCCGCGTTGGTGGCACTCGTACTCGCAGCACTTGCTGACGATGTTGCAGAGCTTGCAGAAGCTGTTGCGCTTGATGCAGAGCTGGTAGCAGAGCTTGCGCTTGATGCTGCGCTAGACTCGCTTGCAGCAGCGTTAGTGGCACTTGTCGCTGCGTTAGACGCGCTTGTAGAAGCATTGCTGGCCGAGGTAGCAGCGTTAGTTGCCTGTGTCGTAGCAGTGCTTGCAGAAGCCGCTGCATTGGTTGCAGAGGTAGATGCAGCACTAGCCGAGGCAGCAGCAGCCGTAGCACTTGAAGCAGCAGCAGCAGATGTTCCCACCCAGAATGTTGGCGAGCTTGCTGGGGTGTTCCCTACGTTTCCAGCTTGGAGCGATGTATAAAGCACACCGTCAGTGCCGACTACGTTCGCATGTAGCGCATAGGTCTGCGTTGAAATGTACGATAGTTGGATTGCTACCCAAAAAGCGGTCTGGGTCAGCGGGTTTTGGTTTATGTTTGCATTTTGGAGTGACTGGTAAACAATGGACTCATAGGTGACAACCGAGCCTTCTTTATAGGTTGTGCCTTGGTTCCACTCTACCGAATACAAAAACGTCCACGATCCAGTTGTGTTGACTGGGTTGTTGTTGACGTTACCGTTGATCAAAGAAACATAAAAGTCGCCGTTAGAGCCTTGCACAACATCGTTGGCGTTGTAGTCTTTACTGGCTACCCAAGGGTTACCAAAGGTAGCAGCCGTTTCTCCTACTGGATCACGCACAAGTATCTGCACACCAGCCGAGGTCGCTAGTATCGCTTTAGCAACACCCTGGAAGAAGATGTTGGGCTGTCTACCTGCTGCCGTCAGAATTACCGGATTAGGGTTTGGGATCGTAAAGTTAACATCCGCAAAGGTTGTCTTTGGCGTTGTTGTGCCAGTTTCAAAAAAGAATATTTTACCGTTAACCAGTGGATCACCGGCATCGTTAAAGTATTGCGTATCTAGATCGCCGTAACGCGCTATGGTGCTACCCTCCCGTGATTCGCATGGAATCCCATTTTGTTTTCAGCAGATATTCTGGCGCAACAAGCGTCAAATAAGTCAAAAAAACTTTCTATTCGTCAATTTTACCATGTTTATCTTTGCAATGTGTCGCTAGTCAACACAGCCCCAGCTTGAGGCGCACCAGCGATAAAAGGCACTTGGACAGCAGGTCTAAGCGGAACTCCTGACACCGTGTTTAAAAGCCCTTGTACAGCTCTTCTTCCTGAGTTATCCGCTATTGCTTTAGCTGCGGTAGAACCAGCAGAAAAGGCAAGCATTGCGGGATTCATTGCAACAGCGGCAAGATTAAGCGCCTGCATTAATCCATTGCCATTGGGGGATAGCTTTCCAATTTGTCTCATAACGTTTTCAGTTGTAGTTCCTCTGACCAACGCTTCCATTTGCGCTTTTTCAGCATCGTTAAACCACTTTGCCTTGTTTGGATTAATCAGGATTGATGTTATTGCTTGCTTATACTTGTTAAGAATATTACCGCCTGAGCCGGTAGATGCAGTTTGCAGTTCTGCTTTTGTCATCATAGCCAAATCAAGAAGCTCGGCTTTTTTGAATCTGCTGTTTGCCTCTCTTGCTAATGTCATCAAAGTATCAGTCGCAGGGTGCGAGGCTATCATATTGTCAACTGCATCAATCATCCCAAGTATGCCAACCTCTTTGTTTCCTGATGCGTCAAAACGACTCCACAACCCTTGCCTTAACTTGTCGAGCTGACCAATAGTGCGCTCTTTTCCTGCATTATTCTCAATCATACGGATAGCGGCAAACGTGTTCCTGTCTACATCTGGGACATAATTAACGTCATCAGCAGCCTGACGCGCAGCCACAAGCAGGCCATCCATATCGGCTGGATCAAAACGCAATCCAGACTGATCTACCGCATCGTATGCTGCGTTTTTCGTGTTTCTCAAAGTTTCTATTGAAGGTCTTTCAGCAGAGCGCTTAAACAAGGCTGCAATTCTTGGCGCGTTTCTTCCTACCACTTGAATAGTGCCTTGTAATGCGCCACCAAACAGCGCAGACGGAATGCCAACCTCTACAGCATTTTGCGCTCTTTCTGTAACACCGCCTTCGCCTGTACCAAAACCATACAGAGCGCCAGTACCGCCGCCAGTCACAGTAGCCCTAGTAACAGGAGCCAAGGCTTGAAGTGCGCGAACAGGTGGGGTAGCTATGCTTGATGCAACAGCCCCAGCAATCTCTGTGCCTAAGGCCGTTAGCGGAGCCTCTTGCCTAAACTGCCCAATTCGCTGCCTTTCTTGTTCAGTAAAACGCTGCATTTCGCCGCCAAGGTTTGCTGGCTGACCTCTTATTACATTGCCTGCTGCTTGCATCCCGCCAGCCATCGTGCCAACAATCTCATCGCCAAAGCCAAAGGTCATGCCCTGTAACGCTGACCTTGGTACGCCAGTTGCAGAGCCAACAGGTTGCGCTGTGCCAGACTCAGTAGTCGGCTGATACCCTGACGATCTTGCAAAGCTGGTCATTTCGCCAAACGCCTGTTGTGGCAACTTTATTCTGTCAGCAAAAACGCCCATTGGCACTCTGCCTTTGTAGTCTTTGTCCCACAAACGAAAAGCAAGCTCTCCGTCTGACATAGAGTTATATTGCGGGTATTGTTGACGAATTTGATTTATATCCATCACTGCGCCCCTGTCTGGAATATTCCCAAAGGATCATCATTTGTTTGTGGGCTAGGAGTTATTAGCCGCTGACCATCTTGGAAGTAAGGAACCCCATAATCTCTTTCATAAGCGTTATTAACCCTGTCCCAACTTTGTTGAAGTTGCCTATTAAATCTATCCAGATTGGCTTCAAACTGTTCTTTGGATTGAGATTGCTGCAAACTTCCCCATGTTGCTTGAAGCAAGGCCAATTCTCTTTCCGTTACGCTACCTAATGCGCCGCCTGTTGGAGAGTTGTTTCGCATTTCTTGTAACGTCTCAAACCCTGCGCTTGCCAACAATGTATCAAGAGTCTGGCTAAGGTCATACGCGGGTGTGCCTGGAACTTTCGACAGTTGTGACCCAATAAAGCCAGTAGTCCAACTCGTAGATTGTTGTTTTGCAACGTCAACAAGATCACTTAACAACCCCAACTGATCCGCTTTTGTTTGCAATGCACCAGTTCTTGACCCTCGCTCTGCTATTCGAGCAGCTTCACTCTCAGCTCTTGCTCGCTCTTCCATTAATCCAATTTCTGCCTCTTGTTGCGCTGTAGTTACAGCCCCTGCTTGTGCTGCTGTTGGGTCTGTTGTCGCAACAATGTCCGCAACATTAACCGCAGTTCTTGCTGCGCCTTGTTGAGCTATTGCGGCAGGATCAAAAGCGCGTTGGCTTGCTGGAAGCATTGGTGTCATGCCTTCTGGCAGATCAATGAACTGCATACCACCAGTAGAAGATGGTTGCGCTAGACGTATATTTCCTTGCTCATCTTCAAAGTAAGAAGGTGTAAGGCCATAGTTTACCCTAGTGTCAACTTCAGGAGTTGGCAGTATTCCCATCGCCCTGCCGGCAGATGCCGCACCCGTTAACTCTGTTGCCAAGTTTCTCAGAGCTATGGGATCACCAGCCTTTGCTGCCATTGCGTTTTCTAAGATACGCATGGTGTCTGATGGGTCAGCATCACCAAATGTCTCAAGTATCTCCAAACGGTCGTTAGCAAGGTTAATGATGCCGTCAAAGTCTTGTTGTTGCAAAAGCTGATAAGCCGCACCAGCATCTTGATACATTGCTATTTGACGAGCCTGCAACTCCTCACGCTTACGCTGTGTCATTTGCTGTTCGCGTTGACGTATGCCTTGAGCATACTGTTGTGATGTGCCGCCAAACGCAGCACCAATGCCGCCCAGCATGTCGCCTATTGTGATAGCCATTATATTAAGTTCCTAAAGTTTGGCACGGTAAAGCCTCCAGGTATATTTGGATTTGGTTGACTCATCTGCCTTGGGACTCCCGGATATTGTAGATAAGCTGGAAGATTGCCAGATTGTCTTACATACGATGGGACGCTAGTTGTTGCTGGTGCAGCTTTCTGCCGTTGATTTAGTGCCTGATCCATCAGGTCGGCAGCCCCAGATGCTTGATTAAATGCATCGGTATACATGCCTGCGTAATCAAATGCTGGATTCCCGCGCAATGGAGTGCCTAGTATTGCGCTGGAAGTGTCTGCTGCCAGACCTGTTTGCAAATCTGCAATATTGCCACCCAAGTTAATAGCATTCTGCTGTGCGCGTAGTGCTGCTGCGTTTTGCAGGTTAATAAGATCGGATGCCTGACCACCAATCAGATTTGATTGAGTCGTTCCTAGATTTCCAAGTAGGTTTGACTGGTTGCCATACACATCTTGTATCTGGTTGGCTATTAATTCACCAGCCCTTGCTCTCTGAGTTGCAATGTCTCGACCAGTGCCGTACTGCATGTCAGCAATACCCTCACCAGCCCTCTGACTTAGGTTTGCAAGGTTAATCCCAGCCTGACCCTGAAAGTTAGCCATGTTGCCACGCTGACCAGCAATGTTAGCCATTGTGTTCAAGGTTATGTCGCCCAATGCACCGCCTCGCTGAGTCTGCAAGCCAGATACCCCTTGAGCCTGCGTACCGCGCTGTGCAGCAATGTTCTGAGCCGTGTTGATACCTATGTCGCCCAAAGCCCCTGCCCTGCCTGTAGCAAGCCCTGAGATCGCCTGAGAGCCTTGCATACCCATGCCAGACAAGCCGCTGAGATTAGATATCTGCTGCTGCAATCCTTGAGATGCCAGACCCTGACCAAATCGTTGCAACTCTCGCTGTACGTTACCACCACCCAGCCCACCAGTGGCCGCAGCACCAGCAAGGTTTGAGCGCATACCTTGGTCAAACAGGAACTGCTCGTAGGGTGACTCTTGTCTTGCTGCGTTGAAAGCGTCCTGACCCAAAGCACCTGATAACGCGAGTTGCTGCTGGAATGCTTGAGCGCCGCCCTGCTGGAAGGGTTGAAAGTATCCTCTTGCCTCATCAAATCCAGTGTTAACTTGGCGAGCCGCTTGATCTGCTGCTGCTCGTAAGTCATCAATGTTAATACCATACAGGCGGTTCAGAGTTTCTATGCCCTGATCAAAGCCTGCGCCAACCTGTTGACCAGCCAGAGTTCCAGCCTGCTGAAAGCCTTCAATGTTCTGGCCGAGCAGTTGATTGATGTTCTGCATCGCAGCATTGATGTCGCCGCGTGAGGTCGTTTCTGCCCCTCTTAGTGATGTTGTTGCATCTTGCAAGCCTTGTGCAGCAGCCTCTTCAAAACCAACCAGGCCAGTAGGAGTCTGTTCTGCCTGCTGCTCACGAAATCGTCTTGTTACCTCGCTCAAGGGTATACCCAGAGCCTGTCCAACCTGCTGTGGCGTTACGCCATACGCTCGCATGTTTGCATATACTTCAGCGTCAGTCGCATTCGGGTTGTTTTGAAAGTATGCTCGTAACTGCTCCAGCGTTACTTGACCGGGCTGCGCTGTGTTAACAAGCTGATCATTGAATCGGCGCATTGAGTCGCCAGGCTCAAGACCCATTGTTTGGATTACTTGATCTGGTGATAGGTTGTTCTGTTGCATGAACTGGAATATTTGTTGATCAGTGGCGTTAGGGTTTCCCTGAAAGAACTCCTGAACCTGCTGCTGCTTGGCCTGCGGAGAGGTCTGCGCTGCAAACTCAGCCTGAACTTCCTGCGGAGTAAACCCTGTTAACCGCGCAACCTGATCCACAGGAACATTGTTTGCCTCCATGAACCGAGCAATGGCACGATGAGCCTCAAACCCTGCGCCGCCATACTGAGAGTAAGCCGTGTTGATTGCGTTTTGAACTTGCTGATCTGTCATAGCCATATTAGTTTGACCCTGCTGCGGAGTCTGTTGTTGAGCCGCTGGTTGTGCCGCTGTCTGTTGCTGGGTTGCTTGCTGTTGAGCCGCTTGTTGAGCAGCCGCTTGTTGAGCAGCCTGTTGATCTGAGGCAATTTGCGCTGCTCTCTGGGCATCACCTGCCAACTGTGCCGCTTGCTGTTGAGCCGCCAATTGAGATGCTTGTTCAGCAGCAGCCTGTTGTGCCGCTTGTTGAGCAGCAGCCTGTTGAGATGCTTGCAAAGCCGCTTGTTGTGCCGCTTGTTGAGCCTCTTGTTGTGCTTGCTGCTGGGCAATTAATTGAGCTTGCTGTTGAGCTTGTTGAGCCGCTTGTTGCGCTCTTAATTGTTCTGCTTGCTGCTGTTGAGCCGCATCTTGTACGGCTTGCTGTTGAGCAAAAGCATCGTAATCAGCCTGAACATCTTGCGTTGAGTACCCAGTAATCCGAGCAACCTGCTCAACAGGAATATTATTCTGCCGCATGAATCTAGCAATTTCACGATTGGCATCAACACCAGCGCCATAATCAGAATAAAAATCAAGTATAGCCTGAAGAACTTGTTGGTCATTCATAATGCTTACTCTTAAATTGTTTGCTTGTGGTGGTTAGCCATTAAAATACTGATCTTGCTCACGCATCATCCGAATCATTTCCATCTGATCCATCTGTGGCGCACCGCCTTGCATTCCACCTTGCATACCGCCACGCATACCGCCTTGCCTTGCGCCGCCCATGCCACCGCGCATACCGCCGCCCATACCGCCGCCCATACCGCCCTCACGCATAGGTCTGCGCTGACCAAACTGCATTGCCGTAGGGTTTATCAAGCCTTGAAGTGCTGCCTGGTCAATAGGCAATGATCTGGGCTGAATCATATCAGGCATTTTGCCGCCAAGGATTGCTGCTCTCATGGCCGGCAAAGATGCAAGGTTTGCTTCCTGAGCTGCAAGGTTGCCGCCTTCAAATGCCTGCATCTGCGGCATAAAGGTATTGCCTCGCATCATCATGGCTCGTTCAAGAGCCTCTTGATTCATTCGACCGGCCTCACCAAAGCTGCGCCTCTGCATTTGCATGGCCTGTTCGTAGCCAGGTTGCAGACTAGCAAGTGATCGTTGCGTTTGAGCCTCGGCCATCTCGTTGGCTTGCGTTGTGGCGCGTCTTTGTTCATCGCGGTTGCGCTTTGAGCCGTACAGACTTGCTCCTGCGCTGATTACTGCTGACCCAATTGCCATACCCACCTCTGTTTAACTTTTCTGAATTTAAGTGACTCAAGCATCCTGACCAGCCCAACTCTATCATCTGGCGCTTTAGTCCACACCTTGGTGTAACCAAGCCTTTTAAACCATTCTAAGCCGTTTTCTAAGGTTTCCCTTACGCCTGCCCTGTCTCGGTACTTGCAGGCTATGTGAACCTCTACAGACTGTTTGTCAGTCTTTACAAGAACCAGCACTCGCTCATCCATCACCAGCATTATAAATTCTTCTTTAATCTTGACAGGGAAGTCAGATAACCACTTAACAACAGATGGGTCTTGGATGTAATCCAGAGCCTCATCCTCGGTACAGGTTCTTACACTAATATCCATCCCTGCTTCCTGTCGCCACCAATCTGGGAAACCATCTTGCGGTATTCAATTGAGCCAGCCGCACCCGTAGAATCAATGTATAGCTGAAACTGTCTTGCCTCGACTACGCCCTCTGGCGAGCCTATCCCTACAATAGGAATGCTCAGTGATGCGTCCAGAGTCCACGTTCTAAACGCCTGAGCCATTTTACCAGAATCGTCAACAATAGGTTGACTGGCATTCAGTAATGGTGAGGTCATTTCGTTCCACCTATGATCTCTGCGTTAAGTTGTAAGATCACGGGTTTAACAGCGTCAGTAAGCGTAAAGCGAAATATCTCAAAGCGCGACACTCTTCCGTTTCTGCGCCAGATTGCCCTGCGATCATACTCGCCAATCTTGCCGATTGCTCTGGGTCTTGGGTCAGAATAAGTTTTGCCGTCACTGCTTCTTTCAAGGGTAATCATTGGGTTCTCTACCGCATCATTACCCACGCCAGACTCAACGGTTAGCTCAAGTGATGGAACAAACATAGACTTCAAGTTGTTTTGAAATGGCTGCGTTGCTACTCGCCTAATAATTGTGTTGCCGTACTCAGTAAAGATTAGCGGATCAATTCGACCAATCCTGCCGTCAACAAAGTCCCCGCACAGTATCTGGTTATACGCCTTGCAGATTGCAGTAACGCGATACCTCGACAACTCGCCCTCAAGTACTGATCGTCTCTCATGCCATCGCTTTGTGGTCATGTCAAAACAAAGTGTTGTTGTTGGCAAAGTAAACCCAATGAAGTAAGCACCGTTCTGCGAATATGCCCACGCATAGATGTCTTCAATCTGCGCCAGAGTAAGTTTCTGCAACAGGTTATCAATAGGTGTTGTGCTGATCTTGGCTGTGTCGTTACCGCTTAACGCCCAGATGGATGGCCCTTCATTCTCGCCGCCACCGACCCACACAAAGGTATCTTGTGCGTTAATCAATGAGTACGGAGCATATACACCTTTTTGGAGAAACAAGCCTGTTCGCTGAAAAGGAAAGTCAGTACCGCCCACGTTTTGAAATGCTTCAATCGTTTGCGATCCGCTGATGAACAACTGGTTCTTAAACACAATTGGCGCAACAGTAATGTCTGGATCAGACTCAGCAGTACCAAAGTCCAGCGCGTTATAACTCAGCCCATCGTTGGGTGCGGAGCAAATAAACTTCTTGGTGTCGGTTGTGCAGACAAAGTAGCTATCTACAAACACTACAAACTGTGGATTACCGTTGGCATCAAAGTCGGTATCCGTGATCTGGACAAAAACATCGGTAACATGGTTGTAGATAAAACCATCACCGCCTGGCACTAACACCATCAATTGAGTGCCGTTGTCGGCCATTGATACTCTGGCAGTGCCTGTAACCGTTCCTAAAGTGTCTAGGCTGTACGTTGCAACGCCACCCGCTATAGTCTCCACCACCTTGTATAACTTGTCACCATTGACCGCATAGGCGACACCAGCCATTTCATGCATACCACGGTTCTGGTTCTCAATAATTCCTGATGACACCAGATTCACGATACCAGGAGTGCCAAACAGGTTCTCAGGACTTAGTGCAGGAGCCTCGCTGATATTTGGATACCAGTTCAGACACTCTTGTGCGCTCAGTGGTAAAGATGGGCTGGTGTAGAACCCATTGGTGATTGGTAGTGCTGGCATCAGAGTATGCTCAAGACTGCGTTAACAGCAATCACGTTAGTTGTTGCTGATTCATTTCTTACGAATATTTCCACATAGTCATCTGTGTCTAGAACAATGTTGATAAAGGTTGCTATTGCTCTTGGTAGCCCAGATGAAACAGTGTCAGTCATCTTGGTAGATACGATTACACCGTTAACCGCGATAAATATTGATAGCAGATGGTTGCTTCCGCTTGCAGCATCTAAGGTAACCAAAGCGTTGATTACATGACGACTTAGTGGACCAGTGTGTGTGATTCGCCCAGTGGTGGTTGCTGTAAAGCCTGATGAAACATCGCCAACCACAAACGTACCAGCAGCCTTAACCGCAGTTGCTGTTGAGGCAATCGTTGTGGCGGTTGAGTTGCCAGCCATTGTGATCGTAGCAAAGCTCAACGTCTCTGTTGATGAGATGACAACCCGTGTACCCGTTGTTTCTACCGCAATGCCGCCACCGCCCTCAATGGACACAAATGTAGGACTGGCCGCACCACCGTTTTGCACGATTGGCTCGCCAACCGAGTCAATAGTAAAGTTGTGCGAGATTTCAATTCCGTCCTCTGCGCTTAGGTTCAGTGATATGCCTGAGCCTTCCTCAAGGTTACGGATGTAGTTATTCACACCTGATATGTCAAGAACAGGCACACCAGTAACATCACCGACCTGTGCAATCGTGCCAGTCACGCCTAAACCATTCAGAAAATTGGCGTAGGTTATTTGGTAGTTGTAGCCGTTGTTGAAGAAGCCGAATGACGATCCCGCCAGAATGCTTGTCTGCTGAACAAACTCAGACTGTCTTACACCAT
>Ga0105096_10000449_pt1 | contig 14230 bp, 17 predicted proteins | sample PPLLak3cmMay2015_FD_87036 | JGI IMG/M metagenome (GOLD analysis project Ga0105096, IMG submission 87036) | Freshwater sediment microbial communities from Prairie Pothole Lake near Jamestown, North Dakota, USA - PPLs Lake P7 Core (1) Depth... | ecosystem: Environmental > Aquatic > Freshwater >... | reverse complement strand
GTTTTTCTTCTGCTTTAGCTATTAATTCTCGCAATGTTTTAGCGCTGATTAATGGAACATCTCCATACAACACCAGTGTCAAGCCATCTCTGTCAAGATGGGGCAGTGTTTGCATTAATGCATGCCCAGTGCCCAATTGTTGCGCTTGCAGAACCCAAGTCAAATCATCGCCAGCAATTGATTGTTTAACAATTTCCCCACCATGACCAATGACAATGCAGATTTTATCAGGTGATAGCGATCGGGCAGTGTTAGTAACATGCATTAGCAATGAACGGCCCGCCAAAGTATGCAATACTTTCGGAAGGGATGAGTGCATGCGTTTTCCCTCACCTGCTGCGAGTATTACAACATTAAGCTTTGTCACAATGAACTTCCTTCCTTTTTAAGTATTATCAATCCAATTCAATCAACACTGTCAATACTGATAAATACTCACACCCGCTAGTTTAGATTTTATAAGAACATACTTTATTGTTGGTCAGAGAAAATTATTGCTGCTCAATACATTATCATTTATTAAATATCCTAAGAAATGTGACTGTACGCAATTAGGAAAAATTCAGACAACAGACACAAAAAAGGCGACATATGTCGCCTTTTTTGCTTTTAGTACTTTAATTAGTGTCCGCGTTTTCTTAGCTTATCAATTGCGGCTAATTGCGCCATGGCTTCAATTAATTCAGCCTGGGCTTTCGCATAATCCAACTCAGACTCTCTATTCTTCATAGCTTCTTCTGCTTCTCGTTTTGCTTCGATAGCTTTGGCTTCATCAAGGTCATGACTTCGCACTGCAGTATCTGCCAATATAGTAACAATATCAGGCTGAACTTCTAACATGCCTCCAGACACGTATATAAGTTCTTCTTCTTTTAATTGTGCTTTGATACGCACCATCCCAGATTTGATTCTTGTCAACATCGGAGTATGACGCGGATAAATACCTACTTCACCCATTTGTGCTGGCGCAACTAGAAATTCCACTGGACCAGAGTAAATAGATTCTTCAGCACTAACGATATCAAGATGAAAAATGGTGCCCATTGATATTTTCTCTAAAATTATTGAAGGGTCTTGGCTTTCTCAACGGCTTCTTCGATGCTACCTACCATGTAAAACGCCTGCTCTGGTAGTTCATCATATTCACCTTCAACAATACCTTTAAAACCTTTGATTGTATCTTTGAGCGAAACATATTTTCCTGGAGATCCAGTAAAGACTTCAGCAACGTTAAATGGTTGTGATAAGAAACGTTGAATCTTTCTTGCACGACTAACTGCCAGTTTATCTTCAGGTGATAATTCATCCATGCCTAAAATGGCAATGATGTCTCTCAATTCTTTATAGCGTTGCAATGTTTGCTGAACAGCACGCGCAGTATTGTAGTGATCTTCACCTACAACTTGTGGATCAAGCTGGCGAGAAGTTGAATCCAACGGATCCACAGCTGGATAAATACCTAACGAAGCAATATCACGAGACAACACAACGGTTGCATCCAGGTGACCAAAAGTTGTTGCCGGAGATGGATCCGTTAAGTCGTCCGCTGGTACATAAACAGCTTGTATTGATGTAATTGAACCTGTTTTAGTCGAAGTAATACGTTCTTGTAAACGTCCCATTTCTTCTGCCAGTGTCGGTTGATAACCCACAGCTGATGGCATACGTCCCAGCAGCGCAGATACTTCGGTCCCCGCCAATGTATATCGATAAATATTATCGACAAAAAACAGTACATCACGGCCTTCATCACGAAACGATTCAGCCATGGTCAAACCTGTCAATGCCACGCGTAAACGATTTCCAGGTGGTTCATTCATTTGTCCATAAACCAATGCAACCTTATCAAGGACTTTGGATTCTTTCATCTCATGATAAAAATCATTTCCTTCACGAGTACGCTCACCTACGCCCGCAAATACAGAATATCCACTGTGTTCAATCGCAATATTACGGATCAACTCCATCATATTAACGGTCTTGCCAACACCAGCACCACCAAATAATCCAACTTTTCCACCCTTTGCAAACGGGCAAATCAAATCAATCACTTTAATGCCAGTTTCTAATAATTCGGTAGATGCTGACAATTCGTCGAATGCTGGCGCTTCTCGGTGAATGGACATGTATTGTTCTGCACCAATTTCACCCATTTCATCTATTGGGCGACCCAGCACATCCATAATACGTCCCAATGTTTTGGTTCCAACAGGGACAGTAATTTGTTTTCCCGTATTTTTAACCATCATTCCACGGCGTAATCCATCAGAAGATCCCAGTGCAATTGTGCGCACCACGCCATCGCCCAGCTGTTGCTGTACTTCCAGCGTAAGTTCAGAACCTTCCATTATTAACGCATCGTATACTTTCGGGATAGATTCACGTGAAAATTCCACATCAATCACAGCACCAATACACTGAACAATTTTTCCTTGACTCATCGTTGTTCCCTAACTAAATACTAAAAATGTTTTAAACAGCCGCCGCACCGCCGACAATTTCCGACAATTCCTTGGTAATTGCCGCTTGTCGAGATTTGTTGTAAATCAATGTCAATTCATCAATGACACTTCCTGCATTATCAGATGCAGCTTTCATCGCTACCATCCTAGCAGATTGTTCGGACGCCATATTCTCAGTGACAGCCTGATATATCAATGCTTCGACATAACGTACCATAATATCGTCTATAACAGACTTTGCTTCCGGTTCATAAATATAATCCCATGAAGCTTTAGGCTTATCGCTGGCTTGTTCCTCTTTCTGCATACGCTCATCTGTCAATGGAAGCAACTGTTCCATCACGGGTTCTTGCTTCATGGTATTTATAAAGCGATTATAAAAAACATACACTCGATCAAATTGATCCTGTGTATATCCATCCAATACCACTTTAACTGCACCTATGAGTTTTCCCATATCAGGTGCATCACCTAGCCCTATAACCTGGGATATGACATTTGCACCGATCCGGCTCATGAAACCCAAGCCTTTGTTGCCTATGCAACAAACTTCAATCTGCTCACCATCCGCCTGCCAAGCTTTCATTTGATTAATTGCTTTACGTAGAACATTTGTGTTCAACCCACCACAAAGCCCTTTATCTGAAGTCACTATAATAATACCAATACGTTTTACCGTATCCCGCTCAATCAAAAATGGATGCCGATATTCTGTATTTGCCCGACTCATATGTGCTGCGACATTACGTATTTTCTCACCATAAGGCCGCGCTTTTTTCATGCGATCTTGCGCTTTACGCATTTTAGAAGCCGCTACCATTTCCATGGCGCGCGTTATCTTTTGCGTATTCTTTACACTCTTTATCTTATTTCGTACTTCTCTGCTGCCAGCCATTATTAATATGTTCCGTTTTGCTTGAATTCTTTGATTGCAACGGTCAAATCCTTCTCAGTTTCGGCATCTAGTTCTTTAGTATTTTCAATCTTATCAAGAATAGCTCCATGCTGATTGCGTATATAACTCTTCAGCGCAGATTCAAATGCCAATGCCCGCTTCACTTCAACATCATCAAAATAACCGTTATTAATAGCAAACAAAGTAAGCGCCATCTCAGAAACACTCAGTGTTGCATACTGCGATTGCTTCATCAATTCAGTTGCCATTTTCCCGCGCTCAAGCTGCTTGCGTGTCGCCTCATCCAAATCAGATGCGAACTGGGCAAACGCAGCCAATTCACGATATTGCGCTAATGCCAGACGTATACCACCGCCTAATTTCTTAATAACCTTTGTTTGTGCCGCGCCACCAACCCGCGAAACGGATACACCTGCATTAATTGCTGGGCGAATACCCGCATTAAACAAGTCTGTTTCCAAAAATATTTGGCCATCTGTGATCGAGATCACATTAGTTGGCACAAAAGCAGTCACATCACCAGCTTGCGTTTCAATGATTGGCAGAGCAGTCAATGATCCAGTCTTACCTTTTACTGCACCATCGGTAGCCTTTTCGACGTAAGCAACACTTACTCTTGCTGCTCTTTCAAGCAAACGTGAATGAAGATAGAACACATCACCTGGATATGCTTCACGACCTGGCGGGCGCCTTAATAACAATGAGATTTGTCTATATGCCCATGCTTGCTTCGTTAAATCATCATAAACAATCAACGCATCCTGACCTTTATCGCGGAAATATTCACCCATTGTACATCCAGAATAAGGTGCAATAAATTGCATTGCTGCAGATTCTGACGCGGTTGCTGCCACTACAATGGTATATTCCATTGCACCATGTTCTTCTAGTTTACGTACCACGTTTGCTATCGAAGAAGCCTTCTGTCCGATCGCAACATAAATACAGAACATGTTTTGACCTTTCTGATTAATGATCGCATCAATAGCTACCGCAGTTTTCCCTGTCTGACGATCGCCGATAATCAATTCACGCTGCCCACGTCCAACAGGCACCATCGAGTCTACCGATTTCAAACCTGTCTGAACTGGTTGATCGACAGATTGACGCCAAATCACACCCGGAGCAATTTTTTCGATAGGCTCAGACCTTACTGCTGTAATTGGTCCTTTCCCATCTATAGGTTGCCCCAGTGAATTCACAACACGACCCAACAATCCTTCTCCAACAGGCACTTCGAGAATACGTCCAGTACATTTAACTGTATCGCCCTCACAGATATGCTCATATGCGCCCATAATAACTGCACCCACTGAATCTCGCTCAAGATTCAGCGCCAAACCGAAGGTATTACCGGGAAATTCCAACATTTCACCTTGCATCACATCTGACAAACCGTGAATACGCACAATACCGTCCGTTACAGAAACAATAGTTCCTTGCGTACGGACTTCTGCTGTATCAACAAGTCCTTCAATCCTTTTTTTAATCAGTTCACTGATTTCGGATGGATTTAACTGCATTTCATTTAACTCCTAGCTTTTAAGGGCAACGGCCATGGCTTCAAGTTTACCGCGAACTGAGGCATCAAGAATCTCATCACCAATTTCAACTTTAATTCCACCAATTAATTCCGGATCCACACTTACTTGTGCCTCTATCTTGCGCTTAAATTTTTGTTCGAGATCATCGATTAGTTTTTTCAGTTGCTTATTTTCCATTGTAAACGCACTCACAATTTTCGCGTCTAGCACACCTTCGTGTTGCGCTTTTAATTGTTCAAACAATTGATTAATCTGCGACAGTACTGTTATCCGTTTATTTTCCGCCAATAACATCATCAGATTACGAGCCTCTGAATTAAATTTATTTCGTCCAATCTCCAGAAATAATTCTCCGAGCTGCTTTGCAGAAACTACAGGATTGCCAATGAGTAGCTTTATATGCTTATCCTCTGCAATCTCTACCGCAAGTTGCAACATTTTTGACCATTGGTCCAAACTATCACCAGCAACTGCCATCTTATACACAGCCTCTGCATAAGGTCTTGCAACTGTAATCGCTTCAGCCATTATTTCAAATCTTCCCCAATAGAAGCAAGCATATCGGCATGCGCTTTAGCATCGACTTCACGTCGCAGTATTTTTGCTGCACCGGCAACTGCTAATTCAGCAACATGTTGGCGCAGCGCTTCTTTTGCACTAAATACCTCATGTTCTATATCCGCCTTTGCGCCAGCGATTATACGATCGCCTTCTTCTTTTGCTGTTCTTTTAGATTCTTCAACAATCTCTGTAGCTCGTTTCTCCGCTTGCAAAATTATTTCTGAGGCACGCTGCTTGGCTTCTTTCAATACATCAGAAGAGCGTTGACTTGCCAACTCTAATTCATGACGCCCACGTTCGCCAGCCGCCAAGCCATCAGCAATAGTTTTTTGACGCTCTTCAATTGCACGCAATAACGGTGGCCATACAAATTTAACAGTGAACCAAATAAATATTGAAAAGGCTACCGCCTGAGAAATTAAAGTAAAGTTAATATTCATGACAAGCCTGTAATATCTGATCTATACAGCAATAACATTATTATTGAATAACTGCCAGCAATGGGTTACCAAATGCAAATAGCATTGCCAAGCCTACAGCAATAATAAAAGAAGCATCGGTTAAGCCGAGCAAAAGAAAAACTTTGCCTTGCAAAGTAGGTATCATTTCTGGTTGACGTGCCGCGCCTTCAAGAAAACGGCTACACATCACACCCACACCGATACACGCGCCTGCTGCACCAAGTCCAATCATCAAACCAATACCTATTCCGGTATATGCCTGAATCATTGCCAAATACTGCAAATTCTCCATTTTAGTTTCCTTTTGTTAAGATTAATAATATGCCACAAAAAATAAAGCTTCTAAATTTAATGAGATTCATGCGCCATTGAAATATAAACTACTGTCAGCATCATAAAAATAAAAGCCTGCAAGGTAACAATCAATATATGAAATATCGCCCAGCCTGCTCCTAGAATTGCACCAAAAATTGCGCCCGAAACGCCTGTTGCTGCCCACATACCCAGTAGCAGGAAAATTATTTCCCCTGCGTAAATATTCCCGAATAAACGCAACGAGTGAGATAACGGCTTAGACACATATTCTATGAAATTAAATAACAGATTCAATACCCAAAGCAGCGGATTTTTTCCAAATGGCGTGCAAAAGAGCTCATGCATCCAGCCTCCCCACCCTTTGATCTTTACATTAAAGTAAAGCATCAAGAACCATATTGAAAGAGCCAATGCGAATGTTGTATTTACATCAGTCGTCGGCACTGTCCGCCAATTATGCAAACCGAATGCGTGCTCATAGATCCAAGCCATAATGTCTATTGGCAGAATATCCATAGCATTCATCATCAATACCCACACAAATATCGTTAACGCTGTGGGCGCTACAAATACATGCCGGTTACCATGAAATGTATTTTTAACTTCATTATCAATGAACTCAACTGCAAGCTCGACAAATGCCTGACGTTTCGATGGCACACCAGGTGTCGCCTTACGCACAACCAGCCAAATAAATCCAAAACTAATAATACCGAGAATTAAAGATGTAACCAGGGTATCAACATGCAGAACCCAAAATGAGCCTTCGCCGACTTGTGTTGTTAAATTAGTTAAATGATGATTAATGTATGATGTTGGAGTAAGTTCTGTATCTGATGCCATGCGCTGCCTGCTCTACCATTAAATTTATCTTATTTTGTTTCGTCTGATACTAATAACGCCAAGCTATAGACTAAAACATTGAGGATAAATGTTCCAATAAATGCGAATGCATTTACATCCTCATAATTTTTAAAAACTACCCATAACAAGCTTACAGTCAATATTATTTTTACTGCCTCAGCCCTTAATGCGGTTCTAATTGTCCCTTCAGCAGTATATCCTTTGTGCCGAGATATAATCATCGCAAACGCTGCCGAGGATATTACGCTTACTGCCCCGCCAAGCATCACTGATATCGCACCATGAATACCAAGAAAAAACCAAATTACAACTGCCACCATCAATGTAACAAGCAATTGCAGGTGCAGAACAATATTGAGCGGTCTATTCTTAATCCAAGACATGCTTTCTATCTACCCACCCTTGGAACAGACGGCGTTGTCTACACTTTAAAAAGGCGTAACTATAGCTTAATCACTCTACCCAGTCAATGCAGAATTCTGATCACTTTTAATAAAGCCTTTCAAATACTGCAGCGACTCCCTGACCACCACCTATGCACATAGTTACCAGCGCATATCTGCCGCCACAGCGATGCAATTCATAAATAGCCTTAATCGTCAGGATACTGCCAGTTGCACCGATTGGATGGCCCAACGCGACAGCGCCACCATTCGGATTGGTTTTTTCCGGATCAAAATGCAGTTCTTTTGCTACAGCACAAGCCTGTACAGCAAAGGCTTCATTGGATTCAATGATATCAAGATCTGCTATTTTAAGATTTGCACGCCTTAAAGCATTCTGAACTGCCGGTATCGGCCCGATACCCATAAATTTTGGATCAACACCGGCATGACCATAGGAAACCAGCCGCGCCAACGGTTTCAAGTCGTATTTCTGTGCTGCTTTACTTTCCATGAGCACCAATGCAGCAGCGCTATCATTAATACCGGAGGCATTGCCTGCTGTTACGGTGCCATCTTTTTGAAAAACAGGATGAAGTTTAGACAAAGTCTCCATACTTGTGTTTTCACGGGGATGCTCGTCAGTATCAAAAAGGATTTTTTCTTTATGGGTCGTTATTTCAATAGGCAATATTTGCTCTTTAAAATATCCGTTTTTTATCGCATGCAGGGCGCGTCGATGGCTTTCTACTGCAAATGCATCTTGCACTTCGCGGCTGATTTGCCATTTATCAGCGATATTTTCGGCAGTAATGCCCATATGTACGTTATCAAATGGATCGGTCAATGCCCCGATCATCATATCCACCGTACCACCGTCATTCATGCGTTGCCCCCACCGCAAAGCAGGTAACAAATAGCCTCCCCGGCTCATGGATTCAGCACCACCGGCGACTGCCACATCGGTGTCATTGAGTAGAATATTTTGACTCGCCGATATGATCGCTTGCAGACCACTCCCACACAGCCGATTCACTGTCAGTGCGGAAGTATGCTGCGATAAGCCACCGTTGACACAAGCAACGCGCGCTAAATACATATCACGGGACTCTCCATGTATCACGTTGCCAAAAACCAAGTGTCCAACTTCATCTGGATCAATTCCAGCGCGCAACACCGCTTCATGTACTACCTTTGCCGCCAAATCTGCTGGAGCAACCTGTTTAAGCGCCCCACCATAATCACCAATAGCTGTACGTACACCACTTAGAATGACAACATCCCTCATGTGTTTTCCTTTATTGATACCTATATAGAGTAGCTTCCCAAGAAATATGAAATATCCTTAACACTATGTCCTTACATAGAATCTAGGGATGCTGGTGCATACGATAGAGAATCGTGACTAGTCTTTCCATAAATCCGGATTCGCCCACAGGATTTAATTGATGCATGCATCGAGTTTGTCCCAATTAAGTAGAGGATTATTTTCTGAATAATATTTCCTTTACAGAATGAGAACTGGTTTTTGATTTGTTATTTTTCGACACAATTCTTTTGATCGGAATCGCTCAAACTGGAGTCAACATAATGATTTGTGTAATTATTAATTACGGTTGAGGCCTTATGCTATGGATCATTCAACCACGCATATCTGTAAAAACACCCAATCTTTCATTTCTGATCGTCTGACCATCATTTATCCGTATTAATACCTCAAAAAAACAGCACAGCATCATTGAGAAGACAATCCGTACCAACAGATTATCTTCTCACTTCATTTGGATTTATTATTTTTTCACGAAATCAACCAATTTCTGATAAGTGAACAAGTAATCCTGTGCTTGCAGTGGTGTATGGCATTGCACGCAATTCAGATCATTACTTTTTGCAGTACCGTCCGGATTGTAAACAGCAAATCCCCAGTCACCCGTACGATTTTCCTTCAGAAAAGCGACATCCCAGTTATCCCTCTTTTCCATCACAGCAACTGTTGACAACGAATCGATTTCAAAGATACCGTCACTACCTGCAATAGGCTTGCCATCCGCATCTTTTTTTGGCGTATATATTTCCATAATCATGACAGCACCGGAAGCGCTCATATTTCCTTGTGTATAACTGGAAATCGCAACTTCGTTGGCATACAATTTAGCAACTTGTGTCTGATTCGCGCGATTCATGGTTGCATATTTTGTAAAGGTTTTTTCATAACCTTCTGAAAATTTAACGTGTTCAGGATTCCCACCTGCATTGGCGTAAAGCGGAGCTATGACAAGTATTGCGGCAACTGCTTTCAAGGTAAACTTCATGTTTTTCTCCTTCTTAAAATGATGTTTCTGGGTTTGAGCTACTATCATACCGCATTCGATGTATATTGATGACCGGGTTACTATTTTCGTTCTGTTATTTTGCAAGATCAAGGACCAGCGTGACAGACAAATAAATGACCAACAACGCAAGTGCCAAATGGATCGTAAAACGCACAGGATTCTGCGCAACTGAATCCGCGAAGGTTTTATTTTTTCCTTCTCGTTTTAAGCGAGCATATTCTTCCCGCATCCTGATTGTTCGTTCATTCTGATAGGTATTCAGTAACGCTTGCGCTTTCTCAAATTGACTATCTTCGCTGAGCCATATTGCCGGCATTGATACACCCCAGTTACCCGACGATGTTTCATAGAAATCAATCGCATTATTGGTTAACAATTCGCGCACATCATTCGTTTCATCATCGGATACGCCATTAAGACGGAATAAAATTTTTGCCATAAACGGCCTTTTCTTATGTTATTTTCTGCTATCGAAAGTTTTGCATTGCAAATTGATGCTATCTTTGCATCGAATCCGTTGTCAAGTTATGAAAAACAGCCGGTACAAAAATTACACATTTACAGGTTAATCTGAACAGATGAAAAAAACCATACTCATTACAGGATGTTCAAGCGGAATCGGTTATTGTGTGGCCAAAGCACTGCATGCACGCGGCTATCGTGTGTTTGCCACAGCCAGAAAACGAGACAGTGTTGAAATGCTACTGGCCGAAGGTCTGGAAAGCTTCCGTTTGGATTTAACCGATTCAAACTCGATTCACTTTTCTTTTGAAGAGGTTATGCGCCGAACGAATGGTGAACTGTACGCCCTATTTAATAATGGCGCATACGGATTGCCGGGTGCCGTGGAGGATTTGAATCGCGATGCCCTACGCGCGCAATTCGAGACCAATGTCTTTGGCTGGCAGGAGCTCACCAATCTTGCGATACCGGTCATGCGCCGCCAAGGCTACGGAAGAATTATCCAGAACAGCTCGGTTCTAGGTTTTGTTTCCCTACCTTTCCGGGGCTCCTACAATGCTTCCAAATATGCCATTGAGGGGCTCAGTGACACGCTACGACTAGAGCTACGAGGCACTAACATTTACGTCAGTCTGATTGAGCCGGGACCGATCGCCAGTCAGTTTCGCATGAATGCCGTCAAGGCACTGGCAAAATACATCGATATTGAAAACAGCTTTCACCGTGAAAAATACCAGGGTGTATTAACGCGTCTGAACAAGCCGGGTCCAGCCGTTCCTTTCACATTGCCGCCCGAAGCTGTACTCAAGCGAGTAATCCACGCACTGGAAGCTACCAAACCGCAGCCACGTTATTATGTGACATTTCCCACTTATCTATTTGGCATTCTCAAACGCATTTTAAGCACACGTGCATTGGATGTACTGCTGGCCAAATCCGGGAATAACAACTGACTGGATTAGGTTACGGAACCAACGGTTTGATTGTAGAGGCCGCGCACGATTGCAGGATTTTCCAGGCTATATTACCCATGAATGAATCTCCCTTCAGGGATGCATTGACCGTTGTGTCATCAATTTTTTGTAGTAACAGGGCAAATGCGTAAACAGATTTATCATTCTCACCGCGTTGTGCGGCTGACATAATTTCCGGGACCGGATTGCCATAGATGAGAATAGCATCGGGATTCGAGGGTGCGTATGCCGCATAAGCGTTATGCAAATACCTTGTATCGTACGCATGAATTTCCGATGCATGTATATCCGGATATTGCCGGTTTCTGATTTGCAGGACACGCAAGAATGACCTGCCATCGGACTGCAGTCTATTAGCCACACAACTTGCAAGAACGGAATGCTCACCCACAAACTTTTCTTCAAAAAGTTGAGCTTTTTCTTTTGAGTCATATAAGTTTGCACATGCCGCTATGAAGAATACGGTTAAAAACACAATCAATATCTTCATCACACGTACTCCTGAAAAATCAGAGCATGACGCCGCACGGACAACTGATCGTTACATTTCCTGCAAGTTGATTGATGCCGGGAATACAAGAACCAGATCTTTACAAAACGCTATCCATTGAAATACACATAGGGCTTCATGGGAACTGAAGATTCTTTAAATTCCTTGTTTTCTTCTCTATTCTGATTTTTATCCCACCACATACTTCTTGCGGCCAGTCGCTGTTCTTGCACATGCGGATTCTTTTCCAGAAATTCACGCATAAATTTTGTGTGTTCAGATTCGTAATTGTAATCCATAATTCACCCTACGCTTTAATGCAAAAGCCGAACTTTAGCACAGACCTGATTTTCTATACAGCTCTGGTTTTTCAGTTCATCCTGTAATCGCTCTGATGTTTCGCAGCAATGCTAGAATAGCAGCGAAACATTTTATAACCTGCCCAGAACAGACCCAACTTGTATATCTTTCTTCAACAAGCTTCTTTCAAACTTATTTCTGGATTGGAAAACACTAAACCATTCCGCTCCATCGCCTAATGCTAGTTTTAGGCATTGAAACTTCTTGCGATGAAACCGGAATCGCACTCTTTGACACAAAACGGGGTCTACTGAGCCATACGCTCTATTCCCAAATTGAAATGCACAGTGAATATGGTGGTGTAGTGCCTGAGCTTGCATCACGCGATCATATCCAGCGCGTGATACCCCTGATCAAGCAAACGTTACTTGCAGCCAAATGTGAATTGCACGAAATCAACGCTATCGCCTATACACAAGGCCCCGGTCTAGCTGGTGCGCTTTTAGTCGGCGCCAGTATTGGTGCTGCACTGAGTTTTGCACTAAAAATTCCTGCCCTGGGTATCCATCATCTGGAAGGGCATCTGTTATCGCCACTGTTATCCACACCGGCGCCGAACTTTCCATTTATCGCGCTGCTCGTATCGGGAGGCCATACGCAATTAATGCAAGTGGATGCGGTCGGACACTATAAATTACTGGGCGAAACGGTTGATGATGCAGCAGGTGAGGCTTTTGACAAAACCGCAAAACTACTCGGGCTGGGTTATCCGGGCGGCGCCGCCTTATCAAAACTGGCTCAACAAGGCCGGGCAGGACGATTCAAACTTCCGCGGCCGATGCTCAATAGCGGAGATCTCAATTTCAGTTTTAGCGGGTTAAAAACCGCGGTACTCACCCTGATCAACAAACAGGAAATCAAGCAACAAACCAGCGCGGACATTGCCTTGGCTTTTCAAGAAGCGATTGTGGAAGTATTAACAGAAAAATCACTGACAGCTTTATCACGGACCTGTCTTACGCAACTGGTTGTCGCCGGAGGTGTAGGCGCCAACGATCAATTACGTCAGAATCTCAGCAGCAAAGCATCTGCAAAAGGAGCGACCGTTTTTTATCCGGAGCTTGAATTTTGCACCGATAATGGCGCCATGATTGCCTTTGCTGGCGCATTGCGCTTGCTAGCTGCGCCTGATAAAACTTGGTCACCAGCAAGTAGCTTTACCGTTAACGCGCGCTGGAATTTGGAAATGCTTGTAGAGCCGGATGATTGATCAGGAACCGGACGATTTTTTCTCGCCAATGCGCCCCTCCTTACCCGCCAGCAAATTAAGAATATTCGATTGATGACGCCAAATTAGCACGAACGACATCAGCAATACTGCCAACGTACCCGCTTCAAAACCCAACATGCCGACGGCATAAATCGGCGCAAATCCGGCTGCAATCAAAGCAGACAAGGAGGATATGCGCCAAATTAGGGCAGCCAACAACCAAGTCGCCATCGCCATCAAACCGACCCAGGGATTCAAACTTAGTAGCACACCCACCGCAGTCGCCACACCCTTGCCGCCCTGGAAACGTAAAAATACCGTAAAAACATGACCCAGAAATACTGCCAATGCGGCTACAGCAACCCCTTCATTCCCAAGATCCCAGTGTGGAGCATAATGTTGCGCCAAAGCCACCGCCAACCAGCCTTTCCCAGCATCGCCCAATAATGTCAAAACCGCCGCAGCCTTCTTGCCGCTGCGCAATACATTGGTCGCCCCAGGATTCTTTGAACCGTAGGTACGCGGGTCCGGCAATTTAAAAATCCAACTGGACAATACAGCGAAGGAAACAGACCCAAGCAAATAGGCCAACAGAGCAAAAACCAATATCGTCATGACTATTCGCACCACCCGAACAAAATAGAATAGAATCCCGTATCGCTCACATCCGCAAGACTTCAGGAAGCTCCCGAATAACCCGCACATTTTAGCGCTTAATCACTAATGGATATTATTTTTCTGCACGACTTTAAAGCCAAAACCTTAATCGGCATCTACCCGTGGGAACGCATGGTTCCGCAAACGATTCAATTGGACTTGGAAATCGCATTGCCGACCAGCCGCGCATGCCAATCCGACAAAATCGAAGATGCGCTGGACTATGCGCTAGTCATTG
>Ga0105096_10000448_pt1 | contig 14236 bp, 28 predicted proteins | sample PPLLak3cmMay2015_FD_87036 | JGI IMG/M metagenome (GOLD analysis project Ga0105096, IMG submission 87036) | Freshwater sediment microbial communities from Prairie Pothole Lake near Jamestown, North Dakota, USA - PPLs Lake P7 Core (1) Depth... | ecosystem: Environmental > Aquatic > Freshwater >... | reverse complement strand
TTACATAAGAATCCTGCCAATGAAGAAATCCCATTAGAACAATTAAAGAAAGGTTTCGATGTAGTCTTTGGTAGTGATCGAGTAGTGCTGTTAGATCATCAAGGTTCGATTGATGATAATAGAATTCTTGATCAATTAGAATACATGTGTCTCTCAGGTTGTAAGTATATTTATATTGACCATATAACAATCTTAGTCTCTGAAGGAATGGAAAATCTTTCAGGAAACGAAGCACAAGATAAGGTAATGAACGATTTGCTCAGGTTGGTTAAGAGATACCCTGTTTGGATCGGTCTTGTTTCACATCTTCGAAAGTCTAATACTGGTGCTAAATCATTCGAAGAAGGAAGACTTCCATCTATTGATGACATACGTGGTAGTGGTTCAATTAAACAGATCTCTTTTGATATTATTAGCTTTGCTCGTGATTTGACAGCCACAGATGATTTAAAGCGCAATACCATACTTATGCGTATTCTTAAAGCTAGATATACAGGTCTTACAGGAAATGTAAGAGGTTCTGTTTATGACTATAAAACTGGTAGATTGTCTGCTGCAGAGGAGACGGCACAAGAAGATTTCACAACATTATAAAAGGGCAGATGATGATAAAAATTAAAACGCCTTGGTCACCTGTCGGGTACCTGACGTATAAAAGAACATACTCTAGAAAACTATCAGTTGATAATTCTGAAAATGCACCTACAGAGGAATTCGAAGACACAGTAGATCGAGTTATTAATGCTTGTAGACATCAACTTCATGTGGGCTTTACTTCTGAAGAAGAAGATAGATTATATGAATACATGATGTCTTTAAAATGTTCCGTAGCTGGTAGATTTCTATGGCAGCTAGGTACAGATACAGTAGATAGACTAGGATTGGCAAGTCTTCAGAATTGTGCATTTACAGTAGTAGATCATCCTATCAGACCTTTCTGTTGGGCTATGGATATGTTAGCCTTAGGCTCTGGCGTTGGTTATAATATCCAACGTGAACATGTAGATAAGCTCCCAGTCGTTAGAGATTGGTTTAAGGCTCCTACAAGAGTTAATGACGCTGGTGCAGATTTTATTATTCCTGACTCTCGTGAGGGTTGGGTAAAGTTCCTCGGAAAAACTCTTAAAGCAGCTTTTCTAAGTACCTCTCAAACAAGCGGTACATTTACTTATTCTACAATGGTTATTAGAGGTAAAGGTTCTCCCATTAAAGGTTTTGGAGGTGTTGCATCTGGACCTGAAGATTTAGTGTGGGGTATTGGAAAAATATCTGAGATTCTTGAAAAGAGGAGAGGGAAGAAAGTACGTCCAATCGATGCATTGGACATCATGAATATCATTGGATACATTATAGTTTCTGGAAACGTTCGTAGATCAGCGCAAATAGCAATTGGTGATCCTGATGATATCGAATTTCTGCTGGCTAAGCGATGGGACATTGGTAATATACCAAAGTGGAGAGGAATGTCTAACAATTCCGTCGCCACAGACGATATTAGAGAACTCCATGATTTCTTTTGGGACGGATACGAAGGAAAGGGCGAGCCGTACGGTCTTATCAACCTACGACTGTCAAGAAAGATTGGTAGATTGGGAGATACTCAATACCCGGACCCGGAAGTACAAGGATATAACCCCTGTGCAGAACAGAGCCTTGCACCGTTCGAAACTTGCTGTCTCGCGGAGGTGTTCCTGCCCAATGTGCAGTCTAAAGAAGAATTTCTCGACATACTAGAGCTACTTTATAGAATTAATAAGCATTCCCTAAGGTTACCTTCACACCATCCTGAGACTCAGAAGATTGTTCATAAGAACATGAGAATGGGTATCGGATTGACTGGTATTCTACAGGCAAGTAAAGAACAGAATAGTTGGCTATCTGAAGGCTATGAATATCTAAGAGACTTTGACGAAAGATATTCTGAAATTAGAAAGTTTCCTGTCTCTATCAAGTTAACAACAGTTAAGCCTTCTGGTACTCTCAGTCTTCTCCCAGGTGTAACCCCTGGTATTCATCCAGGTTATGCTAGATATATGTTTAGACGTATACGAATTGCATCTGATCATAATCTAGTAGAAGTGTGTAAAAAGCATGGTTACCCTGTTGAATTTCAAAAGAATTTGGATGGTACCGAAGATTACGGTACTGTAGTTGTCACTTTTCCTTTTAGCTACCCTGATGGAACTAAACTAGCTAAAGATATGTCAGCTTTAGACCAATTAAGAGAAATTAAAAGATTACAAGAATCATGGTCTGATAATAGTGTAAGTTGCACAATCTATTATCGCAAAGAAGAGATTCCTGAAATAAAAGATTACCTAATGCGTAATTATAGGAATAATCATAAGAGTCTTTCATTCCTATTACACTCTGATCATGGGTTTGCACAAGCACCTTATCAAGAAGTTACTAAAGAAGAATATGATGCACTTGTTGCAAAAACAACTATTATTAATCATATAGATTATGCTGACTTTGAATCAAATGATGAATGTGCTTCTGGTGTTTGTCCTGTTAAATAGAAAGAGGGGTCCCCTAAAAAGGACCCCTTTTATTTTGGAGAGTAAATGACATTATTCAATCCGTATGAAGAAAAAACATTAAAGCTAGATTTAGAACATCTAGCTAATGCACATCAGCTAGAGAAAAAGGTAGGAGTACCGACAGAATTAATTATTCAAAGATTTATGGGGCTACTAGAAGATGCATATGATGAGCAGCTTGCATTACAACAAGAGCAGCTTGACGCCGACTATGACGATAGTATGGATGGAGATGCTGCAACAGCTCTTGCATCGGCAGGTTGGGGCACAGACGAAGATTATGGAGGCACCGATGACCGTTTATAAGATTATTGTAGTTGAAGATGATATTTGTAATTTCAACGATGATACTGCTGAGAGGGTATTTTACACAAGCGAACAGATAATGGATATTACTAAAGCAATTGATGAGAATGTTGCTTGCTATCAGACTCGAGAAGAGCATGATGATGCTAATGGTGAGCTTGAAGCAGAGGATGAAGACGACGACATCCTAGAAGACGACGAAGAAGAAGAAGATTTTCGAGATGATGAACATAGTCGTGGAGAAAATTAATGGTTGGATTTCCTAGCCCAGTACCAGGAGACCATCAGTTAGTTTTAAGAGCAGTTAAATTTGCAGTATATTGGCATGGTAATCAGAGACGCAGATATACTAATGAGCCTTATGTCAATCATCTTTTAAGTGTAGCTTATCTTGTTGCCGGTAGAACAACTGATCCTCACATTATTGCAGCTGCTGTTCTGCATGATATTCTTGAAGATACACCTGTCTCTCGACATGAATTGAAAGATAATTTTGGAGCAAGGATTCTTGAGATGGTCGAAATGTTGACAGATGTTCCTTGCACACCAGGTGGTCTTAATAGAGCAGCAAGGCAGTTTCTTGATAGAGAGCGAATTGCAAAGGCAGGTCCAGAAGTCCAGCTTATTAAAGGCTGTGACATGTATGATAATTTAGAAGATATTAAAACCTATGATCCTAACTTCTATAAGGTTTTTAAGAAAGAGAAACAGCTGTTATTAGATGTAATGCTTGATCTTGATCCTCATGTAAAACTCATGCTTAAAGAGGAGCGTGATTTAGATGTCGACCCTTAAATTAGTAGCCTATAAGCTTGTAAATACCAATAAATGGTTTTGGCAACTAGAAACAGAACAAAGAAAAATCTTAGCTACAAGCTATAGTAGTTTTAAACAATTCCGAAATCTTGAGTATAATGCTTGTATCTGTGTAGGCCAACATCCCGTGTTCGGAATGACTCATGACTGGAAAGGAATGACTCGTAGAGTTGCTACTATTGATAAAGATAGAAGTCATCCCTTTATAAGGAAATAAAAATGTTTAAGCCTATGCTAGCACCTCATCAAGATCCTATGTCTTACCCTAAGTATTTTGATGAGTTAAAGTTTCCTCTGATGTGCTCACCTAAATATGATGGCATTAGGTGTATCATATCTGGAAAGACAGCTTATTCACGTACCTGGAAACCCATCCCTTCAACGCAAGTACAAGAAGCATTCGCAAATGACGATTGTGAAGGATTAGATGGTGAACTTATAGATGGAAATCCTACAGACTTTGGAGTATATAATCGTACACAAAGCATAGTAATGTCCAAAGATAAGATAGGTGATATTAATTTCTATGCATTTGACTATGTCTTGGATGATTGGGTTGATAAGCCTTTTTCAGAACGTTATAATGAGCTTCGTTGGGGTGACGACTTTCCTAATGTTAAATTAGTTCCACAAATACTTGTAAGAAGTCTGGATCAGTTATTAGCATTTGAAGCTGAATGCTTAGAAGCTGGTTATGAAGGCATTATGATGAAGTCCCCAGATGGTAGATACAAGTGTGGCAGGGGAACTTGGAAAGAAGGCTTAATTTATAAACTAAAACGATTCCAAGATGATGAAGGTATTGTAGTAGACTTTGTAGAACAAATGTCCAATTGTAATACTCAAGAAATTAATGAACTTGGTTATTCTAAGCGGTCTACAAAGAAAGAAGGCATGGTTCCAGCAGGATGTTTAGGGAAATTTATTGTAGATTTCAATGGAGTAATCATAGAGGTAGCGCCAGGTATCTTTACTTATCAGATGAAAAGGTATATCTGGAATCATAAAGAGCAATTCAGAGGTAAATTCCTGAAATTCAGACACTTTACTCATGGTGTAAAAGATAAGCCTAGGTTTCCTAGGGCAGTTGGCTTCCGTGATAAAATGGATATGTAAATGGGTGATGGAAAGAAAGCGGAATACTTAGAAGGCTTGGCTGAAAGATTTAAGGAGATATTAAATAAAATTAATGATACACCTGATGAGGTTATTGCTTATAAGTTAGATACTGCATTGACACGTCTCGAACATTTTATAAATCTTGAGCCACATCTAACAAAGTCTCAATGGAATTTGTTAGAAGGTTCTATTACCGATTTGAAAGAGTTACTTGGGAGAAAATGATGACTGGTATGAGAACGGCTACTGTAAAGATGGTCCTCAGAGAGAAGATTGATACATGGCTTACAAGTATCTCTGATCAGGCTCTTAGGGCACTTATCAAAGATAATGTAATAATCACTGGCGGTGCAATCACATCATTACTTCAGGGAGAGAAGCCTAATGATTATGATATGTACTTCAAAACGAAAGCTGCAGCAAGAGCTGTAGCGAACTATTATGTAGGCATCTTTAACTCTTCTAATAAGTTTGCTTCTATAAATAAGTACAATGCATTTGTAAAAGAAGCAGTTGTAAAGAATTGTAAGGGACAGGAAGAAGAAAGAGTACTTATCTATATGCAGTCTGCTGGCATTGCAGCAGAAGGACAAGGAGAGTATAAGTACTTTGAGAGTGAAAGTGACTCAACAACTGAAAGCTTTTTTGAATCGCTAACCAAAGAAGATGTTGGTCAGGCAGAAGATGCAGAAGAAGAAATCTATGAAGCATTTCAAGAAAAGCCTTTAGAAACTGCCAAGGAAATCAAAGAAGTACTTTCAGATAAGAGTAAGCCTCGGTTTAGACCTGTATTCTTAACTGATAATGCAATTACACTTTCTGATAAGGTTCAGTTGATTATCAGATTCTTTGGATCTGTCGAAGAGATTCATAAGAATTTTGACTTCGCACATGCGATGGCTTGTTATGATTATAAATCAGATACTCTAATTGTTCCTAAAGAAACCTACGAATCAATCCTCTCAAGGTTCTTAGTCTATAACGGAAGCCTATATCCAGTTGCTACTCTGTTCCGCATGAGGAAGTTCATGCAACGTGGTTGGAGAGTCACGGCAGGACAGATGCTAAAGGTAGCCTTCCAGATTAGTGAATTAGATCTATCCAATCCGGCTGTTCTAAAGGAACAGTTAATTGGTGTTGATTATGCATACATGCATCAGTTAATCCGCATGCTTGAGAGCAGGGAGCCTGGTACTCAGGTTGATAGCGTTTATCTGGCCAAGCTAGTAGATGAGATCTTCGAATGAAAAGATATGCAGCTATAAGAGGTGAGAAAGTCTTTTCTGAAGGGCGCTATGCAAGGAGTAGATATGGTAGCAATTCACTCTATCGCGTATTAACTGCGGGCGATATTGTAAAATATACTGATGAAGATAGAAAGAAGTCTATAGAAAAGCATCCTACTAATTATTGGGCACATGTTATTCCTGGTCATATTAAATTCCAAAAGAATGTAACTTTACAGAGAGTTGCATACGCTGGTCGTAACTATTATCAAGAAGCCCCCTCAAAAAGAGTGGTTCTTCTGACAGAGACTAATTATCATATCTATCGTCCAGTTGAACAAGTTGATCCTAAGATCAATTATATCCTGGTCCATGGTACTAAAGATTTATTCTTAGAAAAGATTACTGGCATTGATCTCTCTAATATACACTATCCAGTACGCTTAATAGATTTAAACACTAGGCGTTGTCTATATAATGGCGTATGGCACGACCTTGAAAGTCGTGAAGAAATTAATTCTCCTTGAAGTGTGTCTATAAGTGTGTCTTTGAAAAACCTAAAGCGAAGTCTAGTCCTAGGGGCCGTAGGCGCAGCGTGGAGGTGGCCCATGCCTACCCCCATGACTCGCGCCGAAAGCCCTGCTAGGGCCGTCTCTCGTGGCCTAGTGAGGCATTTTTAGGTACAGGTTGGCAAGGCGGTCCCAAACCGTTAAGTTAACCCTAATTTCAAAACACGTATGCTGCAACGTTAATGCAGTATTAAAATCAAAAGGTAGACACATGACCGTTAATATCAAGCAGACGTTCCAGACGGAAGATGGCAAGGTTTTCGCAACGAAGAAGGAAGCCCTTGATTATCTCCGTCGGCCTAAGATTGAGGCTGCTCTTAAGAAGCTTGCTCCAGACAATGCTGATCTGGTTGGTTGGCTGCTTGAGAATCAGGAGCGTGTTGAGATGGCGTTCGAGACAGGTAACATCCGTCGTGTTACCAAGTCTGAGCGTAATAAGCTAGAGAAGGCAGTAAAGCATCTCGTGGAAGAGTATGGCAATGACACGAAGCTTGCCTTCGTTGTAGAGCATGCTGCTTCTGTTGTAGAGTCTTTCCGTTGGCCATCGGTTGCTCGTATGGACGAGGACGAGAAGCGTGTTGCTGCTCGTAACTCTCTGGTACTGGCTGCTGAGGGTAATGAGAAGCTCGCAGAGTGGATTATTGCCAATCGTGATGCAGTTCTCGCTGCATATGAGGCTGGTGTAGAGAAGCGTGTAATCAACCCCAAGGCTGCTGAAGCTCTTGCGGCATATCGCGCTCAGAAGGCCCAGGAGAAGGCCGCTGCAGAGGCAGCACCAGCTGCTTAAAGTACTGTGGGGGCTTCCGGGTTCGACGATCGCTTAGGAAGCCTAAAACATGTGTGGTCCCGAGCGTGACAGTAAGTCGGGACTTTGAGCTCACGGTAAGGTCTACCGTTCTGTATACTCCGTCACTCCCCCGAAGGCTATACAGAGAAGTCGAATGAATATGCTCTATGAGTTACTCCTTCTTATTCCATGTTCATTCGACAGACCCTATCTGCAGACCCTGTGTATGTCTTTAAACTACGTACTTATATAAGGCTAGCGGCGTGGCCTAAAGAATTATACCTCTGATAGCAGAGATTCGTTCTAAATACGCCGCACAATTTCTTAAATGAGCCGGATGAAATTGGTTATCGTTGGTTCGATTCCAATACGCTTCTTAGTAGGCGTTAGCTTAGTTGGTCAAAGTCCCAATTTCTTAACATGCTCATTTTTAATTACCATTAGGGCCGGATTGTTATGGGTTATCTTACGCAAGAAACCACCCCATGACTACCAAATATGCCCTAATTTCAAACAAAAAACAGAAACAAGCAGAGTTTAATCTCCTCGCTCTGCGCTGTTTTTATCCACCGTAACTGGTGGATTTTTTTCGCCTAAGGATAATAAGATGAAAAGAAAGTCATTTACTTTTTCGAAATTAATCGGTTTAATTGTATTTATTGTAGCTGCTGCAGGCATAACTTATCTTTTAAGTTTCAACCCAACAAAAGGAATATTTTAATGGGCATGGATAGAGAGAAATGGTTGGCAATTAGAAACACACCAAGGAAACTTGGCAATGAAAAGCTGGTTCATGTATCTTCTGATATCCGTCAAATTGAGCATCCTGTTACTAAAGAAAAGTATAATATTAAAGGCAAAGGGAATACTTTTAGACGCGTCCAGAATAAAGGTTAACAAAGCATGAGAGCTTATGTAGAAGTAATTATACGTGTCAATGGCTCTCAAGTGCAACGAATGGATATTGGAGACGTAGACACATTGTGGGATGTTGCAGATGATTTAGACGAAGAAATAGGTCAAGAATCAGCACAACCCAGAATGGAATGTGCTATAGCTAATCTAAATACAGCACGATATCAATTGCGTTTTTTCAAAGACGATGATGGTCGTGAATCGTTGTTTGAGTGTCTGTTAATGATGTTTTTAATGGAGCTTTACGGCGGCTGTACGATACCGAAACAATCTTTGGAAAATTCAGAACAAGGAATAACTTAAATGTGGAATAAATTTCGTGAGGACGATATTCTCTTAAAGAAAAATAGACTTTACTTTGTCGTACTGAAATCACAATTCAGTAGCGAAGTTAGTGCTGTTGCTCATTATTACGACGGCTTCGATTGGTTTAATATTTCTAGCTATCGGGTTCCATCGTATTCCAAAGTGACGCATTGGATGGAAATTCCCGAATTACCCGAGGGCGTATAGCTCAGTGGTTAGAGCTGGAGACTCATAATCTCTAGGTCCGGGGTTCAAATCCCTGTGCGCCCACCATCTTTAGGAAATATTAATGCGTATTAAATTCTCTATAATAGTTACTTCTTTTACTGATGCAGCTGCATTAGAACTTTTCTGCAGAGAAAAAAATATTAGATATTCTTTCTTGTTAGAAGAAGGAGAAGAAAATTTGAAAGTACAAAAAATTGTTTCTCCTATAGAAATAGCTATTCCTAAAATTAAAGAAAGAAAAGTTAAAAATGAGAAAAGGATTATTGAATTAATTTATCTTTCTATTGCGACTTTATCTACAAATCATACACAAGAAGATATTGTCAATGATGTGATGTCTCATGAAAATATAGTACGTCAAGATGTTTATGATACACTAAAGAAATATACAGGGAATCGATGGAAGTACAAAATAGGAAAAGGCGGTAAGAAAACATACGTTACAGGAGTCTAAAATGTTAAGTGCCAATGAAATCGCTAGAATTCTTAAATTTATTCCTCCAGACGACACGATCACTATTCAAAAAAGACCAATTGCAAGAGGCCTTAAAATTAATTTAGATGATAAAGCCTTTTATTTCACTTGGAAAATGAAAGATGGTACTGAATTAAAAGATTTAGAAGTTTTAAGAAGGCTGTTTAATTAATGCACCCAAAAATGATGGAGAGGGTTGTTCAAGTTAAGCTAGAACAAAACCCTAAGGCAAAAGCTTATTTCAAGAAGCTTGATAAGTTAGGTAAGCCAAAAGGTTTTTATAAAGCTGTCGAAAATGAAATAGCTAAGTTTAAAGATGATCCTAATCTACCTCAAGCTGTCTTGGAGCTATTGACAGGACTAATTGCCTATAAGAAGGGATACAAAAAAGTTTTCTTTCTTCAAGAGGATGTTGATTGGGATCTAACTCAATATAATGGTGTTATGAGACTGACTATCGAAATCACCAAAATAATGGATTTCTTCTGTGGTTTCTTTGATTGTAAAGATAAAGATGAATCAGTAGAGTTAATGTTAGCTTCTCTAATCCATATCTTCAATCTTGAAGGTTTGGCAAAACAAATGGAAGATAATATAGTAATTCCGAAGGAATAGCAATGAGAACAATTTTTACATTTATGTTTGTTACTGGATTAATGGGTCTCTTTGTTTTTGGTTATATAATTAATATAATTAAATTAGTAGAGATGTGTTGTGGGCTCTCAGGAGAGTTAGTCGCAAGAACTATTGGGGTATTAATACCACCTTTTGGTGCACTTGTGGGTTTCATTTAAGTAATAACCGGCTGTCGCCATAGCTCAGCTGGATAGAGCAACGGCCTTCTAAGCCGTAGGTCGTTGGTTCGAGTCCAACTGGCGATGCCATTTAAGAGGATAAGATGAAGAAGTTAATAGCAATGAGCGGGTTGATTTCTATAGTATTTGTAATAGGTTTCTTTTTAGGAAACACTATAAGCCCTGTAGAGGCTCAAACAGGTGGTAATACTACTGATGTACGTGTATGGATGTTTAAACCACCTGTTGATGCTTCAGGTGTAGATAGAACATTTTCTAGTATTGCTACATTAGTTACAACTGTAGGTACTAACTTTCCGGTATGTTGGGTGAATCCTAACTCTAAAACAGTAGGAACAAAATCAGTAGAAGATACTAATTTTCAGATTGCTCATCGACGCTATCGTGTAGAAGGTGGTCCTAAAGAAACATCAGAAGTATTACTATATGACAAGTGGAGACCTTCTTTAAATTCTGCTGGCACTGTAATTCCTAGAGAATATTGTGCAACTTCGACTGGTGTCTCGGAAACAGGACATTATATTTATGAAGTACAGATGTGCAAGGTTCCTTATATTTCAGATGCCGAGTCTTGCTCTCCCTGGATTGAAAGCATAAGAACAAATAGTTCACAATTCGGCGGTGGAACTCTTGACGGTAGACCTACAGGTTGGTGGATTTATGCATTTGCACCTTCAAATGTTGTAGAGACTGTCAGACCCAAGAAAGTAGAGAAATTTGAAGTTATCTAAGGAGGTGCCCCCGTGCCGACTGAATGGACCGACGCCAGAGGACGCGAACTAGACGCGGCCAATGACACTATTGCCGACCTGCGCCGCGAGATGGAGAACGCAGAGACGAGAGCCGCCGATGCCATGGCGGCTCTTCAACGGATGGAGCAGAAAGAGGCACAAAGCCACGCCGACTGGATTGCGCTGCGCCGCGAGCTGGCCGAGGCGCAACTCGACAACAAGCGACTTGAGGGCGAAGTGACCGAGCTATGCGGCGAGCTGGCGGAGGCGCAAGCCGAGAATATCTCTCTACGGGAGATCATTGAGAACAGTGGAGTGGATGCTGATGAAGTACTTGCTGCAATGAGGCCATAGCTCAGTTGGTAGAGCATCGGACTTTTAATCCGTTGGTCGAGAGTTCGAATCTCTCTGGCCTCACCATTTGGGAAATTAGAATGAAAGATCTTTTAGTATTAATTTTAGGTATGGTTCTTAGTATTATATTATTTGGAGGTGGTATTGGTTTAGCTGCAAATGTCTTATCAAAAAATCAATGTCTCAACTATCAACAAATAACAGCACAAGAAGTTAAATACATTAGTTTCGACACCTGTTACGTAAAGACACCTAAGGGTTGGATGCGTTGGGATGAATACATTGCAAGAAGTACAACCAACGAGTAAGCCCTGGGTAGCTCGTATTTATTATGGTTCTATGATTCTTTATGAGAAAAGATTCAAAGAAGCATGGTTAGCATCAGATGAATTAAACAAGATGGCTAAACATAACTTAATGAATATTCCAAAAGGAAGTAGGGTAACACTTGATTATGAGCCAACAAAAAATGACCAATGAAGAGCTTTGGGAATCATGGAATGAATTTCTAGAAGAACGCCAAAAGAAAGGAAAAGAACCTAACGCAAATTTTGAGATGCTATCTGCATGGTCGACTGCAACTCTTATTTGGTTTATGCATAGAATTATTTTAAAACTAAAAGAGATCTCTAAATGAGTTTTTACGAACTAAGTGTTCAACGTGTCAGAAATGGATTTATTGTAAGGCCTGCCTATCGCGAATGTGGAACTGTTACATCTTTAGGTGATATAAGAGTTTTTACTGAGCTTTATCAACTTCATGAATTTCTAAGAGACTGGAGCAAAGAAACAGACTTTGCAAAATGCAGTCATCCTAAGGGTTGGAGACAGACAGCAGATTTAGCAGGAGAGTTTTGCCCAGATTGTGGTGTAACTCGTTAAATTAAAGAATAATGAGACGTTATAATCTTACTGCGATAATTTACGATAAAAGAGACAGAGTACTTTCTGTAGGCAAGAATTCATATATAAAGACACATCCTTTGCAAGCTGAGTATGCAAATAAGTTAGGTGATAAACACAAAATTTACTTACATGCAGAGATTCATGCAATTGTTAGATGTAAAGATCTTGATCGTGCCTATAGAATTCGTATTTTAAGGACGAATAATAAAGGAGAAATTAGATTAGCGAAGCCTTGTGTTATCTGTATGGAAGCGATTAAATCTGTTGGAATTAAGAAAATAGAGTACACAACAAATGCCTAAGTATCATTCGATTGGTAATCAGTTGTACATTGAAGTCCAACCTCCTTCTTGGCTCTTTAATAGTAGAACCATTAGAGAGATTTATAATAGAGAACAAGCACTAGTTGTTAATATAAACACGGGTTCGGTTCTTCTCATGGAAAGATTAAAATCATCCCCAGTAACACTTCGCCCCTATTATCAACCAGATAGAATGAAGAGTATTCGGTTGAGTGAAGATTTTCAAATGGCAGCTCTTCAAATTCAAGACCAATTTACTATTGGTAATTCAATAGGTAAAATTTGGTATACTACCAAACAAGGTGATAGAACTTATGAAAAAGTTTGGAATCTTGATTATGCTATTAGTTTCCTTAGGAGGATATACAATAGCTAATGCAGGGCCTGGACCGGGTGAAATTACCGTTACATGGTCTGCCCCTACTGAGTGTACTGATGGTTCGCCATTCGGTACACTACCAGGGGATTGCATGTTGAATGGTTTTAAGATTTATTATTCTTTGAGTGATTCTGAAGTAAAAGCTAAGACTGCCCCTGTGATTGATATTAATAATAAAGATATTACTGTACATACAATTACAGGTTTAGAGTCTAACACACAGTATTATGTAGCTATGACTGCTTATGGATGGGAAGGTATTGAAAGTGATTTGACAGAGTCTGTTATAGGTTATGCTGGATCTGTCATAACTCCTAATCCTGTTCCCTCTGTAGCGTTAACTACTACTGTATATAACGTAATTAAAAAGGTAAATGGCTTTGTACTATTGCCTGTTGGAAACATTCCTTTAAATACCCCTTGTGACAATACACAAACTGTGAACGGGTACACAGTAGTACCCAGGGCCGCTGTCACATGGTCTGGGACCATCAAACCAGATGTAGTGGTAGCGAAATGTGGGCAAAATTAAGTGGGTTGGTTAGTGGGCTGTTCTCTGAAGAACAACCTGATCCTCCTTCTCCTTTAAAGGAATTGAGAACTATGGCAAATGTTAATCTGAATTGGGTACTCCCTACTACAAGAGAGAGTCAAAAACCTTTATCTTTAGGTGAAATTGACTATGTAGAAATCTTTATGTCATCTGATGGTGGTCAGAATTACGGTTCATATGATAAGTTTGAACCAAATATACTGAATACTACAATTACTGATCTAGAAGCCGGTGATTGGTTCTTCTATGGTGTAGTTGTTGATATCGGTGGAAAAGTTTCAAAGCCTGTAAAGGTTAGCCTGAATGTTCCAGACACTTCACCGCCTGGCTCATTACTCTCATTGACAATTGATTTATCTCAGTAATAACAATAAGCGACTGTGGCGAAATCGGTAGCCGCAACAGACTTAAAATCTGTCGACCTAAAGTGTCGTGCCGGTTCGAGTCCGGCCAGTCGCACCATTAGAACAATGACAAAATTCCAAGATTTCTGCAAGAAACATCCAAGCTTCTTACTAGAAGACGATGTAACTATTTTTCTGAAATTTAAAGGATATAATCCCAATTTATCAGGAAAAGAAGCTAAACGTAAACTAGAACAGGAGATAACTGAATTGTTCTTCAATCGTTGCTCAAAGGACACTTCTATGTTGTAAATTAACAACATGAGGTGTCTATGGCCCGAGCTTATCGGCGTTATAAAGAAAGAGTGAAAAGAATTCGAAGGATCAACATCCTTTCTGATGCCCATTATTGGCGTTATAGATATGAATTCTATGACGGTAAATCAATGAGACTTTGGAGAGGATATCATAAGCTTTGTATGAATACACCTAACTGGTGGAATCATCAATATTCTATAGAACCTTCTCGTTCTAAACAGAATCACCAACTTAAGAAAGTAGT
>Ga0105096_10000447_pt1 | contig 14242 bp, 17 predicted proteins | sample PPLLak3cmMay2015_FD_87036 | JGI IMG/M metagenome (GOLD analysis project Ga0105096, IMG submission 87036) | Freshwater sediment microbial communities from Prairie Pothole Lake near Jamestown, North Dakota, USA - PPLs Lake P7 Core (1) Depth... | ecosystem: Environmental > Aquatic > Freshwater >... | reverse complement strand
TTCGCGCTCGTCGGCGGTCGGCTCGTCGCCGGCCACGAGAGGCCAACGGCGCTGCTGATGTACTAGTACACCGACAATCTGCGCCTGACGCTGCAGTGGCGCCGCAACGATCCCTCGGTCGAGGAGACCGCGTTCCGCTACGCCGTCGAGAACGGCGTGGGCGTGTTCTACTGGATCGACCACGACTGCTCCTACGCGCTGTCCGGGCGCGTCGACAAGACGCAACTGCTCGCGATCGCGCGCGTCGTCTACGGGCAGCTGGCCGCCGCCGACGCGCAACCGCCGAAGTAGGGTCAGACCCTGCTCTCGCGGCTGCCGCAGCACCGGCGCGGCGGCGGTGGCGGGAGAGCAGGGTCTGACCCTTCGCTGCCGTTGGCACCCGCTTCGGCGGGCGCTTGACGGAACGCCGACTCTGACCCTACTTTGCGGGATGCCGCAACGCATCCCCGCCGCTGCCGGCGACCCGCTCGACGCGATCGAGACCCCCGCGCTGGTCGTCGACCTCGACGCGTTCGAGGCCAACCTCGACGCGGTGGCCGCGGTGGTCGCGGCCGCGGGCTTGCGCCTGCGCCCGCATGCGAAGTCGCACAAGTGCCCCGCGATCGCGCAGGCGCAGGTCGCGCGCGGCGCGGTCGGCATCTGCTGCCAGAAGACCGACGAGGCGCTCGCGTTCGTCGCCGCGGGCATCCGCGACGTCCTGCTCACCAACGAGGTGGTCGAGTCGCGCAAGCTCGCGCGACTCGCGGCGGCGGCGCGCGAGGCGCGGATCGGCCTGTTGTTCGACAACCTTGCGGCCGCGCAAACGGCAAGCGGGGCAGCCGCCGCGACAGGCACCACGCTCGACGCCTACGTCGAGATCGACGTCGGTGCGGGGCGTTGCGGCGTGGTTCCGGCGCAGGCGGGCGTACTCGCCGCGGCCATTGCCGCGCTGCCCGGACTGCGCTTCGCGGGCCTGCACTGCTACCACGGCGCGGCGCAGCACCTGCGCGCCCCGGCCGAGCGCGAGGCCGCCATCGCCGTCGCGCGCGAGCGCGTGCTCGCTGCGCGCCGCGAAGTGGAATGCGTCGGGCTCGAGGTGGCGATCGTGACAGGGGCGGGGACCGGTACGTGGCCCATCGAGCTCGCCAGCGGCGTCTGGAACGAGCTGCAGCCCGGCTCGTACGTGTTCATGGACGTCGACTATGGGCGCAACCAGTCCGGCGCGCGCGACCTCCGCTTTCGCCACTCGCTGTTCGTGCTCGCGTCCGTGATGAGCGTGCCGGGGCCGGAGCGCGCGGTGTGCGACGCGGGGCTCAAGGCGTTTTCTTTCGACTCCGGGTTGCCTCTGGTGCATGGGCGTGAAGGCTTGACCTACGCGAAGGCCTCGGACGAGCACGGCGTGCTCGCGCTCGCCGCCGGCGCGGTGCCGCCCGCGCTGGGCGAGCGCGTGTGGCTGCTTCCGGGCCACTGCGACCCGACGGTGAACCTCTACGACTGGATCGTGGGCGTGCGCCATGCACGCGTCGAGTGCGTGTGGCCGGTGAGCGCACGCGGCGCGCTCGGGTAGGCCGGTCGCGATGATGCCCACGTCATTGCCGGTGCGCCGCGCATTGCTGCTGGGCGCGATCGCGTGGCGATGCAGGTCGAGCGCATCCTCGCCGGCACGCCGCCGGGCGAGATCCCGGTCGAGCAGCCGACCCGGGTTGAGCTGGTCGTCAACCTGCGCACGGCGCAGGCGCTGGGACTGTCGATGCCGCCGCCGCTGCTGCAGCGCGCCGACCGCGTGATCCGCTGATGGCAGCCGACCCCGCGGCGCTCGCCATCCTGCGCCACCCGGGCGCGTTCGCGCTCGACGTGCTGCGCGCGTTCCGCCGCAACCAGGGCCTGCTGCTCGCCGGCGCGGTCGCCTACTACACGCTGCTGTCGATCGTGCCGTTGCTGATCCTGCTGGTGTTCGCGCTGTCCCGCTTCGTGCCCGAGCAGGAGCTGCTCGCCACGATCGGGCGCTACGCCGACCTGGTCGTGCCCGCGATGGGCGCGGCGATCGTCAGCGCGCTCGACGCCTTCCTCGGCACCGGCGCGGTGATGAGCGGCATCCTGCTCGCCACGCTGTTAGTGTTCAGCTCGCTCGCGTTCACGGCGCTGGAGAGCGCGTTCGCGGTGATCTTCCACCACCGATTCACCCGGCGCAGCCGCCACTGGGTTGTCTCGGCGGTGATCCCGTACTGCTACATCGTGCTGCTCGGCGTCGGCCTGCTCGTGGTGACGCTCGTCGCCGGCGGCCTGCAGGCGCTGACCACACGCGAGGTCGAGTGGTTCGGGCGGCCGCTGACGCTGGGGCCCGTGTCCTCCGCGCTGCTCTACGCGCTGGGCGTCACTGGCCAGATCCTGCTGCTCGCGTCGATCTACTTCGTGATGCCGGTCGGCCGGCCGTCCTGGCGCCACGCGCTGATCGGCGGCGTGGTCGCCGGGTTGCTGTGGGAGGTGACCCGCCACCTGCTGGTCTGGTACTTCGGGACGCTGTCGCAGGTGCAGGTCGTCTACGGCGCGTTCGCCACGACGATCGCGATCCTGCTGTCGCTGGAGATCGCCTCGGGCGTGCTGCTGGTCGGTGCGCAGGCGATCGCGGAGTTCGAGCGACGGCTGATCGGCGCGCGGCGCGAGCGGAACCACGCGCCGTGACTCGATCCCGATTGAAAAGGCGCAACGCCAACGCTGCGTCTTGCTGCGGCCGCCTTTTGCATCGGCCGGCTAGAGCGCGACCAGTCCCCGCGGCGTGCGCAGCATAGCCGCCAGCCGCGTCACGCGATCGTAGGTGACGTGAATTGCCGACTCGAGCCCGAGGCGCGCGAGCGAGCGGCGCACCGGGTTCGCGTCGGGATGCGACGCCGCCAGTTGCTCGAGCACAATGCCGCTGTCGGGCAGCGCGTCGGCGGGATGCTGCGGCGCGTCCCATTGGATGAGCGTGGGCAGCACGCCGCGTCCCGGGCGCGAGCCGTCGTCGGGCACGGTGATGCGCCAGCGGTAGGGCCCGCGCTCGAACGGCAGCACCGGCCCGCTGTCGTAGCCGGCGCTCGTCGCCGCATGCTCGACGTCGCGTGTGCGCGCGACCCAGTGGATCAGCCGCGGGGCCTCGAGGAGGTCGGCGCGCAGGTCGCCGCTGTCGAGGTCGAACCAGCGCGGCCGGGCGGGCTTTGCCCCTTCCGGATCGATCGCGATGATCTCGAGGTAGAGCCGCTCGCCCAGTTTCAGGAGCGCGTTGTGCGTGCCCATCGCGACGTGCTTGCCGCCGGGCCTGGCCGTCGCGCCGGTCAGCTCGCCGATCCAGTCGATGCCCTGCGCGAGCGTGGTCGCGGCGAAGACGAGGTGGTCGGGCTCCGCGAGCGGTGCCGTCACGTTGCGCTTGCCGCGAGCGGCGGCTCCGGTTCGGCCGGATCGAAGTCGAGCTCGACGCGCGCGCCGTTGGGATCGAAGAAGAACACCTGCCACGTTCCCGCGCCGACCTGGCGGCGGTGCGCGTAGCGGACGCCCAGTCGATCGAGCCGCGCAAGCGTCTCGCGCAGGCCCGTGGCCGAAAACGCCATGTGGTCGATGACGCCGGGTCGCAGCTGCTCTCTTGGTTTCCCGCCGACGATGTGCAGCACGGCCGCGCTGTCGGCGTACAGCCACGCGCCGGGAAAGCCGAGGTCCGGGCGCGGCCCGGGGGCCAGTCCGATCGTCGCGCCGTAGAATTCGACGGTGCGCTCGACGTCGTCGGTGAGCACCGTGAAGTGGTTCATGCCGCTGACGGCCATCGCATCGCTCCGCGTGTCGAGTGGAGTTGCATCTTACTGTGGCAGGGCGGACACCCAATCCAGCATCATCGCCGTGGCATCGGGCGGCGACGCGTCGTTGAACGGCAGCGCACTGTCGCCGCCGCTCCACGCGTGGCCGAGGCCGCCTACGTCGACCATGCGCACGATCATGCGGCCGTCGCGGCGCCACTCGCGCGCGCGTACGGCATGCCCGGGATTGCGCGCGTCGCGATCCGTCGCGTCGGAGTCGGGCAGCGTCGAATTCGCTCCCGCCGGCAGGTCGATCCCGTTGAGCGCCAGGAACTGTCGCGCCAGCGCTTCCGCGTTGAGTCGCGCCACCACGTCGTCGTGGCCGCCCTGCACGATCGCGATCGGCACGCGCACGTCGCCGCCGGCCGCGCGCCGCGCCTCGCGCGCGATCTCCGCGACGTCGGTGTCGGGCCCGCGCCGCATCACCGTGAGCGCCATGAATGCCGACGACGCCGCGCCGCAGGCAAGCCCCGAGTGTGCGAACACGCCGCGCACCAGCCGCGGGAAGCGCACGCCGAGCACGGTGGCGAGCGCTGCGCCCGACGACATCCCGCCGACCACGATGCGCGCGCGGTCGGCGCCGAAGCGGCGCGCGACCTTGCGGATCATCGTGGCGACGACGGCCGCCTCGCCCTTGCCCGCGGCCGTGCGGCGGTCGAACCAGTTCCAGCACCGGTAGGGATTGGCCGAGTCCTTCTGCTCGGGCATCAGTACGAGGATGCCGGCGCGCTCCGCCGCCGCCTCGATGCGCGTGCCCCGCGCGAACTCCTCGGAGGTCTGCCGGCAGCCGTGGAGCAGGACGAGCAGAGGCGCTCCCGCCAACCTCCGCCAGCTTCCGGGGACGTAGAGCCGATAGCCGCGGCTGGGGAAGACCCAGGGGCGGAATCCGATCAGCCCGCGCCAGGCGAACGCCCGCCCGTCGACCCAGCGGCCGGGGCGCGGCGACCGACCGAACCAGCCTGCCAGCTGGTCCCGAATGCGTGTCCAGAGGCCCATGGAGCAGGATTCTCCCGCATCCGGCTGCTGGCGCAGCAACGGCCCCTCGGCGGGCGCCTGTTTGACCCCTGACGCGAAATTACACGAGCCGGCTTCGCGCCGGCTCGCGTGACTTCGTCGTCAAATGAGCACGATGTCGTACTGCTCCTGCGAGTAGACGCTCTCGACCTGCAGCGAGATCGGCTTGCCGATGAAGTCGCCGAGCTGGGCGAGGCTCTGGCTCTCCTCGTCGAGGAACATGTCGATGACGGCCTGCGAGGCGAGGATGCGGAACTCGCGGGCATTGAACTGCTTCGACTCCCGCACGATCTCGCGCAGGATCTCGTAGCACACCGTCTGCGCGGTCTTGAGCTGCCCGCGGCCGTCGCACACCGGGCAGGGCTGGCAGAGGATGTGCGCGAGCGACTCGCGCGTGCGCTTGCGCGTCATCTCGACCAGGCCCAGCTGCGTGAAGCCGTTGACCGTGAGCCGCGTGCGGTCGCGCTCCAGCGCGCGGTTGAGCTCGACGAGCACCGCGTTGCGGTGGTCGACGTTCTCCATGTCGATGAAGTCGATGATGATGATGCCGCCGAGGTTGCGCAGCCTGAGCTGGCGGGCGATGACCTGGGCCGCCTCGAGGTTGGTCTTGAAGATCGTGTCGTCGAAGCTGCGGCCGCCGACGAAACCGCCGGTGTTGACGTCGATCGTGGTGAGTGCCTCGGTCTGGTCGATGATGAGATAGCCGCCGCTCTTCAAGTCGACGCGGCGCGCCAGCGCCTTCTCGATCTCGTCCTCGACGTTGCCGGTGTCGAACAGCGGCCGCTCGCCCTGGTAGTGCGAGAGGCGTTCGATCAGCGCCGGCGTGTACTGCGTGGCGAACTCCAGCATGCGCGCGTAGGTCTCTCGCGAGTCGACGACGACGCGCATCGTCTCGTCGATGGTCATGTCGCGCAGCACGCGCTGCGCGAGCGACAGGTCCTGGTAGAGCAGTGCGGGCGCGGGGACCTCGCCGGCGCGCGCTGTGAGGTCGCGCCACAGCTTCGTCAGGTACTCGATGTCGGCGGCCATCTCGCGCTCGGAGGCCGCCTCGGCCATCGTGCGGATGATGAAGCCGCCCGCGGTGCCCTCCGGCAGCAACGTGACGAGCTTGTCGCGCAACAGCACGCGCTCGGCCTCGTCCTCGATGCGCTGCGAAATGCCGATGTGCGAGTCCTGCGGCAGGTAGACGAGCAGGCGCCCGGCGAGGCTCACCTGCGTGGACAGGCGCGCGCCCTTGGTTCCGATCGGGTCCTTGATCACCTGGACGAGCAGCGGCTGGCCTTCGTGCAGGATGCGCTCGATCGGCCGCTCGGAGGCCGCGCCGTTCTGGCGGTGCTCCCAGATGTCCGCGATGTGCAGGAATGCCGCGCGCTCGAGGCCGATCTCGACGAACGCGCTCTGCATGCCGGGCAGCACCCGCGCCACGCGGCCGAGGTAGATGTTCCCGACCAGGCCTCGCGCGCTCGAGCGTTCGACGTGCAGCTCGTTGACGACGCCCTGCTCGAGCATCGCCACGCGGGTCTCCTGCGGCGTTACGTTGATGAGGATCTCGTGGGCCATCGGGCGGGTGTCGGCAGGCAAGTGGGGTCAGACTCGACTTTGAAGAATAGGCACGAAGAATAGGGTCAGACTCGATTCCCCGCCTGCCGGGGCATCAAGGCCGACTCCTCGTCCCTGGGAATCGAGTCTGACCCTATTCTTCTCACAGCACGGCGATCCCGGCCTTCGCGAGGAGCTCCGCGGTCTCGTAGAGCGGCAGGCCCATCACGCCGGAATAGCTTCCCTCGAGGTGAACGACGAACGCCGCGGCGCGCCCCTGGATCGCGTAGGCGCCGGCCTTGTCGAGCGGCTCGCCGCTGCCGACGTAGCGCTCGATCTCGGCGGCGGTGAGCTTGCGCAGCGTCACGCGCGACACCGACAGCGCGAAGGCGACGTCTTCGCCCGAGCGCAGCGCCACGCCGGTCAGCACCTCGTGCGTGCGGCCGGAGAGCCGGGTAAGCATGGCCGCCGCGTGCGCGGCGTCGCGCGGCTTGCCGAACACCTCGCCGTCGAGCACTACCTCGGTGTCCGCGCCGAGCACCGGCCGCGGCGCCAGGAGCCGCTGCTCCATCCGCTTCCAGCCCACCCCCGCCTTCGTGCGGGCGATCCGCTCGACGTAGTGCGGCGGCGGCTCGCCGTCCTCCGCCTCCTCGAGCACGTCGCGAGCGCGGCCCGGCGACTCGCGCAGGTGCAGCTCCTCGAACGGCACGCCGAGCTGCCGCAGCAGCTCGCGGCGGCGCGGGCTCTTCGACGCGAGATAGATCACGCGAGTACCCCTGTGGACATCCTGTCAGTCGCGATGATACGGGTGTCCGGCAATCAGGCTGCAGGAGCGGTACAACTGCTCGGCGAGCAGCACGCGGACCAGGCCGTGCGGGAGCGTCATCGCCGAGAGCGCCACCTGCGCCGCCGCGGCCGCCTTGATCTCCGGGGCGAGCCCGTCGGAGCTGCCGACGACGAAGGCCACGTTCGCGTCGTCATCGCGCCAGCGCGCGATCCGCTCCGCGAGTTGCCGCGTGGTCCACGCCGCGCCGCGCTCGTCGCAGGCCACCAGCATCGCGCCGCGCGTGGCCTGCAGGATGGCCTCGGCTTCGGCGGCGAGCAGCTGCTGCACGCTGCGCCCCCGGTCGCGCGCCGCGGGCTTCAACTCGCGCAGCGCGAAGTTCCAGTCGCGCGGCAGCCGCTTCGCGTAGTCGGCCACGGCTGCGTCGACCCAGGCGGGCATCCGGTGCCCCAGCGCGACGATCGTCAGGCGCACCGGGCGGGCCTTCGGATCAGGCGGCCGCCGCCTTGGCGCGCTTCACCTTCGGCGGCGACCACAGCTCCTCGAGGTTGTAGTAGGAGCGCACGGCGGGCTGCATGATGTGCACGACGATGTCCCCGGCGTCGACCAGCACCCACTCGCCGCCTTCCTCGCCCTCCACGCCGATGATGTCCGCACCCGCTTCCTTCAGCTTGTCGCGTACGTGCCGGGCAAGCGCCTTCGCCTGCCGCGCGCTGGGGGCGCTGGCGATGACGAGCGAGTCGTAGAGGCTGGTGAGCTTGCGGACGTCGAAGACGGCGATGTCGTGCGCCTTGATGTCTTCGAGTGCGTCGACGGCGATTCTCTGCAGCTTAAGTCGCATCCGGTCGTGAGCGGTAGAGCTGGTTGCGGTCAATATAGGCCAAAACGGCCGGAGGGACCAAGCCGCGGACGGCGTCAACGCCTTCCGGGCCTGTGCCGAGCGCGCGGCGGATGGCGGTCGAGGACACCGGCTGCGGCGGGATCGGCAGCACGTAGATGGCGCCGGCCGGCCTCGTTTCAAGCGCCGCAGGGTCGCGCTGCAGGCGCTCCCTCCAGGCGGCGGCGAGCGGGCCGGATGGCGTGCCCGGCAACTGGGAATCGGGCCGGGTGACAACGACGACGTGCGCCAGGTCGAAGATCGCCGTCCAGCGATGCCATGTCGGCAGCCCGGCGAAGGCGTCGGCGCCGACGATCAGCACCAGCGGCCGCGAAGGCGCCTCCGCGCGCAACTCCTCGAGCGTGAGCACCGTATAGCTCTTGCCGGGGCGCGCGATCTCGCGCGCGTCGAGCGCGAGGCCCGGGAACTCGGCGAGCGCGAGCTCGAGCATCGCCAACCGATGCGCAGCGGTGGCGACGGGTGCTGCGCGGTGCGGCGGATCGCCGGCGGGGAACAGGCGAACCTCGGCGAGGCGCAGTGCCAGGCGCACGGCTTCCGCCGCGCGCAGGTGCCCGTAGTGCACCGGGTCGAACGTGCCGCCGAGCAGGCCCAGCGCGCTACTCACGCGGCCGCCCTATCGCAGCGCCCGCGAGGAGCTCGCGCTCGTCGAGCTCCGCCTCGATCTCGCGCAACGTCTCGTCGTTGATCTCGTCGGCGTCGCGCAGCTCGCGCAGTCGCTTGCGCTCGGCATCGATCGCCGTCATGCGCATCGACCGGCGCACGCTCCAGCGCAGCGCGCGCAGGCGCGCCCGCGGCTCCGACCCGGCGTAGAGCTCGAGCCGTCCGTCGGCCTCGCGCAGCAGCTGCGCGGCGAACAACCTGTCCTCCGGCTGCGACAGCTCGTGCATGGCGGCCTCCACCGCGCGCGACGAGGCCTTGGCGGTCTCGACGCGCGCATGGCGCTCCTCGCTCGCTTCGGACGGGTCGGCGGCCAGCTCGAGCCGGCGGATGAGGTAGGGCAGCGGCACGCCGTTGAGCGAGAGCGTGAGGATGATCGTCGCGGCGGCCAGGAACACGACCAGCTCGCGCTCGGGAAACGGCATGCCTGCCGCGGTGACCGCGGGCACGGACAGCGCGGTGGCCAGCGTGATCGATCCGCGCACCGACGCCCACGCGACGAGGAACACGCGCCGCGGGTCGGGACCGTGACGGCTCCCCGTCCAGCCCCAGCGCAGACGGTAGCGCAGGTACGCGGAGGCGAATACCCACGCGAGGCGCAATACCGTCAGCGTCGCCCATAGCACGAGCGCGTACAGCGCCAGCGCCGCGGGCTCGTAGCGCGCCACGCCGGTGATCATCGACCTCAGCTCGAGGCCCAGCAGCACGAACACGAGCCCGTTCATCGCGAAGCCGAGCATGCGCCACACTTCGCGCGCGTGCATGCGTTGCTGCGCGGTCATTTCGGGGATCTCGCGCGCGCCTGCCCACAGCCCGGCGGCGACGACCGCGAGGATGCCGGACACGTGCAGCCATTCGGCCGTGATGTAGGCGACGTAGGGCGTGAGCACGGTCACCAGCGTGATCGCGGTGGGATCCGGCACCTCGAGGCGGATCATGCGCCGGCGCAGCTTGCGTGACGCTCCCTCGGCGATGACGCCGACCGCGATGCCCCCGCCGGAGAGGAGAAGGAACTGCAGCGCGACGTCGGACGAGGAGAAGATGCCCGTCGCGGCCGCGGCGACGGCGAGCTTGAACGCGACCAGCCCCGAGGCGTCGTTGAGCAGGCTCTCGGCGTTGACGATCTGCACGACGCGCGCCGGCAGCGGCAGCTCGCTCGTCGTCGCGACGGTTGCTACCGCATCGGTCGGCGAGACGATCGCGCCCAGCGTGAACGCCACCGCGAGCGGCATCGCCGGCACCAGCCAGTGCATGAGGTACCCGACGGCCACCACGGTCAACGCGACCAGGCCCAGCGCCAGCAGCAGCACGGGCCGCAGCGTGCGCACGAAGTCGCGCCGCGGCAGCGACCACGCGTCGGCGAACAGGATAGGCGGCACGAACAACAGCAGGAACAGCTCGGGGTCGACCCGGAGCCCTTCGAACGGCGGCAGGAACGACGCGACGAAGCCGACGACGACCAGGAGGATCGGCAGCGACAGGGGCGTCAGGCGCACGAGCGTGCCGCCGACCGCCACCGCCGCGAGCAGCAGCAACACCAGTTCGACCAGGGGCATGCCGCGCATTCTAGCGAGGTGCCGCGCGTGCGGTGTTGCCGCGGGCCAACTCCCGGTCTGCGGTGCCTAGAACGACGAGCCTGGCTGCTTCAGGAACTCGATTTCCTCGGGCGTCGACGCGCGGCCGAGGATCGCGTTGCGGTGCGGATAGCGCCCGAAGCGGCGGACGATCGCGGCGTGCTTCTCGGCCCACTCGTACGGGGCGCGATCGCCCGTGTCCGCCGCAAGCCCGGCGAAGAGCTCGAGCGAGCGCTCCTGCACCGCCGCGTCCTCGCTGTGCTCGTAGGGCAGGTAGCAGAACCAGCGCTCGAACGCGTCGAGCTCGCGGTCGAGGCCTCGGGCGACCGCGTCCTGCGCGGTGGCGAGCGCGCGCTCGTCGCCGGCGAATGCGAGCGGCGTGCCGCGGTGGACGTTGCGCGTGAACTGGTCGAGCAGCAGGATGCGCGCGAGCGCGCCGTGCGCGGTGACGCACCACTCGCCGTAGCCGCCCGCGAGCGCGACGCCGACCGCGTCGCCGAAGCGCGCGCGGATCGCTTCGTCGAAGCGCTCGTCCTTGCGGAACCACTCGGCGCGGGAGGCGTGCGGCGGCAGGCCGAACCAGAATTCGAGGATGCTGTGCGGAAGCGGGTCCATGATGGACTATGATCGCAGAAATCAGGGTCAGACTCGCATTTCCGGTCTCGCCAACCAAAGGCCCACGGCAATGCGGTGAAAATGCGCGGAAGTAGGGTCAGACCCTACTTTCCGCTGCCCGTCAATCGAGTCGCTGCGGCTCGCCCAGTGTCGTTGGAAAGCAGGGTCTGACCCTGATGGTCGAAGCAATGGTCGCACGAACCTCCTACCGCACGATCGCGTTGCTCGCCTGCTGCCAGGCGCTGCTGCTCACCAACGCAGCCGGCCTGATCTCGATGTCGGCGCTGATCGGCTTCGACCTCGCGCCGCAGAAGTCGTGGGCAACACTGGGCGCCGCTACCTACGTCATCGGCTCTGCGCTCGCGACGATGCCCGCGTCGCTGTGGATGGCGCGCGTCGGCCGCCGGCGCGGGTTCATGGCCGGGGCGCTGGTCAACGTGCTTGGCTGCGCGCTCGCGATCACCGCGTTGCTCGCCGGCAGCTTCGCGCTGTTCTGCGCGGCGACGGCAGTGGTCGGGGTCTACAACGCGATCGGCCTGCAGTACCGCTTCGCCGCCGCCGAGGTCGCGACCCCCGCCGACCGCCCGAAGGCGATCTCGCTGGTGCTGGCCGGCGGCATCGTCGGCGGCTTCCTCGGCCCTGCGTCGACCGTGCTCGCGCGCGACTGGATTCCCGCTGCTCCCTTCGCGGGCTCGTTCGTGCTGCTCGCGGCCTACGCGCTGGTCGCGCTCGCCGTGCAGTCGCGCGTCCACGTGCCGAAGCCGGTCATCCCGCACGATTCCGCGGCGGCGCGCCCGCTGTCCGTCATCGTGCGCCAGCCGACGTTCGTCGTCGCGGTGCTCGCCGGCGCGCTCGGCTACGGCCTCATGAACCTGCTGATGGTGGCGACCCCGCTGGCGATGAGCTTCTGCTCGCATCCCTACGGGCAGGCCGCGCTAGTGATCCAGTGGCACGTCGTCGGCATGTACGCACCCGGATTCTTCACCGGCCACCTCATCGCGCGCTTCGGCACGCTGCGCGTGATCGTCGCGGGAGCGCTGATAGTCGCCTCGTGCGTGGCCGTTGCGCTGGCCGGCGACACGGTGACGCACTTCCTCGTGGCGCTGGCGCTGCTCGGCGTGGGGTGGAACTTCATGTACACCGCTGCCACCGCCCTGCTCGGCGAGGCGCACGGCCCGCACGAGAAGGCAAAGGTGCAGGGCGCGAACGACTTCGCGATCTTCGCCACGATGGCGCTCTCGTCGCTTTCCTCGGGCGCGCTGGTGTCGAGCGCCGGCTGGGAGCGGATGAACCTGGGCGCGCTGCCGGTGCTCGCTGTCGTGCTTGCCGCCGTCGCGTGGCTGGCGTGGCGGCGGCGCGGCCCGCGGGCTCAGGCCGCCTGACGCGGCCGCGCCTTCTTCACCAGCGCGACGACCGCGACGACGAGTGCGCCGGCGACCACGCCGGCGGCGAGGTTGAGCAGCATTGGCGTCAGCGCGCCAAGCACAGCGCCGACGGTCGGGATGCCTTCGGCGAGGTGCGACCACTCCTCGATCGCGCGGCGCAGGACGCCGATGCCGTGCGTGAGGATGCCGCCGCCGACGAGGAACATCGCCGCGGTGCCTGCGACCGACAGGAACTTCATCAGCCAGGGTGCGGCGCGCACGATGCCGCGGCCGATGGCCCGCAGCGCTCCGGAGTCGGATCCTGACAGATGCACGCCGGCGTCGTCGAGCTTGACGATGCCCGCGACGAGGCCGTAGACACCGACCGTCATCAGCATCGCGATGCCGACGAGCACGGCGACGCGCGTGCCGAAGCTCGCTGCCGCCACGGTGCCGAGCGCGATGACGATGATCTCGGCGGAGAGGATGAAGTCGGTGCGGATCGCGCCCTTGATCTTGTCCTTCTCGAGGGTGCGCAGGTCGATGGCGGGGTTCTCGAGCGCCTGCGCCAGTTCCTTGCGGCGCGCGGCGTCCTGGTCGCGGTGCGCGAGCTTGTGCCAGATCTTCTCGACACCCTCATAGCAGAGGAACAGGCCGCCGATCATCAGCAACGGGACGATCGCCCAGGGCGCGAAGGCGCTGATGGCGAGCGCGAGCGGCACGAGGATCGCCTTGTTGACCAGCGAGCCCTTCGCGACGGCCCAGACGACCGGCAGTTCGCGCTCGGCCCGCACACCCGAGACCTGCTGCGCGTTGAGCGCGAGGTCGTCGCCGAGGACGCCCGCGGTCTTCTTGGTGGCGACCTTGGTGAGGATGGCGACGTCGTCGAGGACGCTCGCGATGTCGTCGAGCAGGGCTAGTAGGCTGGCGCCGGCCACGAGAGCACTCCGGGTCTGGGCGCCCGTATCTTAATCGAAACGAGGGCCAGGCCCTCGTCTGGGTCAGAACCTGACGATGGCGACGAACGTGAGGCGGTCGATGTTGGCCTCGAGCGTGCTGCTGTCACCCACATCGGTGTACTGCTGGTAGTCGAGCCTGCCGGTGTAATTTCCGCGCGTGTAGCCGATGCCTGCACCCCACAAGAATTCCGTGGAGTTCGAGGAGTCGCTCGTGGAGTCGTCGACCCCGTCGATCGTGAGCCGCGCCGTTGCGTCGTTGCTGCTGAAATACACGCCGGCGCGGGCATGGACTTCCCAGCCCTTCATGAACGGCAGGATGCCGAGTGCCGACAGTGATGGGCCGGAGCTCTCGGTGGTCAACTGCGCGCGCAGGTCGCCGGAGGTGACGCCGTTGCTCACCGTCCCGTTCCTCTTGAACTCGGCATCGCCGAGATCCACGTAGGCAGCCTCAACGGCCAGATACGGCCGGAACTGGTAGCCGACGAGCACCCCGTACGTGAACCCGTCCTCGCTCGTGTCCGACGACGCGCTCGAGACGGTCAGCCCGAGATCGCCGAGCGCACTGTCGAGCTGGCGGCTGAGACCGCTGGCGTCGAGATCGTGTGAGGACTGGCCGAAGTCCAGGCCCGCATAGAAACCTCTGTCGACTGCGTGGGCGGGAACCGCCGCAAGCAATGCTGCTCCGGCCACCGCGACGATGCGTCTCATCACTGCCACTCCTTGTCTATGTGTATCTCGGGCACACTGCCGCCGCTCACCGGCGCGCGGCTGGCCATGCCGACTTCCTCCGAGTGTAACCGCGACCGGTGACCGATGCGCCTGAACTTGACTTATGCTGCCGCCGCTGTCTCCGCCGGCGCCGACGCGCGGATCAGGTGGTCGAACGCCCCGAGCGCCGCCTTCGACCCCTCGCCCATGGCGATGATGATCTGCTTGTACGGCACGGTGGTGGCGTCGCCGGCTGCGAACACGCCCGGCAGGGACGTCTGGCCGCGCGCGTCCACTTCGATCTCGCCGCGCGGGCTCAGGGCGATC
>Ga0105096_10000446_pt1 | contig 14251 bp, 13 predicted proteins | sample PPLLak3cmMay2015_FD_87036 | JGI IMG/M metagenome (GOLD analysis project Ga0105096, IMG submission 87036) | Freshwater sediment microbial communities from Prairie Pothole Lake near Jamestown, North Dakota, USA - PPLs Lake P7 Core (1) Depth... | ecosystem: Environmental > Aquatic > Freshwater >... | reverse complement strand
GCAACACCTACCATGTTGATACTTCTTTTACTGGCATAAATGATACTGACCTGTGTAAGGTCCATGATCAGGAAAAACTGGTCATGTGCTTCCATCAACTCCTCAAGCCGTTGCACAATTGGATCTTCCACATTAATATTCCGGAACCCGGATGGCAGGTAAGAGTCAATAAAATCAAAAAAAAATCTATAGCTATATGGTCTGCTTTTCATTCTTTGTAAAAGTGTAGTATGTAAAGATCAGGCTATAAATATATTGAAAAATACTGAAACGTCAGTATGCTCCGCGCATCCCTGACGGTCTAATTTTATGCTACGAAAAAGATCTGTATTGACCGCTATACGATTTTTTTAAAGCATCATCATGGCAGCATTAACAGCAAAATTATTTCGTGATTATTTCGGCGGAAGCTGGTCCGTTAAAGTTTCAAAAAACGGAGAATTCCAACATGAAACCATTTTAAACTGGCTGCAATTATTTGGAAAATACTCAGCATTAAGTAGTAGTGAAGGATTGGGGGTTAGAACTGACAAAGAGGCAATCGATGAAACCCATGAGGTAGCTATAGCCGGATGGCGCAGCGATCTATCCAGGTGGTGTTGCACCTGGCATAACGAATTCGGCGGCAGTGGAGAGCTGCAATGGACATCGCAGGAGGAAATTAACGGTGTAAATTTTATTTATGGCTTCATGCATGAGTGTAAGCAGGAAGGCGATGATCCAACTGATCATAGTGCCGTGTGCGAAATATACGATATAGAAAATTTCAAATTAAGCTTCCACAGTTTCAGAAAAGGGCTTGTAGAAATTGTATCGAAACGGATCAGAACCGCCAAAGAGTTAAATGAACTATTGAAAAGCAAGCAGGGGAAATATCAGGCTTTAGGTAACTGGTTATAACAAAAATGCAGCACACAAAACAGTTTGTATCAGAGAAACAAAAAACAAATATTATAAATCAACGAAAACTTTTAACATGAAAAACGGAATAGAAACAATTGGTACAATAGAAAAACCGGATTCAGGTATTCCTTACTATGTAAGACCAGGAAGAAAATTAGACGGTGAACCCTTTGCCGGCACCGCTAAAGTAACAGCTGATACGGCACGTATCGACCGGCTTAAAGAACAACTCAGGAGCACGGAGCCGGAACTCGACTTCGAGCGGGTTAGGATCATGCATGATGTTTACGAGGAAACCACTGGAGATAACCAGGTACTCCGACGTGCCAAATTCCTGGCAGCCGTCTTGGATCGCAAGAAACTGTATATCGACGACAACCTCTTTGTCGGTGCCATGGCAGGCAAGACCAATGCCATGTACCCCTATCCCGAATGGCAGGTAGAGTGGATGATAGAAGAGAATACGGTTGAAAAGTCGCCGACTCCGGAAGATAAGAAGGCCAACCAGTGGGCGCTCGATTACTGGGGCAAACGTGCGATGAAACCCCGGGTTGACGAGATCTTTCAGAAACGATTTGGATACGACCCGAAACTGTCCACCAGCGCCGGCCTTTTTGGTTCATTTTCTGACTGGCCAGCCGGTGGTGGCAATCTTAACTACCCACGGGTATATAACGAAGGTCTTGCCAGCATGATCAAGGATGTAGAGGCACGGCAGAAGTCTCTCGAGATGCGTATGCCAAACATGTCCAAGTTCTACTTCTATGAGGGAACCCTCATTGTGATGAGAGCAGCGGTCCGGTTTGCCCATCGTTATGCCGAGTTGGCCCGCGAAATGGCAGCCAAAGAAACCAATGCCACCCGCAAAGCCGAATTGATTTCACTTGCGGAAACCTGTGAATGGGTTCCGGAACATCCTGCCCGCAATTTGAGAGAAGCGATTCAGAGTCACTTTTTCAGTCACATCGTGGCTGAACTCGAGCAGATAGGCTGCGGTTACTCCGAGGCTTACCTGGGACAGAATCTGGAGCCTTTCTATCAGCGTGACAAGGCCGCCGGGCTCGTCACCTATGACGATGCTCTCTTCATGTTCGAGAACCTCTCGATCAAGTTGAATGAGATTGGCTACTACTATGGCGAGAGAATCGCTAAGCAGAACTCAGCAGATTTGGGACAGAGCATCACCTTGGGTGGTTATACCGAGAATGGTGATGATGCCACCGCGGAAATGGACTATGTGATTCTGGATTCATCAGCCTATCTCAAACTGCCGCAACCTCCGCTGTCGTGCGCCTATACGGAACAGATGAGCGGAAAGTTCCTTGAAAAGGTCCTTGATGTTATCGGCACCGGTCTGGGCATGCCTCAATTCGTGAATGCGGATGTGATGATGAAACGGGCCCTGAACCTCTGGGGCTGGACCGAAAGGAACGGCTATCTCCCATTGGAGAAAGCCCGGCGCACCTGTGTCGGGGCCTGTGTAGGCAGTTACATCCCTTACGAGACGGGTCACCCGGTGGAGGGGCAGCCCAACCACGGCAAAATCATCGAGTTGACAATGAACAATGGTTTCGATCCCCGCACCAAAAAGCAGATCGGGCCCAAGACCGGCGATCCTGAGAATTTTAAGGACTTTGAGGAATTGTACGCCGCATTCCAGAAGCAGCTTCAATTCTGCGAGGACACGCTGCGTCGTTCAGCCTGGATTGCAAGCATCCTTCAGGCAGATTTTCTCCCCTGCGCCTGGCGCTCCGTCCTGACCGGCGGATGCCTCGAGACAGGTATAGAGGTCTGGGAGGGCGGGGCCAACTACTACACAGTAGCCCAGATATCCATAGGCGGCGTGGATGCGGCCAACTCGCTGATGGCAGTGAAGAAACTGGTGTACGATGACAAGAAGGTGACTATGGCCGAGCTGAAAAAAGCCCTGGCTGCCAACTTCGAGGGTGAATACGCGAAAATAGGAAAAATGTGCCTTGAAGCACCCAAGCATGGCAACGACATCCCTGAAGTAAACAAGTTCGTCCGCCGGGTTTACAACACCATCCTTGAAACATTTAATAATGTGGATGGCGGTGGCAACCACATCAGCAAGGACATCAAGACATCTCTTGATGCCTATACCAAGAGTGGCCACAACCCCTTTGGTATGGTGTGCGGGGCACTGCCGAACGGCAAGAAGGCCGGAGTGGCGCTCACCGACGGAAGTCTCTCTGCTATGCCGGGCACTGATGTCAACGGACCGACTGCATTGGTGATGTCTGCTGCGAAAGGTATGGATGCAATTGCATATTGCGCATCGCACATGAATATGAAGGTGCAGCCTGATCAGTTTAAATCCCGCAAAGGCAGGGATCAGGTGCTGAGCCTGGTGAAAACCCTGTTCGACAATGATGGTTACCATATTCAGTTCAATTGCCTGGATACCGCAATGCTGCGGGATGCACAAAAACATCCTGAAAACTACCGCGATCTGGTGGTACGAGTGGCCGGTTTCAGCGCCTTCTTTACCAAACTGGACGTTGGTGTTCAGAACGAAGTTATTGAGCGCACACTTCAGACTTTCCATTAATTGAAATGAAAAAGAGGTTGTATCATAATGTCAGATACAACCTCTTTAAGATAAAATTTAATAACCAGTAATCATGAAAGAAATAAAACGAGTAGCCATCGCACTGGGAGCTGGTTTCACGCCCGGTGTTAATGCCATTATTATAGGTGCTGCTATTTCGGCCCACCGCTTAGGTTGGCAGGTAGTTGGGATCATGGATGGCTTTGAGGGATTACTCTTCCCTGAGCGATACCCCAATAAGGGATTAATTGATTTAAATGCTGACGCCGTTGGCAAACTGAACCCGCTTGAAAGCGATGCCATGGGTACAGCCTCCATGGTTGATCCTTTCAATGTGCGGTCCATCAACGACCTGGACATGGTGGAAGAGGTAGACATGTCGGATGTGTTATTGCAGAATTTGAAAAAAGAAAATGTTGATGCTGTCATCGCCATCATGATGGGACGCGGACTCAGCATCCTGCACAAGCTGAATCTAAAAGGTTTACAATCGGTTTGCATCCCCCGTTCCGTTGAGAACGATATGGCAGCCACCGCCGTAAGTTTTGGATTTAACAGTGCCCTGAGTTTTACCATTGAAATGCTCGATCGGGCAAAGGGTGCGGCAAAGTCCGCCCAAAAAGTTGCTGTAATAGAAGTGTTGGGTGCACAGTCCGGCTGGCTGGCCATTCAAAGCGGCACCGCCGTGCTGGCTGATGCGGTGATTATACCCGAATTTCCCTGCGATGTACATAAACTGGCCGAACACCTGAAAAGCCGGATCAACCGTGATCGACCTTATGGACTGGTGGTGGTGGCCGAGGGGGCTTCATTTACGAACCAGTCAGGCGCCGCTGTTTCCGAAAAAGCAATGGCTCTGAAAAAAGCACTTTCACCACTGGCCACCGAAGAAGAAAGCGGGCAATTTGTGATTAACCGTAGTGGTAAAGCTGCTGTAACATTAAGCAATGCGCTCCAGCAAATAATGACGAATGAAATCTTCCCATTGGTTCTCGGCCCTTGGACACGAGGTGGTGCAGCCACTGCGGTTGACCGGCAACTTGGACTGGGCTACGGTTCAGCAGCCATTCGGGCGTTGAAGTCAGGACAATTTGGTACCATGGTATCCTTTATGCCGCCTGTCATGCAGTTTGTTCCACTCATTGACTCGCTCAATAAAGTGCGCACTGTACATGCGGAGAGCTATTTTATAGATATTGCCCACTCACTGGGAATTTTCACCGGAGAATAAAAAAAATACTCATGGAAGATTATCTGAATATAAAAGGCAGGGTGCTCAATATACAACGCTATTGTGGCGAGGATGGCCCCGGCACCCGCACGACCGTGTTTTTAAAAGGATGTTCCCTTCGCTGTAAATGGTGCGCCAATCCGGAAAGCATTAAGCTAAAGTATGAGCTGGACTATAACCGCAAACTATGTAAAGGGGCAGCAGCCTGCGGCATTTGCCTGAAGGCGCCATACCCCGAAGGCGCTTTTTATGTGGTAGATGGACCTGACGATAAGGTGCATGCCAACTGGGATCTGGCTGATATAACCGAAGAAATGGCTGACATGTGCCCAACAGGTGCCATTGGCATATTTGGGAAGGAAATGACTGCCCGTGCGGTGCTGGATGAAGTACTGAAAGATGAAAGCATGTACCGCAATACAGGCGGTGGTGTTACCATCAGCGGCGGTGAGTGTCTGCTGCAACCAGATTTTACAGCTGCCATCCTGCGCGGTGTACAGGAAAGCGGCATCCATACCGCCATTGAAACAGCGGGCAATGTGCCCTGGGCGTATATGGAAAAGGTGCTGCAATATGTGGACCTGGTGCTGCACGACAACAAACAGATGAACCCGGAACGCCATAAAAAATGGATGGGAGTGGATAACAAACGCATCCTGGAAAATTTCAAAAAGGCCTACGAAACTTTTCCGGAAAAGGAATTCATCACGCGTACACCCACCATACCTGGCATCAATGCCGATGAAGAACACATCAGGGCGGTGCTGGAGTTTATCAAGCCTTACAAAAACGTAATTGACTACGAATTGCTTCCTTATCACCGCTACGGAACAGGCAAGTATGAGTTTCTGGGAAAAGTATATGAATTGAAAGATTACGATGCTCCTTCACCTGAATTGCTTGCTCATTTACAGGGCATTATTGATGAAGCCTTTGGACGCAAAACACAGGAGAAATAAAGCAACGGATGTACCGGCACGCATAGGCCTGTCATCACTAATATTTTTAATCACTTATTAAAAAAACATCATGAGAAAGAACATTTATGAAATGACCCCCAAGAAGAGCTTCTTCACGGAGAACTTTGATATCCAAATTTGGGGAGAAGAGCATGGCGGTATGGTGTGTGCCGTCCACCATTTTGCTCCGGGCACAGATATCACCCCCGCTTTCGCAGGACTTGGAGGATGGTGCCCGGTGCCTCACTGGGGCTACTGCTTCAAGGGCGAGATGATCATGCGTTACAAAGATGGTACCGAGGAGATCGTTAAGGCTGGGGACGTGTTCTACCTACCCAAGGACCATACCATGATCATTGACAAAAACGCCCCGGTTGCCTGTGAGATTATTGAGTTCAGCTTCGCTAAGGATTTTACGCAAGGCGAGGCCGATGTAGCGAAGACGGCTACGAAGTAAGCATTCATGCGTAAAGCGCTTTTATGTCACTAACGGCTCCTCAGCAAAAGGCTTAAAAGCGAACAGTATTGTGCATGAAATAAAATAAAAGCGGAAACAATGAGCAGTTTAATGAATAAGCCGGCCGGGACCATTAATTCAGGTCCCGGCTATATGGCAAAGCTGAAATTCTACCACTGCAAAAGCAGTTACGAATGTATCAAAGCCTGTCCTGAACAGGCCATTACAAAAGGGCCGGAACGTCTTCCCGCGAACATGTGTTGCAGCACTGAATTGCTGCCGGGCAAACCGGAAATAGATGCCAGTAAATGCACCGGTTGCGGACTATGTATACCAGTGTGTCCGAATAATGCCCTGGAAATGGTGGCTGTGTCATAGGAGTGGTTCAATATATTATTTATACCTCCATATCGATGATGATCTGGTCAAAGTATAAATAAGAAAATGAAAATGAAACAAAAGAGTATTGCTTGCATCTTCCTGTTCTGTTTTTTTTATGCTGCAACCGTATTTGCACAGGACGAACGAAAGGCGGCAACGAATGACAATGACCCAGCCGGGCTAGCCAAAAAACTGGCAAATCCTATTGGAGCACTTATCAGTGTACCCTTTCAAAATAATATGGATATCGGTATCGGGAACTTTAACGGTTCAAGAAATACCTTAAACATTCAACCCATTGTACCCTTTAATCTGACCCAACGATTCAGCCTGATCACCAGGTATATTCTCCCTGTAATATCGCAACATGACATTACAGGTGAAAACACCCATCAAAGCGGTCTTTCTGATGCATTGGTAAGCGGATGGATTTCCAATAGAGTAGTTAAAAATGGATTTGTATGGGGACTGGGGACAGCTTTTTTAATTCCCACAGCAACCAATGATGTACTGGGAACAAAAAAACTGGGAGTTGGTCCTACCGCAATAGTTTTAAAACAAGCTAAGGGCTGGACAGTAGGAATTCTCGTCAATCAAATATGGTCGGTTGCAGGTTCTGAAAACACATACGCTGTAAACCAGCTGTATCTTCAACCATTCCTGACCTACAACTGGAAAAGCGGTACCGGTTTGACACTGAATTCGGAAAGCACACTGAACTGGGAAGCAGAAACCACTAATGCGTATATCAATATAATGGCCGGAGGAATTATTAAGTTCGGAAATCAACTGGTTCAATTACAGATTGGTCCACGCATACAGGTTGCCGCACCTTAAGAAAACTTATCTCCATTTGGTGTAAGAACCGCTGCGATTTTTGTTTTTCCAAAGAAATGAGGTCAAACTCAGCAGTACAACGATAACAGATGAGCACATTAAAAAGACAAACAATTTGAATGAATGAACTAATAATTAATAATTAAGGAGGAACCATATTATGTCAATGTATCCAAAAGATATGTTCTTCACTTCCGAATCAGTCAGTGAAGGACACGTAGATAAAGTAGCCGACCAGATCTCTGATGCTGTACTCGACGAATGCCTCAGGCACGATCCGATGTCGCGCGTTGCCTGCAATACTTTAGTAACAATGGGATTGTTATTGGTAGGCGGTGAGGTTACCACCAAAGCGCTTTTTGATGTCGCCAAAGTGGTCCGCGAACTCGGTATTGATATCGGTTACACCTCACCGAAGTTTGGCTTTGACGCCAACACCGCTGCCGTTATCAGAACCATTCACCCGCAATCGCCGGATATCGACCTGGGCGTTTCCCGGGAAGGTGGCGAAATAGGCGCGGGCGACCAGGGCCTGATGTTCGGTTATGCCTGCCGGCAAACTGAAGAACTGATGCCTATGCCGATCATGCTGGCACACAAACTGGCCATGCAATTATCGTCTGTACGTAAGCATGGCATACTTCCATACCTGGGCCCTGACGGAAAGACACAAGTAACCGTAGAATATCAGGATGGCAAACCGCTTCGGGTAGACTATGTAGTTATTGCTGCCTCACATACCGATGAGGTTATTACCCCTGATGGAAAATTCACAACAGAGGAAGCAAAAAAACAGATTATTGAAAAAGTAGTATATCCGGTGCTGGGTAACCTGCTTGACGAGAAAACGAAAATAACTGTCAACGGAACCGGGAAATTCCTGGTCAGTGGACCTCAGTGCGATACAGGTATGACCGGCCGCAAACTCATGGTAGACACTTATGGTGGATGGGCTGTACATGGCGGAGGAGCTTTCAGTGGTAAAGACGCTACAAAAGTGGACCGCTCTGCAGGTTATATGACGAGATACATCGCTAAAAACCTGGTGGCCGCCGGACTGGCTGATGAATGCCTGGTGCAGGTTGGCTATTGCATCGGTCTTGTTGATCCGGTTTCTGTGATGGTGAATACTTATGGAACCGGTAAATTGCCTGATGACCAGTTGGCTGCAATCGTCAGGAAGGTGTTTCCCCTTTCCCCGAAAGGAATGATAGATCACCTGAAATTAAGAACGCCATTTTTTCTTAAAACAGCCACATTTGGACATTTCGGAAGACCGGAATTCACGTGGGAGAAACTGGATGCAGTTGATGAAATTATAGCCAAAACAAAAACATAGGAGAGACAAAGAATTCCTTGCTTCTTCGCGGTTAAATAAAGTACTTACAAAATAACACAGGTTTAACCTTACTCATCAATGAGTAAATTTTGTATTTGAAACTATTTATGACATGCATCATTTTTCTTCGATAACTGTTCAGTGACCTTTACAAATATATAATCGCATTGAGTGATATAAAAGGTCGGTGTATTTCAAAATTATTTAATTAAAAAGCAGACTTATGAAAGTTATAATCGTTGGTGGAGTTGCCGGTGGTGCCTCTTGTGCAGCACGCCTCCGCAGGCTGGATGAAAAAGCTGAAATCCTGATGGTAGAACGGGGCCCGTACGTTTCTTATGCTAACTGTGGTTTGCCTTATCATGTTGGCGGTGTCATTCAAAAAGAATCGAGCCTGCTGGTAGCCAACGAACAGACCTTTCGCGGACAGTTCAATATTGATGTACGTACACGTACCGAAATGATTGGCATATCGCCCAAAGAAAAAAAAGCGCAAATGTGCAACCTGGCTACCGGTGAAGAATACACGGAAACATACGATAAGCTGGTGCTTTCCCCGGGTGCGGTTTCTGTTCGCCCGCCTTTGCCGGGCATTGACCTTCCGGGCATTTTTCATGTAAGGACGGTGCCCGATGCAAGAGCCATTGTGGAGTGGGTAGAAAAAGGTAATCCTTTTATCTCGGGTATGCACAAGTATAGCGGATTTCAGACCCTTCGGCCAAAGGCCAAAGCAGTGGTTATAGGTGGCGGTTTTATTGGACTGGAAATGGTGGAGAACCTGGTTCATCAAAACTTTGATGTAACCCTGGTGGAGATGATCGACCAGGTACTGCCGCCAATAGATAAAGAGCACGCATCTGTGGTGCATTCTTTCCTTACAAAGCATGGCGTACAACTTGCATTGTCTGATGGTGTAGCTGGTTTTAAACAAGCGGCCAACAATACCATTGATGTAGAAACCAAATCCGGAAAAATTTATCCCGCAGATGTTGTGATCCTCGCACTTGGCGTAAGGCCTGACACAAAGCTGGCAAAAATGGCTGGCTTGGAAATTGGTGAACGTGGTGGAATACGGGTGAATGATCAAATGATCACCAGTGATCCTGATATCTTAGCTGTTGGTGATGCTGTGGAAGTGAAGGATTTTGTTACCGGGGAGTGGAGTTTGGTGGCACTAGCGGGGCCGGCTAACCGACAGGGCCGTATCGCAGCAGATGTGATCGCCGGACGCAATTCCCGTTTCAGGGGTACACAGGGTACATCCGTCATTGGATTGTTTGGCGCAACCGCGGCCTGGACAGGTTTAAGTGAGAAAACGCTGAACCGCCGGGGCGATACCGATTATGAAAAAATTTATATTTATCCCAATTCGCATGCGGGATATTACCCCGGGGCCAAGCCCATTGCAATAAAAGTGATTTTCCGTAAATCAGATGGAAAATTGTTAGGAGCACAGGCTCTCGGACTGGATGGCGTAGAAAAGCGGATCGACGTTTTTGCTGCAATGCTTCAAATGGGCGGTACCGTATACGATTTGGAAGAAGCCGAATTATGCTATGCGCCTCCATTCGGCAGTGCAAAAGACCCGATGAACTTTGCCGGTATGGTGGCTGCCGATATCCTGAGAGGGGATATGAAAATCAGTCATTGGAAGGAAGCTAAGTCCGGATTCATGCTGGATGTTCGTCACCCTGTAGAACTTGCCGTGGAACATGTTGATGGGGCAGTCAATATTCCTTTGGACGACTTACGTGCCCGCATCAACGAACTTCCTAAAGATCGTGAAATACATGTCATCTGCCGATCCGGCCAGCGTGCATATTATGCTGCCAGGATTCTGACGCAGCATGGATTTAATGCTAAAATAATATCCGGCGGAATGCTTTCACTGGCGCATAATTATTTATTCAGTAATTAAAATTTTACTGATCAAATACTTGTAATTTTAAAAGGAAATTCCTGGTTTGCCAGGAATTTCCTTTTTTTGATTCCAGTAATTTAATGCGGTAAAGTATCAGGCTAAGAAGAAATTTCAAACAGCATAATAAAATATCATGAAAATCGGAATGATCGGGTTAGGAAGAATGGGTGCTAACATGGTTCGCAGGCTGATCAAAGGCAGCCATCAGTGTGTGGTGTATGATCGCGCACCGAAAGCTGTAAAAAATTTATCTAAAGAAAAGGCTATTGCAGCTACATCAATTGCTGATTTGGTGGGTAAACTGGATAAGCCCCGTGTGGTTTGGCTGATGGTTCCTGCTGCAGTAGTAGACGCCAGTATTGCGGATCTTGTTCCTCTTCTGGACAAGGGAGATGTGATCATAGATGGAGGCAACTCATATTACATTGATGATATACGCCGTTCGAAAGAGCTGCAAAAAAAGGGATTCCATTATGTGGATGTTGGCACCAGTGGTGGTGTCTGGGGCCTTGAGCGTGGTTATTGCATGATGATTGGCGGGGAGAAAAAAATTGTCAAACACCTTGACCCCATCTTTGTAACACTCTCTCCCGGGCGCGGTAATATTGCGCCTACCCCAGGGCGTGAAAAGATGAAAAGTACAGCTGATAAAGGATATTTGCACTGTGGCCCCAGCGGTGCGGGACATTTTGTGAAGATGGTTCACAACGGTATCGAATACGGTCTGATGGCTGCCTATGCGGAAGGCATGGGAATCCTTCAAAAAGCGAACATAGGAAAAGCGTCGCATGAAGTGGATGCAGAAACAACACCATTGCGTCATCCTGAAAATTACCAGTATGATTTTAACCTGGCAGACATTACAGAGCTCTGGCGAAGGGGTAGTGTAGTGTCATCGTGGTTGCTGGACCTTACTGCAACAGCGCTTGCGGAAGACACCAAACTCAAAGCTTTCTCTGGTCGGGTATCAGATTCTGGTGAAGGCAGGTGGACCATCAATGCAGCTATTGATGAAGCTGTACCCGCACCTGTATTAACTGCCGCATTATATGCCCGTTTTTCATCCCGTGGGGAATCGGATTACCAGGACAAATTACTTTCTGCCATGCGCTTCCAGTTTGGTGGCCATCACGAGAAAAAAGCATAGGGAGGAGGATAATTATGAAAGCTATTCAGTCAGACACCCTGGTTTTTTTTGTTTCAAAATACACATGCAGAATAAGGTTGAGTGCATAAAGATTGGCTGAGTTATAATTCTCGTCGTATTGATATGTCAGATTACTCTCAAATGCAAAACGAGATCCCCGTGAATAGACTGCCCCTCCAATAACACGAAGCCTGCTGAATGTTACATAGCGCGAATCCCAGAAAGGTTCTGCATTCACAAAAGGAACTATAGAAGCCCGCCCTGCGGTGAACTCTTTCTCAAGCATTAGCCTCACGCGAAATCTGTAAGAAAATTTTGAATCATCACCCAACCAGCGAAGATCAGTACGAAAGCGACTTGAAAACAGTGCATTTCCCTTTAGCGGTGTCCTCCGGTGAATTTCCGCAAAAACCATGTCTTCAATATATTCACCTGCTTTCTCACCCAGGCTTCTTCCTTCCATAAATCCGCCACGGGCCATCCACCCTTTTATGTGCTGAGCTTTGATGTCGTCTATAAGTCTCATCTTCATTATATGTTTGGTTTTACCCCATGCATAATCTGCCTGCAAATAGATATTCAAATCGCGGTTCTTGCTTTCATAGTATTTTGTTATGGCGATAAATGAAGATAAACGCCAGGAAGGACTAAGTCGATACCAAATATCGGTTTCGGGCCAGAGCTCAAATGTTGAATTTTGAGAGAAGGAGCATTCAACTGTACTTAGTTTAAGAAAGAGGATTAGCCAAATTATTTTTAGATTGTATCTTCCTGACATTTTATATAATCATAAATGAACAATTTCATTATCCAGAAATTTACTATTTTATTTGAATGATACTAATATAAAACTAACAAAGGACGCAATCGTTGCGTCCTTTGTTAGTTCACGGGTAATTTATTTATTTGATATAAAAACCATCCTTTCTCATTTTGTCGCCTACAACATCCGCAATTTCATTTATTGTTTTATCCATTTTTGAAGGGTTAACTGTTTTTGTTGTGCCTGTCCACAATAGTTTATTGGGAACAATTGAATAAACGGCTGTTTCAACAAAATAATTTTTATCCTCCTGGTAGTAGCCGGGTGTGCTGTACATGCCAGCACCATAGCCATAAAACCTGCCATAGCCACCATAATAGCCTGTTGTTGTACCTGGCACATAGGATGTTTCTTTTTCAATATCAGCCAGTCGTACCAATAGTACATGTGTAAACCCTCCTTTTGAAAGTTGCTCTTCAAGGTGATCTTCTTTTGCTGCTTTCACCATTTCTTCGGTGATTATGGTATAAGAAGCAACTCCCTTTCCATTCATTCTTTTCACCAGGTTGTCTTCTACAATCCTCCGGGATGATTCATCTTTGACCAATCCTAAAACCAAAATTTTTTGCGTGCCGCTTTCTGATATCATTGAAGCCGGGTCACGCCATGATTTAACAATTTCGGTAGAGGGGCCACAGGCCATTAAAGAACTGAACCCCAGAATAATTAATAATTTTTTCATGATATTTTAATTTATGGTTTTAAAAATTGTACTTAAATTATTTATGAATGTCAAGGTTCTCGAAATTAGATTTTCACTTACAACAAAATTAATCAAATATTATGTTTTTAATAGTTGTGTCAATCCTTTATAGATGATCTGGAGTCCCAATGCTACCTGCACTACACCTAGGATGGCAGCCAGAATGGGCAGTATCAGGGCTAAATATTTGAAGGTATACCGGTTTACAAGCATGAAAATAAGATTCAACAGCATAATACCCAAAACAACAGCTCCTACAAGTAATTTAGTCTTCATATCCGGGGAGATTGCGAAAAAAACGATCACTGCGGCAATTCCAAAAGGCGTTACTATAGTTGGAAAGGCCAAAGGGGTTATCGCCATTTTCATAGTAGGTACAATGGGATTTTCGTCTTTTTTTACCGGTGGTGAAAATTGCTGGATAATATTCAGCAATGCTATCAGGAAAAGGATGATGCCTCCCGAGATTGCAAGTATAGGAATGGGAATCCCATAGCTACTGAGGATGCCTTCTCCAATTAAAGCTGCCAGCAATAGCGTTATCGTGGCATAAGCGGTTCCCCTGAAAGCAATATTCCTGGCAAGAACAGGATCAGCTGCCTGGGTAATTTGGGCAAATGGTCCAATGATCTTAAACGGACCGAGCATCAGGAAGAGTATGGTGAATATATGCGTGATGTCATTCATGATTTTATTATTTTATTTGGATTAAAAAACTTTTATCAAAAATCAGCCCTCTTCTTCTATCTATAATGTGCCAATGCCCCTTACCTGGAAAATTATTCCCAGGAAGATAATCAGTCCGAAAATCGTAACCATAATCGCCATCATTAATGCATATCTCTTGCGTTTCACATCAAATCTTCCCCTTAAGGCTCTTACAGTACTAAAGTTCTCAAGTGTTCCAAAAATTAATGAAAGGATACCCATGCCAATCATAAATAAACCAACAACTTTAGGACTCGAAATTCCATGAAG
>Ga0105096_10000444_pt1 | contig 14263 bp, 9 predicted proteins | sample PPLLak3cmMay2015_FD_87036 | JGI IMG/M metagenome (GOLD analysis project Ga0105096, IMG submission 87036) | Freshwater sediment microbial communities from Prairie Pothole Lake near Jamestown, North Dakota, USA - PPLs Lake P7 Core (1) Depth... | ecosystem: Environmental > Aquatic > Freshwater >... | reverse complement strand
TGGACCGCGGGGTTCAGCAGTGTGTAATGCGGCTTTGCGAACATGGCGGGTGTGCTGGAGTTGAACTCGTTTGAACTGATGAGTTCACATTCTGAACTCACTGGGCGCTATCTGTCTTGTTTGTCCGCAAAATATCCATATGAATATTGTGGATTAAAGTCGTTGCCCGGAGGCTTGCGCCCATGCCGTTCGAGGCCGCAGGGTTGAACGGGCTGCCTAGAATGTCTTCCGCATCCACTGGAACCGCCATGCTCTACCCGGAACTCTTCAAGCAGCTCGAAGCCGTGCGCTGGAACATGGACAGCGACATCGCCTGGGACCGCTTCGACGGCGCGCTGTTGAGCGACGAGCAGGCGAAGACCATCAAGATGAACGCCATCACCGAGTGGGCGGCGCTTCCGGCCACCGAGATGTTCCTGCGCGACAACCGCGGCGACAGCGACTTCAGCGCCTTCATGAGCGTCTGGTTCTTCGAGGAGCAGAAGCACTCGCTGGTGCTGATGGAGTACCTGCGCCGCTTCCGTCCGGAACTCGTGCCCACCGAGGAGGAGTTGCACGCAGTGCGCTTCGAGTTCGACCCGGCCCCGGCGCTGGAGACGCTGATGCTGCACTTCTGCGGCGAGATCAGGCTGAACCACTGGTACCGGCGCGCGGCCGAATGGCACACCGAGCCGGTGATCCGGCAGATCTACGAGACCCTGGCGCGCGACGAGGCGCGCCATGGCGGCGCCTACCTGCGCTACATGAAGCGTGCGCTGACGCGCTTCGGCGACGAGGCGCGCGCCGCGTTCTCCAAGGTCGGCGTGCTGATGGCCAGTGCGCGGCGCACCGCGCAGGCGCTGCACCCGACCAACCTGCACGTCAACGCCAGCCTCTTCCCGCGCGACACGGTGCAAAGCCGCCTGCCGGACCCGGTCTGGCTGGAGCGCTGGCTCGACCAGCAGATCCGCTTCGACGCCGCCTGGGAAACCAAGGTGGTCGAGCGCATCCTGCACAACCTGAGCCTGTTGCTCGAGCGCAGCTTCGCCAGCGTGCAGGAGCTCAACCGCTACCGCAAGGAAGTCAGCGGCCGCCTGGCGCAGACCGCGCAGCCGCAGCCCGCCTGAGCGGTCAGGCGGCGGTCAGCCCTTCGACGCCTGCGCCGCCATGCGCTCGGCGTCGGCCTTGCGATCGGCCGCCACGCGTTGTGCGCTGGGCCGCTCGCCGATCAGCTTCACGTAGGACTTCCAGTCGATGCCGGCGGCGGCCAGCATGTCCTCGCCCAACACCGCCTTGCTCGCGCTGGCCACCAGCGGCAGGCTGACGAAGGCGGCGCAGTCGGCCAGCGTGAAGGTCTCTCCACCCACGTAGGGCGCAAACTTCGCCAGCCGCTTGAAGCCGGCGATGTTCTTGGCCAGTTGCTTGCGGACGCGCTCCTTCGTGGGGTCGTCGACGCTGCCGCCGAAGAAGGCCTGCGCGTACAGCTCGCGGGCCACCAGTTCCAGGTGCAGCTCGATGAAGGTGACCAGCTCGCGCATCTTCGCGGCGGCCAGCGGGCCTTGCGGCGTCAACGGCTTGTCCGGCGACAGTGCGTCCAGGTACTCGGCGATCACCTGGCTCTCGCACAGCGGGCCCTCGGGGGTGCGGATGAACGGGATCTTGCCCAGCGGCGAGGCCGCCAGCACGGCCTCGTCGGTGGACTTGGTCATCACCCGCTCCTCGGTGAAGGGGATGCCCTTCTCGAGCAGCACCATCTTCACCTTGTTGTAGTAGTTGGACAGCGAAAAGCCGCACAGCGTGATCATCGAGGTCTCCTTCGGATAGGGGCTGCGAGTTTAGTGATCGCCCGGCCGTACCGGCTGTCGCCTCAGGGTCAGCGCCAGCGCCGTACACAGCGCGCCGGCGATCGAGCCGCTGGCGTGGGCCAGCGGGGCCACGGCCACGTCCAGCTCGCCGGGCGCATGGACGGCCGCGCCCCAAGGCTCCTCGACCAGCAGCTTCACGCTCTGGCCCGCCAGCATCAGCCAGCCGACGGTGCGCTGTGCGCCATGGCCACGCAGCACCAGCCACAGCGTGACCGCGGCCACGCCGCCGTGCAGCACGCCGGACAACCCGCCGTAGTGCAGCAGCTCCGGCTTGGCCAGCAGCGCCAGCTGCGTGAAGGGCCACGACAGCATCCAGGCCAGCGCCACCACGCCGGGCACGCGCGCGGCCCAGCCGTAGGCCGCGACCAGCGCCGCAGCCAGCAGGTTCGCGCCCAGGTGCAGCGGCGTGAAGTGCACGAGCGCCGCCGTCCACCAGCGCCAGGCCTCGGGCCAGCGCTGCGGCTGCCAGTCGATCAGGCCGCTGTCGACCGTCCAGGCCGCCAGCGATGCCAGCGCCAGCAGCGCACACAGCCGCAGCCAGAGCACACCGGCGCGCTCCTGGCCGGCGCCCGCGGACTCAGCCAAAGACGGCTTGCCACAGCGCACGCACGGCGGCGGCCTGCGGGGCCAGCGCCTCGGGCGCGAAATGCGTCGGCTGTTCGTCCAGGCGCGCCAGATGCTGCGCGCGGCGCAGCTCGCGGTAGGCGGCGGCGGCGGCCTGTCCGATGCCGTCGCCGAGCAGCCCTGCCTGCTCGGCGCGCTGCAGCAAGGCGATGTTGCCGGCGTTGTCCAGCAGCGCGGGATGCGCGGCGCCATGGGCCAGCACCAGCTGCTGCACCGCGAACTCCACGTCCATCATGCCGCCGGGGCTGTGCTTGACGTCGAAACGCCCCGCCCGCACCGGGTGCGCCGAGCGCACCTTCTCGCGCATGGCGCGGATCTCGTCGCGCAGCGCGGCCGCATCGCGCGGCGCGGTGAGCACGCCGCGGCGCACGCGTTCGAAGCGCTCGGCCAGTGCGGGCGCCCCGGCGCAGAAGCGGGCCCGCGTGATGGCCTGGTGCTCCCAGGTCCAGGCGGTGTTGCTGCCCCGGCCCAGCTGGTAGCGCTCGAAGGCGTCGATCGAGCTCACCAGCAGCCCCGAGCCGCCGTTGGGCCGCAGCGCGGTGTCGATGTCGAACAGCTCGCCGGCCGAGGTGCGCAGCGTCAGCCAGGTGATCAGCTTGCGCACGAAGGCCGCGTAGACCTCCTGCGCCCGGTCCTTGTCGGCCTCGTCATGATCGTCGTAGACGAAGACCACGTCCAGGTCGCTGCCGTAGCCGAGCTCCTTGCCCCCGAGCTTGCCGTAGGCGATGACGGCGAACTGCGGTTGCTCGCGGTGGCGCTGCTTGAGCAGCGCCCAGGCCCAGCGCAAGGCGATGTCCAGCGTCGCGTCGGCCAGCGCCGACAGGTCGTCGGCCACCTGCTCCACCGTGAGCTCGCGCTCGACGTCGCGCACCAGCGTGCGGAACAGCTCGGCATGGTGCGCATGGCGCAGCGTGTCGAGCAGCAGCTCCTCGTTGACCTGGCCCGAGCGCTGCCAGGCCAGGTGCCGCGCCTCCAGGTCGGCGCGGAACACCGCCGGCTCGAAGCGGCCGTGCTGCAGCCGCTCGTCGGCCAGCTCGTCGATCACGCCCGGGTGGCGCATCAGGTACTGCATCGGCCAGCGCGCCAGGCCCAGCAGGCGCAGCAGCCGCTCCTGCACCGCGGGCCGCTCGACCAGCAGCGCCAGGTAGCTCTCGCGGCGCAGCAGCGGTTCCACCCAGTCGATGAAGCGCAGCACCGCGCCTTCGTTGCAGCGGCCGTCGGCCACGCATTCGGCGGCGCGCTTGACCAGCCGGCCCAGGCGCAGCTTGCTCTCGTCGCGCAGCGCCGCCACGCGCGGCTGCCCGGCCCACTGCGCGACGCGGCGCGCAACCTCGGTCGGCAGGCCCTCGAGCAACCGTTCGCTGTCCACCGGCAGCGGTCCGCAGCCGACGCAGCCCTTGCCGGCCCCCGAGCCGCCGGACTGGCCGTCGTGCAGCAGCGCGTCGAACTCGGTGGCCACGAACTCGCGCACCTCGCCCAGGCGGTCGAGCAGCTCGCAGGCGTCGGCGTTGCAGCTCAGGCCCATGCTGGCGGCGATCCATCCGAGGTCGCCATCGGCCATCGGCAGCAGGTGCGTCTGCTGGTCGTCCAGGTACTGGATGCGGTGCTCCACGCGACGCAGGAAGTCGTAGCACTCGGCCAGCCGCTCGGCGGTGGCCGGCTTCATCAGGCCGCGCGCAGACAACCGTTCCAGGCTGCGCAGCGTCGAGCGGGTGCGGATCTCCGGAAACTGCCCGCCGCGCGCCACCTGCATCAGCTGCACGATGAACTCGATCTCGCGGATCCCGCCGCGCGACAGCTTGACATCGTTGGCGCGCTCGGGCCGGCCGGCGGCGCGGCGCTGCGCTTCTTCGCGGATCTTGCGGTGCAGCTGGCGCAGCCCCTCGAACACGCTGTAGTCCAGGTAGCGGCGATAGACGAAGGGTGTGACCAGCGCGCGCAGCGCCAGCGCCCGCTCGCGGCCGACGCTGGCCTGTGGCGCGACGATGCGGCTCTTCAACCAGGCGAAGCGCTCCCACTCGCGGCCCTGCACCTGGAGGTATTCCTCCAGCATCGGCAGGCTGCACACCGGCGGCCCGGAGTTGCCGTTGGGCCGCAGCGCCAGGTCGACGCGGAAGACGAAGCCGTCGTCGGTGGTCTCGCCGATCAGCGAGTACAGTTTCTTCGCCACCAGCGAGAAGTACTCGTGCGCGCTCACCCGGGCCGTGCCGTCCGTCTCGCCCTCGTCCTCGTACACGTAGATGAGGTCGATGTCGGACGAGACGTTCAGCTCGCGCGCACCGAGCTTGCCCATGCCGATGATCCAGAACTCGACGCGCCGGCCCTGCGCGTCGCGCGGCACGCCGTGGCGCTCGTCGGCCTCGGCCAGCGCCTGGGCCAGCGCCAGCTCCAGCGTGGCCTCGGCCAGCGCGGTCGTGCCGGCCGTGATGGTGTCCAGCCGCGCGCCCTGTTCCACGTCCAGGCACGCAAGGCGCTCCATGCACAGCTGACGCGCCACGCGCAGGGCGGAACCCAGCGCGCGCCCGTCCTGGCGCAGCCGCAGCACCAGCGACTGCACGGCCGTCGCGTCGAAGCCGCCGGGCGGCAGCAGCGCCAGCTCCGCCGCGTAGCGGCGCCGGATGCGTTGCACGAAGCGGCTGTGGGAGGCGGCCGCGGCCTGCGGCGGCGTTGCTGCGACAAGCGGTTCGGAACCCATGGCGTCCGGTCTGGGGCCTGTGCTAGATTGACCTGCGCTGCCGACGGCGGTGGGCGACGGGCTGCTGCGGCAGGCCGGTGGCCCGGGCCTCGCGAAGCCTTTCGCGACGCGCAACTGCTCTACCGCCGAATGCACTCAACTTCGTCTCCTGCTGCTGATGACGGCCTGCCGCCGCGCTGGCAGCGGCTGCGCCGGGTCGAACGCTGGCTCACGGTCGTCGTGCTGGCGCTGTGGGGGCTGCTGCTCGCGGCGTGGCTCGCGCTGCACTGGATCATTCTGCCGCACATCGACGAGTGGCGTCCGCGCATCGAGCGGCTGGCCAGCGAGGCCATAGGGTTGAAGGTCGGCATCGGCGCCATCCAGGTGCAATCCAGCGGCTGGGTGCCGGCGCTGCAGCTGCGCGACCTGCGCGTCTATGACCGCGAGGGCCGCGAGGCGCTGCACCTGGCCAGCGTGCAGACGGCACTCGCGCCGCAGATGCTGCTGGCGCTGCAGCTGCGCTTCCAGCAGGTGCTGGTCGATGGCGCAAGCCTGGAGGTGCGGCGCGATGCCCAGGGCCGCTGGCACGTCGCCGGGCTGGACTGGGACGACCGCGCGGACCGTACCGATACCCGCGCCCGCGACTGGTTCCTCGAGCAGCACGAGTTCGTCGTGCGCAACGCCGAACTGCGCTTCACCGACGAGTACCGCGGCACCGCGCCCTTGCTGCTCAGCCAGGTCGATCTGGTGCTGCGCAACGGCCTGCGCCGCCACGCGCTGCGGCTGGACGCCACGCCCCCGCCCGAATGGGGCGACCGTTTCACGCTGCGCGGGCGCTTCACCCAGCCGCTGCTGGCGCCGTCCGGCGAGTTCGGTCGCTGGAGCGGCGTGCTCTATGCCGAGTTCCCGCGCGCCGATGTCGCGGCGCTGCGCCGCCAGACCGCCCTGCCGCTGGAGCTGGCCGAAGGCGAAGGCGCGGTGCGCGGCTGGCTGGACATCGAGAACGGCGTGCCGCGCAAGGCCACCGTCGATTTCGCGCTGGACACGCTGTCCGTGCAGCTGACGCCGGCGCTGCAAGCGTTGCGCGTGGAGCAGATCGCCGGGCGTGTGGACGCCGAGCGCGATGCCGACGGTGTGCGCATGCATGCGCACGACCTGGGTTTTCGCAGCGCCGACGGCCGCAGCTGGCCGGCGGGCGCGCTGAGCCTGGCCTGGCGCCAGGCGCAGGACCTGCGCACGCGCTGGCCCTCGGCCACCGAACCGATCACGGGCGGCGAGCTTCAGGCCGAAAGGCTGAACCTGGAGATGCTGGCGCTCATTGCCGAGAGCCTGCCGCTCGGCGCAGGCCTGCGCGAGAAGCTGCTGGCGCTGCAGCCGCAGGGCACCGTCGACAGCCTGCAGGCGCGCTGGGACGGCCGCGCCGCGCAGCCGACGGGCTACCAGGTGCGGGCCAGGCTGCAGCAGCTGGGCCTGCAGGCGCTGCCGGCCGCCTCCGGACCGGGCCAGCCCGGTTTTAGCCGCGCCGAGGTCGAGCTGACGGCCAGCGAGCGCGGCGGCGAGGCCACGGTCGCCATCCGCGGGGGCACGCTGCTCTATCCGGGCATGTGGGAGGATCCGCTGGTGCCGCTGGACGAGCTCCAGGCGGCGCTGTCCTGGCGCATCGAGGCCGCACCGGATGGCGCGAGCGCCATCGAGTTGAAGATCGGCAACGCCAGCTTCGCCAACGCCGACCTGCAGGGCGAGCTGAGCGCCACCTGGCAGGGGGTGCTGGCCGACGATGCGGCGCATGCCGACCGCTCGCCGGGGCGCCTGGACCTGCGCGCGCGCCTGCTCCGTGCGCGCGCCCAGAGCGTGGCGCGCTACCTGCCGCTGACCATCGACGAGGCGGCGCGCGTGCACGTGCGCGACGCCGTGCAGGGCGGCCGCGTCCGCTCCGGCACCGTGCGCCTGCGCGGCGACCTGGCGGACTTCCCCTTCGACGGCGTGCGCGACGCCGAGATGCGCGTCGTGCTGCAGCTGCAGGACGTGCGCTATGCCTTCATGCCGGAAGGGGCCGGCGCCTCGGCGGCGGGTTGGCCGGCCATCGAGCGGGTGAACGGCGAACTCGAGTTCGACCGCCTGGCGATGAAGCTGCGGCGCATGCAGGGCCAGATGGCCGGCTACGAGCTGCGCGAGGTGCAGGGCGGCATCGCCGACGTCTCGGCCGATCGGCCGCGGCTGCAGCTGCAGGGCGAAGGGCGCGGCCCGCTGGCCGACGTGCTGCGCGTGCTGCGGCTGGCGCCGCCCGGGCCGCAGGCCGCCGCAGCGTTGCAGTCGCTGCGCGCCACCGGCCCCAGCCAGCTGAACCTGGCGCTCGACATGCCGCTGGACGAACCCGGACAGAGCCAGCTGCGCGGAAAGCTGCAGCTGCAGGGCAACGAACTGCGCCTGGCACCCGACCTGCCAGAGCTTCTGGGCGCGCGTGGCAGCATCGACTTCGACCCGCAGGGCTTGCAGCTGCGCGGCATGACGGCGCGCGTGCTCGGCGGCGACACCAGCTTCGAGGGCAGCATCGCCTTTGCCGGCGCCGTGCGCCTCAGCGCACAGGGCCAGGCAGGCGCCGAGGCCTTGCGCAGTGCAGCCGCCGGCGGGCCCTGGGTGGAGCCGGCTTCGCTGCTGCGCGGCCAGGCCGCCTGGCGCGCGAATCTTTCCGTCAACGCCGGACGCAGCGAATTCTCGCTGCAGAGCAACCTGGTCGGCATGCAGCTGGACCTGCCGCCGCCGCTGGCCAAGCCGACCGCGTCGAGCAGCCTGCCGCTGCGCCTGCAGATCGCGCCCGTGCCCGACGCCGCGCCGGGCCAGCTGCGTGACGGCCTGCAGCTCGAGCTCGGCGATCTGCTGAAGCTGCAGCTGCAGCGCGACCTTTCCGGCCCGGAGCCGGTGGTGCTGCGCGGCAGCCTGGCGGTGCTCGACAAGCTGCCGCCGCTGCCGCCAGCAGGCTGGCAGGCGGCGCTGAAGCTCGGCCGCGTCGACCTGGATGCCTGGGAGCCCCTGCTCGGCAACCTCGGCGATGGCGCCGGCCCGCAAGGTGCAAGGCCTCCGCTGGCCGTGCGGTTGCAGGCCGAGGAGCTGCGCGCCGGCTCGCGCCGACTGAACCGGGTCAAGGGCACGCTGTCGCGCTTCGAAAGCGGCGACGAGAGCGTGTGGCGTGCGCGGGTCGATGCCGAGCAGCTGGCCGGCGAGATCGACTACCGCGTGCCGCGCAGCGGCACGCAGGCGGGCCGCGTGCAGGCGCGGCTGCAACGCCTGTCGGTTCCGCAGTCGGAGGTCGAGACCGTCGAGCAGATGCTGGGCCAGCCGCCGCGCAGCGTGCCGGCGCTGGACATCGTGGTCGACGAGTTCGAGCTGCGCGGACGTCCGCTCGGCCGGCTGCAGGTGCTGGCCTTCAACCGCCCGCAGCCGGGGGGCGCCGGCTTGCTCGAATGGCAGCTCGACCGGCTGGCGCTGAGCATGCCCGAGGCCCAAATGCAGGCCAGCGGCCACTGGCAGGCCGGCGGCGCCAGGCGAATGATGCTGGATTTCGGCCTGGAGCTGACCGACAGCGGCGCCCTGCTGCAGCGTCTGGGCGCCGGTCAGGCGATGCGTGGCGGCAAGGGGCGGCTGCAGGGACAGCTGTCCTGGGCCGGCTCGCCGCTTTCGCTGGACTACCCGAGCATGGAAGGACAGCTGCAGGTGGACATCGGGCAGGGCCAGTTCCTGCACGCCAAGACCGGCGGCGCGCGGCTGCTGGGCGTACTCAGCCTGCAGGCTCTGCCGCGGCGCCTGTCGCTGGACTTCCGCGACCTCTTCGACGAGGGCTTCGCCTTCGACTCGATCGAGGGCGATGTGCGTGTGCAGCGGGGCGTGGCACGAACCGACACCCTGCGCATGAGCGGAGCGCAGGCCACCGTGCTGATGCAGGGCAGCGCCGACCTGAAACACGAGACGCAGGACCTGCGCGTGCTGATCGTGCCGAAGTTCGATGCCACGGGCGCGGCCCTGGCCACGATGGCCATCAACCCGGCGATCGGCCTGGGCGCGCTGGTGGCGCAGTGGGCGCTGCGCGAGCCGCTGATCGCCGCCAACACCAGCGAAATGCACATCACCGGCAGCTGGGCCGACCCGCAGGTGGAGCAGATCGCGCGCCCGGCCGCCACCGGAGCTGCCCGCGAGGCGGCGGCCGGGCCACCCGCACCGGCAGCGGACCCGCTCGCTGCGCAGAAGAAGGCCACGCCATGAAGATCGCCGCGCTGCAGATGGTCTCCACGCCCGACCTCGGGCGCAACCTCGATGCCGCTGCGCGGCTGATCGACAGCGCGGCCGCGCGCGGCGCCGCACTGGTCGCGCTGCCCGAGTACTTCTGCCTGATGGGCCGACGCGACGACGACAAGCTGGCCATCGCCGAGCCGCCCGGCGCGGGCCCGATACAGCAGTTCCTGGCGGCGCAGGCGCGCCGGCACGGGCTGTGGGTCGTCGGCGGCACGCTGCCGCTGCGCGAGCCGGGGCACGAGCGCGTGCGCAACAGCTGCCTGGTGTTCGCGCCCGACGGCGCGCTGGCCGCGCGCTACGACAAGATGCACCTGTTCGCCTTCGACAACGGCAGCGAGCGTTTCGACGAGGGCCGCGTGCTGGAAGCCGGCGACACGCCCGTGGCGCTGCAGGCCGGCGTGCTGCGCGTCGGGCTGAGCGTGTGCTACGACCTGCGCTTTCCCGAGCTCTACCGCGCATTGATGCAGCCGCCCTGCGACCTGATCTGCGTGCCTTCGGCCTTCACCTACACCACGGGCCGGGCGCACTGGGAACTGCTGCTGCGCGCGCGCGCGGTGGAGAACCAGTGCGTGGTGCTGGCGCCTGCGCAGGGCGGCACGCACGAAAGCGGCCGCCGCACCTGGGGCCACAGCATGATCGTCGACCCCTGGGGCGACGTGCTGGCCTGCCAGGCCGAAGGCGAAGGCGTGGTGCTCGCCGAGGTCGACGCGGCGCGGCGCGAGACGGTGCGCACGCAGTTGCCGGCGCTGCGCCATCGGCGGCTGCACTGAGAAGGTGTGAACGAACCCGGCCTGCCCGCTCGTTCCGCCATATCGAGCCCGCTCGGCGCTGCAACGGCTCTCCGGAGCCCGAGCCACGGCGGTGCCTTGCGCCTTGACGGGGCGCAAGCTGGCAGCCCGCTCGGGCACGCCGGATTCGCTCACGCCTTCCGAGCGGGTGCCCGTGGCTTGCGGCGCGCTTCCGCTAAAATGCGCGCGTTTCCGGGAAATCGCTCATGGCCACCAAACGTTCAACCGTCACCGCCGTCTCAGCCACCGGACAACGCCTGCGACAGACGCAGGCCGAGTACACGGCCGCCCGGCCGTCCACCGGGCCCGGCGCCAAGCCGATGATGTCCAGCTCGAAGATGTACGTGTGCCGCCGCTGCCAGGCCAACTTCAAGACCGGCGACGGCAAGCCCGACCCGCGGCTGCCTGGCCTGGGAAAGTGCAACAAGTGCCTCGCTGCGGCCGCGTCGGCCGAGGCGGCCTGACAGTCGCGCCGGGCCCGCGCAACGCGGCGCGCTCGGGCTGCACGCACCGACCCCCGGCGCGAGCGCTCCTGGCCCGCCTTTTCGGCTCGCTCGCTGTTCGCCACTGAGCGCTTGATCCCGCGAGCTTGCCGTGCAGGTCCAGACCGTCCCCACCCGGCCCATCGAAGGCCAGCTGCCCGGCACTTCGGGCCTGCGCAAGAAGGTCGCGGTCTTCCAACGCCCGGGCTACCTCGAAAATTTCGTGCAGTCGGTGTTCGACGCGGTGCCGGGGCTGGCCGGCCACACGCTGGTGCTCGGCGGCGACGGCCGCTTCCACAACGACCGTGCGATCCAGACCATCCTGCGCATGGCTGCGGCCAACGGTGTGGCCCGCGTCGTCGTCGGCCGGGGCGGGCTGTTGTCCACGCCGGCGGCGAGCGAGCTGATCCGCAGCCGTGGCGCGCACGGCGGCCTGATCCTGTCGGCCAGCCACAACCCCGGCGGGCCCGACGGTGATTTCGGCATCAAGTACAACATCTCGAATGGCGGCCCGGCGCCGGAGAAGGTCACCGAAGCGATTCACCAGCGCACGCTTGCCATCCACCGCTACCTGACGATCGAGGCGGCGGACATCGACCTGCAGCGAACCGGCCAGACGATGCTCGGCGCGATGCGCATCGAGGTGGTCGACCCGGTGGCCAGCTATGCGACGCTGATGCAGCAGTTGTTCGACTTCGGCCGCATCCGCACGCTGCTGACGCGCGGCGACTTCCGCCTCTGCTTCGACGCGATGCACGCGATCACCGGCCCCTATGCGCACGCCATCCTCGAAGGCCAGCTCGGCGCGCCGGCGGGCAGCGTCATCAACGGCACGCCGCTGCCCGATTTCGGCGGCGGCCACCCCGACCCGAACCCGACCTATGCCGAGGAACTGATCGGCCGCATGTTCGGTGCCGATGCGCCCGACTTCGGTGCCGCCAGCGACGGCGACGGCGACCGCAACATGATCGTCGGCCGCAACTTCATCGTCACGCCCAGCGACAGCCTGGCGGTGCTGGCGGCCAACGCCACGTCGGTGCCGGGTTATGCGGCAGGGCTGAAGGGAGTGGCGCGCTCGATGCCCACCAGCGCCGCGGTGGACCGGGTGGCGCAAGCGCTCGGCGTTCCCTGTTACGAGACGCCCACCGGCTGGAAGTTCTTCGGCAACCTGCTCGACGCCGGCATGGCCACGCTGTGCGGCGAGGAAAGCGCCGGCACCGGCTCGGACCACGTGCGCGAGAAGGACGGCCTGTGGGCCGTGCTCTTCTGGCTGAACATCCTGGCGGTGCGCGGCGGCTCGGTCGAGCAGATCGTGCGCGAGCACTGGCAGCGCTACGGCCGCAACGTCTATTCGAGGCACGACTACGAAGGCGTCGATTCCGCGGTGGCGACACAGATCGTCGCCGACCTGCGCGACGCGCTGCCTTCGTTGCCTGGGCGTGTCGTGGGGGGGCTGAGCGTGAGCCGCGCCGACGATTTCGCCTACACCGACCCGGTGGACGCTTCGGTCAGCCGGGCCCAGGGGCTGCGCGTGTTCTTCCAGGACGGCTCGCGCATCGTGCTGCGCCTGTCGGGCACCGGCACCGAGGGCGCGACGCTGCGGCTGTACCTCGAGCGCTACGAACCCGACGCCGCACGCCACGGCATCGACGCGCAGGCCGCGCTGCAGCCGCTGATCGACGCGGCCGAGGCGCTGACCGGCTTGAAGGCGCGCAGTGGGCGGGACCGGCCGACGGTCATCACCTGAGCGGCGCCGCGCGGCGCTGGCGGGCCTTGCGCTGGCCCTCGGCTGCGCGGGCGCCGCGACCGCGCAGACCGTTGCGCTCGGCCACCAGGGCCTGATGCGAAGCTACCTCGTGCACCGGCCGCCGCAGCATGCGCAGGGCCGGCCGCTGCCGCTGCTGATCGCCCTGCACGGCACCTCGATGCGCGCCGGCGACATGTTCGGCTACACCGACCTGCAGGCGCTGGCCGACCGCGAGGGCCTCGTGCTCGCGGCGCCGGCCTCGCACGGGCATGTCTTCAATGACGGCTTCGGCGCCGCCGGCAGCGAAGCCGCGGCGGTGGACGACGTCGGCTTCATCGAGGCGGTGGCCGAGGACGCGCGCACGCGTTTCGGCGTGCGGGCCGATGCCATCCACGTGGTCGGGCTGTCCAATGGCGGCTCGATGGTGCAGCGGCTGGCCATCGAGAGCCGGTACCCCTTTGCCGGCTTCGCCGCCGTGGCCGGCGCGCCGCGCGTGCGCACGCCCGGCGTGGCCAGGCCGGCACCCTTGCTGCTGGTGTTCGGCATGGCCGATCCGCTGAACCCGCCCGGCGGTGGCTGGGTGTGGACCCCGGTGCCGCATGCCAAGCCGGCAACGGCGCAGACCGTGCGCGAGTGGGCGGTCCGGCTGCAGTGCCAGGACCCGCCCGAGGCCGAATCGCCGATGCCCGGCGTGCAGCGCCAGCAATGGCGCGACTGCAGTGCCGGCGCGCGGCTCGCCTGGCTGAGCATCGAGGGCCTGGGCCACCACTGGGCCGGCGCGAGGCCGCTGCCGTTCCCGTCCTGGGTGGTCGGTCCGCAACTGGCGGCGCCGAAGCTGGGTGACCTGGTGTGGGACTTCCTGGCTAGCGCGAGCCGAACATCATCTGCCGCGCCAGCAGCGACTTCAGCGGCCCGGCCGCCTGCAGCGCCGCCAGCCCCAGGCCCCGCGCCGCCGCCATTCCAGGCAGCTGCCAGGTGAAGCTGCGCGCCAGGAAGTCGGTGGCGGCGATCATGCTCCAGCGATCGGCGGCGCGCGCCCATTCCACGCGCCGCAGCGCGGCGTCCACGTCCTGCGCCTGGCGCAGCACCTGCACCAGCTCGAAGGCGTCGCGCAGGCCCAGGTTCAGCCCCTGGCCGGCCACCGGGTGCAGCGTCTGGGCCGCGTTGCCGATGCGCACGCTGCGGCCATCGACCAGCGTGCGCTCGGCATTCAGCCCGAGTGCGAAGTCCTTCAGCGGCGACAGCGCGGTGATGCGCCCGGCCGTCTCGGGCAGCATCGTGTTCAACACCGCCAGGCGCTGCGCGGCGTCGAGCCCGCGCACCGGGTCGTCGCCGGCGCGCACGCACCACACCAGCGCGGCCAGCCGCGCGCCTGGCGCGACGGCCGTGGCGCGCAGCGGCAGCAGCGCCAGCGGGCCATGCACGGTGAAACGCTCCATCGCCAGCCCTGGCGCGCCGCCGTCCAGCGTGGCCGTGCCCACCCAGGCCGTCTGACCGTAGTCGCGCGCCAGCGCCTTGCGCGCCTGCTGCGCGAACACGCCGCCTTCGGCCACCACCGCCAGGTCGAAACGCTCGGCGATGCCGGCGTCGAGCTCCACGCCATCGGGCAGCGGCTTCAGGCCCGCCACGGCAGTGCCGAAGCGGCTCGCCAGCCGCTGCGGCGCCTGCTGCGCGGCCTGCATCCAGGCCTGCTGCAACGGCATCAGCAGCTCGCCGTAGCGCAGCACGGCGCCGAGCATCGGTACGCCTTCCTCCTCGGCGCGGATGCGGACCTCGGCCGCGCCCGGCTCAGCGCCCGGCAGGCCGGGCTGCAACTG
>Ga0105096_10000442_pt1 | contig 14274 bp, 8 predicted proteins | sample PPLLak3cmMay2015_FD_87036 | JGI IMG/M metagenome (GOLD analysis project Ga0105096, IMG submission 87036) | Freshwater sediment microbial communities from Prairie Pothole Lake near Jamestown, North Dakota, USA - PPLs Lake P7 Core (1) Depth... | ecosystem: Environmental > Aquatic > Freshwater >... | reverse complement strand
GACGGCGAAGGTGGGCCCGGGATTCGGCGCCCGCTGCTCCTGGAAGGACATGTCGGCCCATGCGTAGCCCATGTCCGGGGACAGCGCTTCGGCGGCGACCTCCTCGAGGGCCTTCAGGGCCTGGGCCGAGCTGTAGCCTTCGGCCGGCACGCCCGTGATTTCCGCCGCGCGGTAGAGATTGAACCGGTTCGTGAACTCGGGCCCGGTCGTCGACCGCGTCGAGACCACGGTGTCGAGCGGCACCATGTCGCCCTTCGCGCTGCGCACGTAGAACAGGCCGAGCTGTTTCGGATCGGTGCGGAACTCGGGCTCGGCCTGGACGAAGACCTTGTAGACGCGCCCGAAGCGGTTGAAGTCGTTGACGTACGAGCTGCCGAGCAGTGCGCCGAGCGTCGTGTTCACGTCGGCGATCGGCACGCCGACCTTCAGCACCTTGCTGCGGTCGATGTCCGCGTAGACCTGCGGCACGTTGGCGCGGAAGAGGGTGCTGATGCGGCCGATTTCCGGCCGCTGCCGGGCGGCCTGGATGAACGCGGCCGCCTGCTCGGCGAGCCACTGCGGCGTGTGGCCGACGCGATCCTGCAGCTGCATCGTGAACCCGGCGCCGGTGCCGAGGCCCGGGATGGCCGGCGGCCCGAACGCGGCGACCACCGCCTCGGGCACCTCCTTCGCGAAGGCCGCGTTCAGCGCCCTGAGGATGCCATTCGCGTGCAGCTCGGCCGTGTGGCGTTCCTCCCAGGGCTTCAGCTGCACGAAGAAGAAACCCATGTTCGACGAAAAGGCGCCGGTCAGGAGGCTGAAGCCGCTGATGGTGTTATAGCCTTCCACGCCCTTGTTCGCGGCGAGGATCTGCTCGACCTTCTTCATCACGACGTCGGTCCGCTGGAGCGACGAGGCGTCGGGCAGCATCGCGTTCACCAGGATATAGCCCTGGTCCTCCTCGGGCAGGAACCCGCCCGGAATCCGGTCCACGAACCGGATGGTCAGGAACACGAGGCCGCCGATGAGGACGACGCTCACTACCAGCTTCCGGACCAGGAAGCCCGCGACGCCGAGGTAAGCGTTCGTGCCCGCGCCGAACGCCCTGTTGAACCCGCGGTAGAAGGGCGTCAGGAGCGTCTTCTTCCCCGTCGGCGCCTTCAGCAGCAGCGCCGAGAGCGCCGGCGACAGCGTCAGCGCGTTGAACGCGGAGAGGAGGACGGAGATCGCGATCGTGATCGCGAACTGCTGGTAGAGCATGCCCGAGATGCCGCCCATGAACCCGACCGGGATGAACACGGCCGCGAGAATCAGCGCGATGGCCACGACCGGCCCCGACACCTCTTCCATCGCCTTGAAGGTGGCCTCCTTCGGCGTCATGCCGTGCTCGATGTGGTGCATCACCGCCTCGACGACGACAATCGCGTCGTCGACGACGATGCCGATGGCGAGCACGAGCCCGAGGAGGGACAGCACGTTGATCGAGAAGCCCAGCAGCGGGAAGAAGATGAACGCACCGACGAGCGAGACCGGCACGGTCATCAGCGGGATCAGCGTCGCCCGCCAGTTCTGCAGGAAGACGAAAACCACGATGATGACGAGGACGACCGCCTCGATCAGCGTATGGACGATCTCGTTGATGCCCTCCTCGACCGGCAGCGTCGTGTCGAGCGAGACCGTGTACTCGAGGTCCCGCGGAAACCGCGTCGACAGCTCCTCCATGGTGGCCTTGATCTCCTCGGCCACCTCGAGCGCGTTCGTGCCGGGGATCTGGAACACCGCGAGGACCGCCGCCGGCTTGGCGTCGTGCCGGCCGACGGCGTTGTAGAGCTGCGTGCCGAGCTCGATGCGCGCCACGTCCTTCAGGCGGACCTGCGAGCCGTCCGGGTTCGAGCGCACGATAATCTCGCCGAACTCCGCCTCGTCGAGCAGGCGCCCCTGCGTCCGGACGGTGTAGGTGAACTCGGTCCCGGGGACGGCCGGCTGCCCGCCGAACTGGCCCGACGGCGACAGCGTGTTCTGCTGCGAGATCGCGTTGACGATGTCGGGCACCGTGATGCCGAGCCGCGCGATCCGGTCCGGCCGCAGCCACACGCGCATCGCGTAGTCGGAGCCGCCGAACAGGTTGATCTGGCCGACGCCCTTGATGCGGGCCAGGTTGTCCTGGATGTTGATCGTCGTGTAGTTCGACAGGAAGTTGTTGTCGTAGGTCCCGTTCGGCGACTTGATCGACAGGACGAGCAGCGGGAACGCGAGCGCCTTCTTGACGGCGACGCCGTAGGTCTTGACCGACGCCGGCAGCTGCGGCATGGCTTCCGACAGCTTGTTCTGCGTCAGGACGTTCGCCATGTCGAGGTTCGACCCGACGTCGAAGCTCACCTTCAGGGTGAGCGTGCCGTCGTTGGCGTTGGTCGACTTCATGTAAATCGAGTTTTCGACGCCGTTGACCTTCTGCTCGATGGGCGTGGCGACCGCGGCTTCGACGTCGGTCGCGCTCGCGCCGACGAAGGTGGTGGTCACCTGCACCATCGGCGGGACGATTTCCGGGTACTGCGCGATCGGCAGCCCGGACATGGCCACGACGCCGAGCAGCACCGTGACGATGGAGATGACCATCGCCACGATGGGCCGGTTGATGAAGAAGCGGGCCATGGCTACTTCACCTCCGCCTTCGCGCCTGCCGCCTGAACCGTGGCAGCCGGCGCCTCGGCGGACTTCGTCTCACGCGGCGCCGCTTCGGCGTGGGCCGGCTTCGGGTTCACCGTGGCGCCCTCACGAAGCCGCTGGAGCCCCTCCACCACGACCCGTTCCCCCGGTTTCAGCCCTTCTTCGATCACCCAGAGGGTCCCCTCGCGCGGCCCCACCTTCACGGTGCGGAAGCGCACGGTGTTGTCGGCGCCGACCACCGCCAGGTTGTAGAGGTTCTGCAGCTCCTGCACCGCCCGCTGCGGCACGAGCAGCGCGTCCTTCTTCTGATCGATGACGAATCTCACGCGGCCGAACTGGCCGGGCCGCACGATGCGCTCGGTGTTGTCGAACTTGATCTGCAACGCGATCGTCCCCGTCAGGGTGTCGACGTTGCGCTCGACGGCGTCCAGCCGGCCCTCGTGCGGATGCACGGTGCCGTCCGCCAGGATGAGCTGGATGGGCGTCTTCGCCCCCTGGACCGCCCCCTGCGCCCGCTCCTCAATGAAGCGCCGCGCCACCTTCAGATACTCCGCCTCGGCGATGCCGGCGCGGAAGAGGATCGGGTCGATCTGCGAGATCGTCACCAGCAGCGTGCTTTCGCCGCGCCCGACCAGATTGCCGGCCTTCACCTTCGTGGTGCCGATCAGGCCGTCGAGCGGCGCGGTGATCGTCGTGTAGCTGAGGTCGAACTCGGCCTTCTCCACCACCGCCCTGCCGGCGTCCACCTGCGCGGCGGCGGCGTCCCGCTGCGCGGTCGCGTTGTCGAGTTCCTGCTGGCTGACGGCCTGCTGGGCCGCGAGCGGCGTGAGGCGCTTCACGTCGTTGACGGCCTTCTCCAGCCTGGCCTGGGACGTCGCCAGGTTCGCCTTCGCGCTGGCGAGCGCGGCCTGGAGCGGCTTGGGGTCGATCCTGTAGAGGAGCTGCCCCTTGCGGACCAGCGACCCCTCCGTGAACGCCACCGTTTCGAGGAAGCCCTCGACGCGGGCCCGGATCTCGACGTCCTGGAAGCCCACGGCCTGGCCCACCAGCTCCATGTACACGGGCACGTCCCGCTGGATGGGCACCGTCACCAGCACGTCAGGCGGAGGGGGTGCGGCGGGCGGCGCCTCCTTGCTGCACGCCGATGCCGCCATGATGACGACGATACAGAACAACAGGCTCGCGTTACGTTTCATCTCCAGAACCTCGCTCACACAAGGATGGAACGACAGAACATGACCCGCCAGGCGACAGCGGGCATTCTACTGCACGGCACACCGGCCGACCCGGCTGGCGCCGGACTGGCTGCCCGTCCCGGGACACCCTTCATACCCTCGTCATCGAGAAGACCTGCGCTTTCCAGGGAGGCTCGTCGAGGAACAGCCCCCAGGTGTGCAGGTCGCTGCCGTCACGCACGTAGACGGCCTCACCGAGCAGATCCTGGAGACGCCAGCGGCCGCCCTCAAGGTCCCGGAACGGCAGCCGGACGAAGCACTGGCCGTGCACGGCGCCGGCGTTCACGGCCACGACCAGCCGGTCGTCGCCGCCCGACTGCCAGCTGAAGGCCACGTAGCTGTCCCACGTCTGATTGCCGTCCCAGGCGACCCCGCAGGGCAGCAGTTTCCACTCGCCACCGCGGACGGCCGGTCGCCTCAAGACGGCGAGCAGCCGATCGTAGAACGCCGTCGTCTCCGGATCGGCGGTCTCTTCAGGACCCCGGCAGAGGTGCGGAGAGATGCGCGCCATTCGCCCCTCGAACTGCCCCTGGTGGAAGAAGCGGAGCCCGGGAGCCAGGAAGGTGATGACGGCGGCGGCCCGGTGCGCGTCGCGGCTGAACGTCGCGGCGGCTCGGGGTTCGTCGTGGTTCTCGAGGAACCGCGCGAGCCGGTCCTGGAAGTCGAGCCCGGCCTGGAGGTGCTCGCGCACGGCGCGCGCGTGGCCCTCTCGAAGCCTGTCGTACAGCCGCTTGTCGTACGTGTAGTCGAACCCCTGCTGTTGAAGGGTCCACTCGAGGTCCCAGTAGACCTCCGCCATGAAGCAGAATCCCGGAGACCCCTCCCGCACGCGACCGGTCGCCGCCGGCCAGAAGTCCCGGGACCGCCGGCCCCACGTACGCTCGAACACGTCGGGCAGGACGAGCATGGCCATGTCGCAGCGGACACCGTCGCACTGGCCGGCGATGCGCTCCAGTTCGGCCGTCATCGCGTCCTGCGTCGCCGGGTTGCCGTAGTCGAGCTGCAGCGTGTCGGGCCAGCCCGGGAAGTACGGGTCGCGGCCGTGCGCGAGCACCAGGTCGCCCGCGGCACACCTGATCCGCATGTAGTTCGCAGGGGCCCGGGCCAGGTCTTCGTCGGTGCCGGAGACGAAGTACTCCGGGTGGTCGTTCACCCACGGGTGATCGAGGCCGGTGTGATTGGGCACGAAGTCGAGCATCAGCCGCATGCCGCGGGCCGCGAGCCTCGCGCGCAGCCTGGCCAGGGCGGCATCGCCGCCGAGGGCTGCTGATACCGTGTAGCCGGTAATCGCGAAGCCTGATCCGGCGATGTCCTCTTCGCGCAGGTCGGGCAGCGTCTGCGCGAATTCCTGCCGCCACTCGGGGTTCGTGCGCGACACGCGTTGCCCCGCCGCGCCCGTGCGCCACACGCTCAGCAGCCAGACCCAGTCGAAACCCTGCGTGGCGAACCGGTCGAGGTCGGCGTCCGGCACGTCGTCGAGCGTGGCCGGGCGGCCCAACTGGCGCGACAGCTCCGTCAGCCAGACCCTGGTGTTGACCTGGTAGAGCGATGGATAGCGCGGCTCGAGCATGCTAGAACCTCACGCCGGCTCCCACCACGAAGGTGGGCCGGTCCGCGTCGGGGTTGAAGACATACGCCGTTACGTCCGCGGGTCCGAAGGAAACACCAGCGAAGAACCCTCGCTGGATGTCGAATTCCGTCTCGTAGGCTTTCGTCCGCTGAACCACCAGACCGAAGCGGCACCAGTCCGCCGGCTCGACCTCGAGCTCCGACCACGTGTAGAGGAAGCTGTCGCTAGAGCCGCCGGTGCTGATGACATACTCGGTCTCGCTCGAAAGCGCGAGCATGCGCCAGCCCAGCGAGCCTTTGTAGCCCGGCGCGATGCCAGCCGTGTTCCCGAAGACGGCGCCCACCATTGGCGTGATGTCCAGCGTGACCGTGTCGCCGACGCTGAAATTGTAGCCAATCCAGGCGGACCCGGTGTCGAGATCTTCGTAGTTGAAGCGCCCCTCGAGATGCAGCCACCCGCGGTCGGCCGCAAGCGTCGGCTGCACGTAGTTCGGGTCGTCCGGCAGGACGTACGTGTAGGCGGAGGCCGAGAGGGACCAGGCCTTCCCGCTCGTCGTCTGGGCCCAGGTGGCACCTCCAGAAACGAGGAAGGCGAGCGCCGCGAGGACCATCACTCTCATGATCGTCATCCTCCGAGCGCCATGGTGATGGCCACGAGGGTGGCCCCGAGTATGACCATCGAGATCCCCATGCGGATCGGGTGGTACGCGGTGAGGCGCCCGTAGGCGACGCCTGTCATGAAGAGCATGGCGACGGCAATGGCGTTGGAGACGCGCAGAGCCGGCATGGCGCTCTGCATGACGATGAACGGGATCACCACCGGGAAGGTGGACAGGAAGACCAGGAGGAACACCCCCGCCGCGCCGAGCCAGTCGCCTCTCGTCATGCCCGCGCGGGCGGGCGGTTCGGGCAGCCGCGTCAACCGCGCGTGCATCCGGTCGAGCTCCGCCGGCTCGAGCACCGACGCGACGACCGGCGGCAGAGCGGCCGCGAGGAGGGCGCGCGCCCGCTCCGGGCTGGCGGCGGCGCGCACGCTCCGCAATGTCGTCAACTGCCGGCTCCGTTCGGCCAGGCTGCCCATGAGGTACAGGATGGCGTCGATGATGCCCCAGGCCAGGTTGCATCCCAGCGCGCCGACGAGCATCGCGCGCACGTCGTCGCGGCCCGCATCGGCGACGCTCAGCGACCCGGTGAAGGTGAGGACCATGATCAGGCCGAACAGCACCTCGGCCACGCGGTCGACCGGGTCCAGCGCGCGCCTGGACGGCGCCGGAGGGCCCTGCGGGACCGGTCTCGTCAACATGCGGTCGGCTCCAATCCGGATCGTGGCCGCGTCACTGCATGCGGGGCGGCAGCAGGTACAGCGTCATGGCGAACACGGCGTAGACCATCAGCAGCAGGGTCCCGACGAACCACGTCGAGCGGCCGCCGCTGGTGAGCGTCGTCGCGGTCATCGTGGCGACGAGCATCATCAGAACGGCGCCCGGCCAGAACTGCAGGCCCATCGGCGCCGGGCCGAGCACGTAGCTGACCAGCACGAGCACCGGCGCGACGAAGAGCGCGATCTGGGCGGCGCTGCCCAAGGCGATGCCCACGCTCAGGTCGAGCCGGTTCTTGCGTGCCCCGGAGAAGGCCGACGCCATTTCGGCCGCCCCGCCCACCAGGGCCACCACGACGAAGCCCACGAAGGCCGGTGTCATGCCCATCTGCAGCGCGGCGCCCTGCACCGACTCGACGAAGATCTCGCTGACCAGCGCCACCAGCAGCGTGACGCCAGCCAGCGTGGCCAGCGCCAGGCCCATCGGCCATGGCGCTTCCGCGCCGGCGCCTCCGTGCCCGGCGCTGGCGAAGAACTCGCGGTGCGTCTTGAGCGAGAACAGGAGGCCCAGGCCGTAGGTGGCGATGAGCAGGATCGCCAGGCCCACGCTCAACGGCCCCGTGATCGCTGCCACCTCCGGCGAATCGGCGCCGGCGATGGCCGACGGCACCAGCAGCGCGACAGTGGCCAGAAACAGCAGGCTGGCCTGGAGGCGCGCCCCGGCCTTGTTGAACTCCTGCACGTGGTGCTTGAGGCCGCCCAGCAGGAACGACGCGCCGAGCATGAACAGGGTGTTCGCGACGATTGCGCCGGCGATGGACGCTTTCACCAGCATGTACTGCCCGGCTCGGAGGGCGGCGAGCGCGATGACCAGTTCGGTCAGATTGCCCAGCGTGGCGTTGAGCAGGCCGCCGGCCGCGTCGCCCGTCTTGGCCGATACCGATTCGGTCGCGTGGCTGAGCAGCGCCGCCAGCGGCACGATGGCCAGGACCGACAGCGCGAACAGGAGTGTCTCCGCCTCGGGCGCGAGGCGGCTGGCCACGAACACCACGGGAACGAAGGCCAGCAGCCAGAGCAGCGGTTTCTTGCGGATCTCAGCCAACAGTGGCTTCACGCAGACCTCCCGCTGACCTGCTCGCGTACCATCCGGGCCTCGAGCCGCCCCTTGGGCGTCTGCAGCGCGTCTTCGGCGGTGGTCCGCGCAAAGAGATCGAGGAGGCGCGCGATGAGGCCCGTCCACCCCGTCTGGTGGCTGGCCCCGAGCCCGGCCCCGTTGTCGCCGTGGAAGTACTCGTAGAAGAGGATCAGGTCGCGCCAGTGCGGGTCGTCCTGGAACTTCGCACAGCCGCCATACACCGGCCTGCGGCCGTTGGCGTCTCTCAGGAAGCTCCCCGAGAGCCGCCTGGTGAGTTCCGCGGCCACCCCGAAGAGCGTCATCCGGTTGCCGGACCCGGTCGGGCATTCCACCGTGAAGTCGTCGCCGTAGAAGCCGTAGAGGTTGAGGAGCCCCCGGATGATCAGGCCGTTGACCGGCATCCACACCGGCCCGCGCCAGTTCGAGTTCCCGCCGAACATCCCGGTGTTGGATTCCGCGGGAAGGTACTCGACGCGGTACTCCTGCCCGCCCGTATGGAAGACGAAGGGATGGTCGAGGTGGTAACGCGACAGCGAGCGGATGCCGTGGGGGCCCAGGAACTCCTGTTCGTCGAGCATGTACCCGAGGATGCGCTCCAGCTTGCTGCGCGTGATGGGCGAAAGCAGCCGGCGTCCTGCGTACCCCGCGAAGCCCGTGTCGGTCGGCGCGACGTGGGCGACGACCTCCGGGTGGCGCTTCTTGAACAGTTCGATGAGCGCCGTCAGCCTGGGATGCTGCTTTCCGACGTTGGCCTCGAGCACCGTGCTGGCGCAGAGCGGCAGCAACCCGACCATCGATCGGACTTTCAGCCGGAATGCCTCGCCGCCGGGCAGCCGCAAGACGTCGTAGTAGAAGCCGTCCTGCTCGTCCCACATGTCGTCCTGCTGCTCGCCGGCCTTGTCCATCGCGTAGGAGATCCAGATGAAGTTCTCGAGGAACTTGAAGGCGACCTCCTCGTACACCGGGTCATGGTCGGCGAGGATGATCGCCATCTCGAGCATGTTCTGGCAGTAGAAGGCCATCCACGCCGTGCCGTCCGCCTGCTCCAGCGACCCGCCCGTGGGCAACTGGGCGCTGCGGTCGAAGACGCCGATGTTGTCCAGTCCCAGGAAGCCGCCGGCGAAGACGTTGCGGCCCTGGGGGTCCTTGCGGTTCACCCACCAGTTGAAGTTGAGCATCAGGCCCTGGAACGAGCGCTCCAGGAACGGGACGTCCTCCCTGCCGAGGTTCTTCTCGACCTTGTAGAGGAAGAGCGTCGCCCACGCGTGCACCGGGGGGTTCACGTCGCTGAAGTTCCACTCGTACGCGGGCATCTGCCCGTTGGGGTGGCTGTACAGGCTGCGAAGCATGAGCAGGAGCTGCTCTTTGGCGAAGTCGAAGTCCACCAGCGACAGCGACAGCGTGTGGAACGCGAGGTCCCACGCCGCATACCAGGGGTACTCCCACTTGTCGGGCATCGAGATGACGTCGCCGTTCAGCATGTGGAACCACTCGGCGTTCCGGGCCGCGCGCGTTCTGCCGCCGGTGAGCGGATGGGCGTCGTGCTCCTTCAGCCAGCGGTCCAGGTCGAAGTGGTAGTACTGCTTCGTCCAGAGCATCCCGGCGAGCGCCTGGCGGTGGACGCGCCGCTCGTCCTCGCCGAGCGCGCGGGGGGAGATCCGTTCATAGAACTCGTCAGCGTCGGCGATCTTCTGGCGGAACGCGTCCTCGAAGGCGGCGCCGAACGGCTTGCCCGCCGCGCCGGCGGCCAGGCGAAGGCGGATGGTCTCGCAGCCGCCGCCGGGCACCTCGACGATGTAGCGGGCCGCCGCCTTGGTGCCGGTCTTCGCGGGGTTCACGGCGCCCTGCTCGCCCGCGACCACGTAGCGGTGGAACGCGTCCTTCACGTACGGCGTCGCGCTGGACGAACCCCACAGCCGCTCGTTGTTCGTGTCGTTCTCGGTGAACAGCAGCTCCGGCGCGCCGTCGCACGAGAGAGTGAAGTCGCCGAGTTCGGGATGGGACGCGACCACCGCGCCGCGCTCCTCGCGCAGGACCGGTTTGGGGTCTGCGTCTCCCCACGACCACGTGTTCCTGAACCACAGCGTCGGCAGCAGATGCAGGCGGGCGGCCTCCGGGCCGCGGTTGTGGACCGACGCCCGGATCAGGATGTCGTCCGGCCCCGACTTGGCGTACTCGACGAAGACGTCGAAGTACCGGTTGTCGTCGAAGATCCCCGTGTCGACCAGCTCGTACTCGAACTCCTCCCGCGACCGCCTCCCGTTCGTCTCGACGAGGTCCGCGTACGGGTACTCCCGCTGCGGATACTTGTACAAGTACTTCATGTACGAGTGCGTCGGCGTCGAGTCGACGTAGAAGTAGTACTCCTTGACGTCCTCGCCGTGGTTCCCCTGGCTGTTGGTGAGACCGAACATCCGCTCCTTCAGGATGGGGTCGCGCCCGTTCCAGAGTGCGAGGGCAAAGCAGAGGTGCTGGTGGTCGTCCGAGATGCCGGCGATGCCGTCTTCACCCCACCGGTAGGCGCGGGAGCGGGACTGGTCGTGCGTGAAGTAGTCCCAGGCGTTGCCGTCCTGGCTGTAGTCCTCGCGGACCGTCCCCCACTGCCGCTCGCTCAGGTAGGGGCCCCACTGCTTCCACGGAATGCCGGCCTCGCGGGCGTCGTTCAGCCGCTTCTGCTCGGCGCAGTCCTCGAACGAAGGTGTCGATTGCGGTGTCTTGGCAGTCATTCCTGGTGCCTCCCAGGCCACGATGTGAGTTACGCCTCAGGTTTCGCCTTCGATGCACGTACGCCCGCGACCGAGATTCGGCGGCGGCGGAGCGGCCACGTCATCCGCATGATCGGCGCGTGCTAGTACTGGATGAAGTACCGCTGGATCTCCCCGGGGTCCTTCGTCTTGGTCAGCGCCAGGCGCAACAGCACTCTCGACTTCTGCGGATTGAGTCCCATCGACGCCACGAAGGCGAGCGCATCGTCATCGAGTTCGACGTTGCGGCCGACCAGGCCCGTGGCCACACGCGTCGAGCGCACGCACACGACGCCCTTCTTCGCCTGCGCCGCGAGCGCCTTGACGGCCGGCGCCGTCAGGTTGCCGTTGCCCACGCCCGCGATGACCATGCCTTTCGCCCCGGCCGCGGCGGCCGCGTCGATGAGCGCCCCATCCATGTTTTCATGGGCCATGATGATGTCCACGCGCGGCAGCGCCGTGACGCCGTCGAGCGAGAACTCCGACTCGAAGGTGTGTCTGCCGACGGGCCCGCGGTAGAACTCGGCGGCCCCGTACGCCACGGTGCCGATCAGGCCGCGCAGCGGCGACATGAAGGTCTGCACAGCCGTGGTGCTCGTCTTCGTCAGCGACGACGCGCCGTGGATCCAGTCGTTGATGACGACGAGCACGCCGCGCCCCACGGCGTCCTGGTTGGCGGCCACCGCCACGGCGTTGAAGAAGTTGAGCGGGCCGTCGGCCGACAGCGCCGTCGACGGCCGCATCGACGCCGTCATCACGACGGGCTTCTTCGACTTGACGACGAGGTTGAGGAAGTAGGCCGTCTCCTCGATCGTGTCGGTGCCGTGCGTGATGACCACGCCCGCGACGTCGGGCATCGCCACCAGCTCGTTCACGCGCTTCGCGAGCTTCAGCCACACCTCGTCGTTCATGTCCTGCGAGCCGATGTTCGAGATCTGCTCCCCGCGCAGGCTGGCGAGCTTCTTCGCCTGCGGCACGGCGGCGAGCAGCTGCTCGACACCCACCTGGCCCGAGGCGTAGCCTGCCTGCACATCGCTGGCGGCGGCGCCCGCGATCGTGCCGCCCGTGGCGAGCACGACGATGGTCGGCAGGGCCGGTTTCGCCTGCGGCGCGGCCGCCCGGAGATCTCCTGGCGCAATCAGAAGCACGCACACGACGAGCGCGATGACCGTGGCTAGTCGCTTCAACATGATGAGGTCTCCTACCTGGTCAGCATGACGATGACGGGGCCCCACGCGGTCAGCAGGATGTTGCCGATCGCGTACGGCACGGTGTAGCCGAGGACGGGAAGCTTGCTCTCGGCTTCGTCCTGGATCGAGCGCAGCGCGGCGGTGACGGTGCCCGCTCCCGAGCAGGCACCGAGCAGAATCACGGGGTTCATCTTCAGGACGTATTGCCCGAACAGCAGCGCGGTGATGTGCGGCGTCACCGCGACGACGAACCCCACGAGAAGCAGGCTCGGCCCCATCTGCCGGAGGCCGGCGACGAAGCTCGGGCCGGCGCTGAGGCCGACCACGCCGATGAAGACGGCGAGCCCGACCGTGTCAAAGACCCAGAGGGCGGGCTCTGGAATCCGCCCGAACGTCGGCCTGACCGACCGCAGCCAGCCGAACACCAGTCCCATGATGAGCGCGCCGCCGCTCGCCGTCAGGCTCAGCGGCAGCGTGCCGACCATGAGCGTCAGCGATCCCAGCAGCCCGCCGGCCAGGATGCCCAGGCCGACGAAGACGACGTCCGTCTCGCTCGACGGCCGCTCGATGTAGCCGAGCGCGCGGCCCGCCCGTTCGACGTCCGACCTCGCGCCGGCAAGGCGGAGCAGGTCGCCGCGGTTCAGCACGGTGTCGGGTGCGAACGGGATCTCCTCTCCGCCGCGCACGAGTGTCAGCAGCACAATGCCCCGGCCGTGTTCCGCCGCGAGCTCCTCGAGCGTGAGATCGGCGAGTCGCTTGTTCGTGAGCACGACGTCCATGGCCGCGACCGGAAAGTCGAGCAGTTCCCGGTCTTCTACCTCGGCACCCACCGACGCGGCGTTGGCCAGCATCACGTGCCGCCGGGCGCCGAGGACGACCGCGTCGCCCGGCCGCAGGATCGTGCCTGGTCCCGCCTCGGCGATCACGCCGTTCTGCCTGACGCGATAGACGAACACGCGCGCCGGGGCGAAGGACCGCTCGACCTCCGCGACGCTCCGGTGTGCCGCGGGGCCGCCCTCGCCGATCCGCAGCGCGCGAAGGTCCCACTCCCGGTACGCCGACTGTCCGCCTGGTTCGGGCCGCTTCCCCGAGGCCATCGACGCTTCCAGCTTTCGGCTCTCGGCCTTCAAGTCGACTTTCAGCAGTCGCGGCGCGAGGCTCGAGAGGAACCATACGACAAAGCCCGTGCCCACCAGGTAGCTCACCGCGTACGCCACGGGGATGTTGTTCAGCTGGCGCTGCTTCTCTTCCTCCGGCAGGTCGAGCCGTTCGATGGTCTGCCCGGCCGTGCCGATGACGGTTGATTCCGTGAAGGCCCCGGCCATCAGGCCGGCGGCCGTGCCGCTGTCGTACCCCATGATCTTCGCCGCCGTCACGGTCGTGACGAGGCTTGTGACGCACAGCACGATGGTCAGCGCCACCTGCGGGCCGGCACTCTTCTTCAGGCCCCGGAAGAACTGCGGCCCCACCTTGTAGCCTGTCGCGAACAGGAACAGGTCGAAGAACACCACCTTCACGAGCGGGTCCACCTCGATGTCGAGCTGGCCGATGACGACGCCGGCCAGCAGCGTGCCGACGACGTTGCCCAGGCTGAACGAGCCGATGCGGATGCGCCCGATGACGAAGCCCACGGCGAGCGTCAGGAAGATTGCCAGCTCGGGGTTGTCCCGAAGTGCCGAGACGACGAACGCCATCTGCGACTCCTATCGCCGGCGACCGCCGCCGGCCCGCATGCCGCCGCCTCGGCTCATGCTGCCGCCGCTCGGGCGATAGCTGCTCGCCGACCCGCCGCTGTAGCCGCCAGCGCGAGCGGCGCCGGCGTTCTGCGTCCGCGTGGCGCCTTCGGAACGGGCGCGAGCGTCTCGGTTGAGCTGGTCGACGGTCCCGCGGTCCATGCTGCTGACACCCGCGCCAGCCTGTCCGGGGCGTTCAGTCGTGGTCGGGCGCGTCGCGGCCGTCGTACCGGCACCGGCAGCGGCCCGGTCGCGGGCCTGGGTAGCTGCCTGGGTGCCTGACCCGACACCCGTCTCCGGTCTGTCAACGTCGCTCCAGCCGCCGCTGCCGTCCGACTTCTGCCAGCTGTCGCCTGATTTCTTGTAGACGTTGCCGTCGCGGCCGGCGTAAACGTCGCCGCTGCCCGTGCGGGCAATCGTGCTGCCGCCGGGCCCGGGCGTGTTGCGTGAGATGGCCTCGCCACCCCCGCTGCCCTGGGTCACGCGCGTCGTGGTACCGGTGCGGTTGTTCGTGACGCGGGCCGTCTGGGCCCACTGGTCACCGCGCTGCACGGACGTCGATCCCCAGCTACCATAGACACTGGAGCCCTGCCGCGTCTGGGCGTAGGTGCCGGTCCTCGGGTTGTAGGCCTGGCCCGCGCCCCTGGCGCCGTACGGCCCCCACGCCGCGGCGCCGCGGGAATATGTCCCGGTTGTGGGGTTGT
>Ga0105096_10000440_pt1 | contig 14288 bp, 9 predicted proteins | sample PPLLak3cmMay2015_FD_87036 | JGI IMG/M metagenome (GOLD analysis project Ga0105096, IMG submission 87036) | Freshwater sediment microbial communities from Prairie Pothole Lake near Jamestown, North Dakota, USA - PPLs Lake P7 Core (1) Depth... | ecosystem: Environmental > Aquatic > Freshwater >... | reverse complement strand
TGGCCGTATTTGTTGCCCCCGTATGGAAAGAAAGCTTTGGCCAAGTGTCCTCCTTTGCCATGGGAATGGAAATTCCGGTGGCAGGTTACCATGTTGGCGCTTTACCTGAAATTTTTAATAGTGATCGATTCTTGGGACACAGTCGAGAAGAACTTGCGGACATCATTATCGATCTGCTGGACAACAGGGAAAAAAGACTTGAAATAGGGACGGAAAACAGGAAGCGGGCTGTCAACCATTTTTCTCTTGAAGCCATGATCAGGCAGTATGACCTGTTGTATCAAAAATTACTCAACCGTTAATTTGAATTTTGTTTCTATGAAATCATTAAAAATACTTATTCCTGTTCATGTCTTTTTCCCCCGGCATTTTTACGGTACGGAAACCTATACGTTAGAGCTGGCCAAACAATTCATGGCGCAAGGACATAGGCCTGTGGTCCTCACCACCACTCCCTTTGGAGAACCGGGTTCGGGAAAAGAGTATGAGCAATATGAATTCGATCAGGTTCCGGTTTATAGTATCGACCTTAACATGAAGCCCCATAACCGGTTCAAGCATACCTATTACCGTAAAGACCTTTATGCACTTCAGAAAAAAATCATTGCCGGCATCAGTCCGGACATAGCTCATGTGACTCATTTGATCAATCATTCTTCATCGCTGCTTGAAGTGTTGCGTGATTTGAAAATTCCAACGGTTGCCACTCTGACCGATTTTTTTGGTATATGTTTCAATAACAAACTCGAAGGATATGACGGTACCCTATGCCGGGGACCTAATCGCAATTCGACCAATTGCCTGGCCTGTTATTTTCGTACGGTTGGCATCCGGAACCCCAATAGGCTGATTGCGGCAATTGCAGGAAAAAATGATTTTTTGCTCCGGTTTGCCGTAGCGATTTTGTTTTATGTGACACAAATTCCGGGGTTTCAAAAAAATTCAATGGCTGGTCATGTTCTGGATGTTACCAGCAGGCTTAGGGTGTTACGTTATCTTTACGGGGTCTATAACAAGATGGTCGCCCCTACGGATTTTCTTCGGGATGCTTATGCTGAAAATCGCTTTTTTCCAGACCGCCTGAAAAAAATTAATTTCGGAATCAACCTGAAAATGGTGGCCGATTTTTCCAAACCAAAAATTAAAAATCATGCTCATGTCCGTTTCGGATATATCGGACAGATTGCACGACATAAGGGTGTTGATTTATTGATTAAAGCCTATGCAGGGATTAAAAACAACAACAAGTCTCTGGTTATTTACGGGCCTTTTGACCAGGATCACAAATATATGGAAGAACTAAAAAGGCTGGCTCGCGGGGTTGACCGGGTGGAATTCAGAGGTACATTTGCTCAGCAGGAACTGGGGAAGCGTCTTTCCGAAATGGATTTTCTGGTCATTCCCTCACGATGGTACGAAAACAGCCCCCTGGTTCTTTTGTATGCCCTTGCCACCAGGACTCCCGTAATTGTCACGGATGTCAAAGGATTAAGCGAATTTGTAACCCATGATGTCAATGGTTACACATTCAAAAAGGACAATGTCGACCATCTAAAAAAAATTATGCAGGATATCCTCGATGCCCCCGAAAAGATCAGCCGGCTTTCTGAGAAAGCAACCTATACAAAAGATGTTTCAGATCATGCCGGTGAAATACTTGAATTGTATAATTCTATCCTGCCAAAATAATTTGTATTGATCATTGATCCGTGAAAATTCTTTATGTGACCCATCAATTTCTTCCGGATTATGTTGCCGGAACCGAGGTTCTGACATGGCAGACAGCCAGAGAGTTTGGGCGCCGCCGGCATGACGTTTTTGTCTTTACCGGTTTCAAGGCGACAAGTGCTTTGGAGTGTCGAACACCGTGCGATTATTACGAATATGACGACATCCCCATTTACCGGGTTCTTTATTATCCGGGTAGTACACCCGGCCTTCAAAATCCAATGCGGGATGAATACCTTAATCCCGTGGCTTATGACTGTTTCACAAAAGCCATCAATGCCATAAAGCCTGATATAGTTCACTGTTATCATCTTCACCGCCTTTCGGTTACCATGGTTGACCTCTGTAGTAGACTCAGTATACCGGTGGTTTTTACGGCTACCGACTACTGGATGCTTTGCCCCACCTGCCAGCTTCTGCTCAAAAACGGTAGCTTATGCAAAGGGCCTGATAGGCATATGACCAATTGTTTGAAGCATATGGCTGCCTTGGCGGGCAAAAGCAAAATTTTATCCAAAATGCCCGATTGGCTCCTGTCCATTTTAATGAAAATGGTTAAATCCGACTTGCTAATTACCAAAGGATATGGCCCCTTGGTGGATGCACTTCTGAAAAGACCCCGGACTATTCGGGAGGCAATGGACATGGTGGACCGAATACTGGTACCCACTGACTTTATGAAACAGCTGCTTTCCGGATTCGGTATTGAAACCGGAAAAATTATTCAAATTCCATTTGGTGTTCAATATCAGCCGGTATCCGCTGTTTCCGAAGCAAAGGGGCAACAGCTGAGAATCGGTTTTATCGGCACCTTGTATGATCACAAAGGGGCTCATGTCCTATGTGAAGCGATCCGCCTGGTGCCACGGGATTTATCCCTGACGGTGAGAATCTATGGCTCCGAAAAATTGTTTCCTGATTATGTCAAAAAATTGAAGCAAATTGTGAAAGACGATTCCAGAATTTGTTTTGCCGGAACTTTTCCTCCGGACTGGTTGCAAAATATTCTTTGTGATTTGGATGTGTTAATTGTTCCTTCATTGTGGTATGAAAATACCCCCCTGGTGATTCATTGTGCCCAGGCGGCTCGGGTTCCGGTGGTAGCTTCGGATCTGGAGGGGCTGAATGAGTTGGTGATCGACGGAGAAAACGGTTTTCTTTTTGAAAGGGGAAACCCGGAGCAACTTGCAAAAATTATCGAAAGGCTTTGCCTTGATCGTCATCTGGTGGCAAATATGAGCAAAAAAACCAAGCCGCCGATGTCCATGACTGCCTATGGGGATCGGCTTGAAAAGATATACGGGGAAATTTTATAATAAAGAGCAAATAACGCTTGTGCAGATAACTCAGCATCTGCAATAGGATGTGTGGATAAAATCGTAGCATTGAATACTTGGGAATTTTAATGTTTACTGTGGCTAAAAATCTAATGTTAAGAATTTGGGCCCATCGTCAGACCATATGGATGATGATTGAAAGGGATTTTAAGGCAAGGTATGTCGGTTCCGCGGCAGGCCTGCTGTGGTCTGTCATTCATCCCTTGATGATGGTGGCTATCTACAGCCTAATTTTTTCGCTGGTTTTCGGCAGAAAAGTGGGGGAGACCCCTTTTTCACTCTGGCTGTTTTGTGCTTTGCTTCCTTGGATTATGTTCAGTGAGATTTTGAAAAGTTCCGTTGGGGTTATTGAAAGACACAAGAATCTGATCACCAAAACACCCTTTCATGCGGAAATTCTTCCCCTTGTCATTATCGGGACTTCCATTGTGGGACATCTGATCGGTTTTGCCGTGCTGATGGTATTGCTGCTGATTTTCAGGCAGCCCTTGGGTTGGTATGGTTTTACCATTCCCTTTTACATGATCTGCCTGGTGTTTTTTTCCATGGGGCTGAGCTGGATAATTTCATCACTCAATGTATTTATTCGTGATGTGGGCCAGATAATGAACGTTGTTTTGCAGTTATGGTTTTACCTGTGCCCCATTATTTATCCATCGACAATCATTCCTGAACAATACCGGTTTTTGCTCAGGCTCAATCCCATGTACTTTATTACCGAAGGTTATCGGCGGGCTCTGGTATATAACGAAGGCATTCCTGTGGTGGATTTTTTGTATTTTGCTTTTTTGACCGTTGTTTTTTTTCTTTCCGGGGGTTGGATTTTCAGACGTTTGAAAACCCAGTTTGCAGAAATACTTTAGCATGAATAGATATCAAATCATCGTTTCCAATATATATAAAAAATTTAAAATTTATAAGTCTCCCAGGGATCGTCTCAAGGAGACCCTGTCTTTGACCCGGAAAAAATATCACCGGGATTTCTGGGCCTTGGAGGACGTTTCTTTTTCCGTCAAAACAGGACATACCATGGGTATTCTGGGAATTAACGGAAGTGGAAAAAGTACCCTTTTAAAAATCATATGCGGCTATTTGATGCCTACCTCCGGCTCTATTCAGGCCCAGGGAAGAATCGCTTCAATTCTCGAACTGGGAACCGGATTTAACCAGGATTTTACGGGAAAGGAAAACGTGATTCTATACAGCGGCCTGATGGGACTTTCCCGGAGTCAGGCCATGGAAAAGTTGCCGCAGATCGAGACATTTGCCGATATCGGAGATTTTTTTCAAAGGCCTATTCGCTTGTATTCCAGCGGTATGACCGCCCGTTTGGCATTTGCCTGTACTATCCATATGGAACCGGATATTCTCATCATCGATGAGGCCCTAGCAGTGGGAGACGCGGCTTTTAAGCACAAATGCATGAATCGGATCAGAAAACTCCAGGAGCATGGGGTGACTATCTTGTTTGTAAGCCATGATATCGGGGCTGTCAAAAGCCTCTGCCATGAGGCCATGATGCTGGAAAGGGGCCGAAAGGTTATGGAGGGCAATGCTGAGGATGTGGCCAATTTTTACCACGCTACCCTGGCCAGAAACGAACAGGAAAAGATTTTAAAAAAAACAGAGCAAAAAAAAGATGAATCAAATACTTGTCAAAAAAAAGAGGGCGGCCCGGTTATCGGCAGAACAGGCACCGGAGAAATAAGAATTGATGAAGTGCTCATAACCGATGTCCGGGGGCAACTTTTAAAGCATGTGGAGTTTAACCAGAAAGTATGCATTTCAACTACTTTTACCGCTTCCACACCATGCAGACCCATGGTTTTCGGATGCTTGATCCGGGATTGCTACGGAATCGACATGATGGGAACCAATACGACTGTGGAAAATATAGAATTGCCGGTACTTGAGCAAGGAGAGAGCTGTACTGTTCAATATCTGATGAATCTCCCCCTGGCAAAAGGCAGTTACAGCATTACCGTGGCATTAGGCCATGATCCCGACAGGCATTTTTTTTATGACTGGTGGGATAATGCCTGTGTTTTTGAAATGCTTCCCCCGAAAGACCGCAAACTGGTTAACTGTAAATTTCATTTACCCATAGACATCAAAATCCGGAAAAATGTCCGATGATTATGCCTAAAAGTTTACCGCTGGTTACCGTTGTTATTGTCAATTGGAATGGAAAAAATGTCATAATGCCCTGTTTAGAAGCGCTTAGGAACCAGACTTTCAAGTTTTTTCGAACGGTTCTGGTGGATAATGGTTCCCAGGACGGGTCTGTGGAATATGTCAGAGAGCATTTCCCGGAAGTCCATGTGATTTCGCTTCCCGAAAATCATGGATTTAGCGCGGCAAACAATATGGCTCTGAGGTCTGTCGATACCAAATACGCAGCATTGTTAAACAATGATGCGGTGTCCGACCCCGACTGGCTGGCAACTCTGGTTCATGCCCTTGAAAAAACTCCCGAAGCAGGCTTTGCCGCCTCTAAAATACTTTGTTTCCATTGCCCGGACTATCTTGACAGGGCAGGGGACGCTTATACCATTGCGGGTGCCGGGGCTTTAAGAGGACGTGGACGTTTGTCGCGGGAATTTGAGCGGGAGGAATATATCTTTGGGGCTTGTGCTGCTGCTGCCATCTACCGTATGGAGATGTTAAGGGAAGTGGGTTTTTTTGATGAAAGTTTTTTTCTTCTTTATGAAGATGTTGATTTGAGTTTCAGGGCTCAACTCATGGGTTACCGGTGTATTTTTGTTCCCGAATCCAAGGTCTTGCATATGGTCAGCCATAGCATCGGGCGGGATTCTTATAAATCCGTATATTACGGGCATCGAAATCTGGAATGGGTTTATATTAAAAATATGCCGTCCCGGCTAATTCTTAAAACCTTTTTTTTTCATCTGGTCTACGTGCTGGTTTCCCTGCTTTTTTTCACGGTAACCGGAAAATTAAGACCATTTGTTAGAGCCAAGGTGGATGCCTTAAAAAATATGCCCAAAATCTTAGAAAAAAGAAAATCCATCCAAAAAAATAAAAGGGCAGATGATGCATATCTTTGGAGGTTATTGGATCAGGAACGGTTTTTTCTCAGGTGGTTTTCCAGAAAATCAATTCGTCATTGAGTATTTATGATGATATAGCATGAATATGAGCCGGCTATAGGCTATAGGTCGTATCCGAAGGTTATCAAAGGTTCCTGAAAGACACGGTTGCACAAACTGAGCAATTCCGGGCTCAATTCCTGACGAAATCTTTGGAGAGATGCTTTTCCGCAACTGGTTGTTTTGTGATTTTCCTGGCTTTTGGGCGCTGTTTTTCCGGCATTTTTAATGACCTCCCCTACCACGGCCGATGATGCGTCAATCCCAAGATGGCTGAAAAGGCTTATTAGAATGGATTCGGTATCTTGTATCAAATCTTCGTACCGAACCAGGACAGAAGATGCCTTCCGTTTTTTCCAGGCATCCATCAGTGCGTTGGCTCCACCTGCAAGGGCTTGGGAAATGTAATCTTCATCAGTGGAAAACTGATCCCTCCCAAATGCCTGAAACCCTCTTTTTTGGTTAAAAGCCCTGATTGAACAAAACATGTCTCTGAAGTCCCTGGTCAAGACTATTTCCTTAGCGCCCGGCAAAAGATCTATCATGGCATCGGTAAAAGCGTTGGGGAGTAGTTTCTCGCTGAAAAAGCGAGCATTGGGTTTATGTTGAATCCTCGCAACATTATCATAATGCCTTTCCAGGCTTCTTGTACAGAAATTAAAAAGGTCTTGCGTATAGTTGCCGTCAAACCACGGGACTATTTCGGGGTACAATGCATGATGAAGCGGGGTTGCTTTTTCATCACCCATAATCCACGCCGGATTCTCAACATTGTAAGCCGCCACGGGAAACACCCAGCTTTTGGGGTGGCTGAAACTTAAAAACATCTGTAACCAATATGAAGCATACCGGGCTTCCACCTGAAAAGGCCGATATACGCTTATCTTAGGGTGTGCCCCCAGAAGACCCAGCAAAAATGTGCTTCCCGTGCGTCCAAGGGTGGTTATAAACAGTGGATTAATGTCCATTTCCCTTTCGCAGGTCAACACTTTTCTTTCCCCCGTTATCTGGAACAGCTTGATTTTTCCAACCTCGGGTGACATGGCAAACCCCTCGATCTCAAAGCGACGGGAAAGGAAAAAAGGATTGACATACTCGGCAAATCCAAGATGATCATTTGCCGATGATAAATTGAAATGTTTGACCACATCCGGGCGGCTGATCTCTACCGGTATCGATAGCAGATGATCCCCGTTGGAAAAGATTTCAACCGTATTGAAGCTAATGTTTTTTCCCACAATCCACCCTGAAAAACCAAAGGGTTTATTTTTAAAAGTTTCGGAAGACGAGGGATGATCGATATGAAAATCGCACAGATGCATGATTTCAGAGGTATATTTTTTAAAAGATAGGATTCGGACCGAATTTGTCATGTTCTCAAAGCCTTTTTCCGAAAAACAGCAGCGGTCCTGAACGGTCTTTAGACCAGACTTTACGGCCTGGCTTTGGGTTTCTTTTTTTGGTGTTGCCACCAAAATGTCCTGAAAATCGTGAATGGTGCCTTTGTAAATGGCATCGATCCGAAACCAATTTTCCCAATGCTTTTGCAAATAGCCGGTCGAAATAAAAGTTAAAGCGGGTTCATATACCCGGCTTTTGAGCTTAATAAACAGTTTTTCGGCAGCTTTTTTAATCTTTTCTCCAATGATTTGGTAGTTTTCTCGCTTTATGGTTTTGGAAACAAAGACGTGACGGTTTTGTTCAAATTCCTTTCGGGCCTTTTTTGATGCATGGTTATGGTTCGGTGTTAGGCCGATACATTCCGGATCTTTTTGAATTTTCGTTATAGTTTGTGCTCCATATAAAGGAATAAAGACCGACCCGCTGTCGGAAGTAAGCCGGTGTAACTCCTGAATCAACAACTTTTGCACAGGCCGGCTTAAGAAGGTAAAAACGGAAAGGACAATGACTGCATCGAACTGATTGTCTGAAAAGGGAAGCCCAACTTTAGTATCTATTTTAACTGCATGAACAAATTGAAGATGATTGGTGATCCATTCAATATTTTCTTCGTTTCCGTCGCAGGCGGTAATTTTTCCGGAATGTCCCTTCAAGTATCGAAGCAATATTCCGCATCCACAATTAAGCACCAATATATTTTTAAATTGACCAAAATTTTTCCCGGAAGCCGAAACCAGGGCTTTATATATCTCAGCACCGTGATCGGCGAAAACCTTTTTATCACAAATTCCGTATGCCTTTTGCATTAAATGAGCAGGTGGAAAAGGAGCCGCAAAAGCCGCCAGGTTTTCATCTTCGAAAATTCCCTTACGATTGATCCAATACCACTTATCCGGTGAAAATCCATTTTCCAATGGTCGATTCTTTTCTTCGCCAGCCAAATTATAACTCCTCAGTGTTAGGATACATCATGAAATTACGGGCTTCATGATGATTTTTGTATTTTGATCAGCAGTCTTTTGCCGTTCCAATCCCTTGGCCCCTTACCAATATCCAGAAAATAACCATTGTTGTAAATACATATTCCTATTGCGTGAGATTTTTCATAAACATCTTTGATTATGTGGATTGTATCAAGCCAGATGATACCCTGTCCGACCGTGTCTAAGAATTTATTTCGCTTTGATTGATAATAATCGGCCACATCGAGTATTTCTCCTCTTGCATCAATAAAATGAACGGCCACTTTCATGGAAAGTACCATATCTTTTTCGGCTTTCCACACAAGATACAATAAGTTTTCCTTTTCAGTTAGTTCAAAATTTGCACCCAACAAAATCAGTTTGTCACCAAATGGGACATGCCGATATGGTTCATCGGACTGACTGAAAAAGGTTTCGGCTTCGGACATGCTGATTCGTTGAATGGCCGGAGTGGTTTTTGCAAAAAAAATAACCGGAAACATAAGTGTCGAGATGATGACAACAATGAACAGCAATTTGACATATGAAAATCTGTCCCCGGGTTTTTGCTTTTCTCTGTTTGTTGAAACAAAGGTTCCAATGCCGATGATCGCTTTTCTGAAAGGTTTTTCAACAGCATACCACATCAGGTAAGATCCGGTGATCAAAATGGCCCAAAAATAAATATAGGAAAAAAAGCCCGGAAATTTATCAACAGGTGCAATCCAGCTTTTATAAAATCTGATCAAAATCTGGTGGAGCAAATATACGGAAAAGCTAATCTCTCCCAACATCACAAACATTTTTCCGGAAAGCATTCGGGAAAGGTGCCCCTTCTCAAGTGCAAAAAAAAGAATCATGGCAGCAAAACCAAAAACATTGAGGATCCCATTATCTATCCAGGCGGTCAGAGCCTTACCTGCCAGAGGTTCAACAATGGACTGAACGGGCCGATTCAGGGCCATTACACCCAATACGGCAAAAACAATCATGCATTCAAGCACTGTGGCATGTGTTAAAGCAGGATTATACTCCCTTTTGAGCCTATCATAAAAAAGAGCGGTACACATACCGGCTGTAAATTCGAATAGTCGAACGGTCGGGTGGATATTCAGCAACCCTAAAAGCCCGATTTCCGGACCTTTTCCCTCCGGAAGCCTCAACAGGGTGCTGATTGCCACAAAAAAAATAGAAATCAAAAAAGTGACTGTCAGCTTGATTTTCCAATTCTGTTTCAGGTTAAACAACAAAAGAGGAAACAGAAGATAAAAGGCAAGCTCAGCGGAGATACTCCAGGAGACGGCATTAAAAGACCAGAAGTATTCCTTGACTGGAATCCACGCTTGAAACATGAAAAAATTGGCCAGGAATTTAAAATAAAATTGAAAATTCCTCTGGTTATCTATTGCGCCAGGCAGGTCATGATGATTGAATAAAAAAAAAGCCAACATCAGGGTAACGACATGAAGCGGCCAGATACGCGCAATTCGGGCAATATAAAACTTTTTTATCTCTTCACGGGAGTCAAAACATTTATAAACATAGGTGAGAATAAATCCAGATAAGACAAAAAAAAAGGAGACTGCCTGGTATGTGGGCAAATACCTGTTGATATCGGTTCCGATGCCAAAAAAACCCTGAGTGTGGTGAACCACGATCAGTGAGGCAGCAAAAAATCTTAGAGAGGTCAGCGGGTTTAACTTTTCAACGCTCATGGATATTGTTCTTTGAGCCATTTCCACGTTGCTCGTATTCCCGATTCAAGAGAACTGACAGGCCTCCATCCCATCTCATGCCCGGCTTTTCCGATATCGAGGGCAATTTCCGGTACATCCAGGTTTCGATGATTTTCAAAAACCACTGTCGGTTTTTTTTCTGTAACCGAAGCGATCACTTCAAGCAAATGCCTTATCGTGCATGATTGTCCACTTCCAATATTGTAAATTTTTGAAGGTGTTTGATTTTCAATAACATGGACAAATGCTCCTACCATATCCCTGACATAAATAAAATCTCTGGCGACAGAGCCGTCACCCCATACATGGATCGGTAAGTTTTTTAATACCTTCCCCAGAAAAACGGCGACCGCGCCCTGAACACCATCGATCTTCTGACGTTCTCCATATGGATTTCCAAGCCTCAGTACCGTGTAGTCCAGACCGTAAAGATGATAAAAAAGATGAAGGTATTTTTCAACTGTTAATTTGGTGATTCCATAGGAGCAGAGGGGATCGGTTGGATGAGTTTCACTGACCGGGACCTTGTTGGGTATTCCATAGACCGTGCCTCCTGATGAAGCAAACACTACTTTTTTTACTCCCAATTTTAAGGCGGTTTCAAGCAAAAAAATGTTGCCTTTGATATTACTTTCCACATCATAGATCGGATTGTCGTTGGAAGATCCCGGAAGTGTCGTACATACCAGGTTTACCGCAACATCGATACCATGCAATGTTGCTATTATATCCCTGACATTATTGAAATCGCCATGATACACTTCGATATGGTTAATATGTCGACTCAGGTTCGACATGTTTATGTTGGGTCTGTCAAAAACCCTTAGGTGATGTCCTCTTTCAATAAGGGCATCCAGGATATGTGAACCGATAAAACCGGCTCCTCCCAGTATTAGGCATTTCATGGTCTATCCCCAAAGATTGTAATTATTCGGCTTTGAAATTTTCCGGCATCAGAATTATTTTTTCAAATTTTTAAGCACGCAAGACTCTGCTCTGACGAACTCCCTTGAACAAAACAGATTCAATTCGGGTGTAATAAACTGTGTCCGAGTTGAAAAACACAGCAGAGAAAATAGCATCGACAAAAGAAGCTAAGATATTCGCTTTAAATAACCTTTGGGATTGTAGGTCAGCAAATACCGTTCCCGTGATTCATCTTGAACAAAATTCGGGTGGTTTTTTAAAAATTCTTCAACAGCATCAAGGGGTCCGGAGGTGTCAAACCCCAGTCCGTCTCCATAATGAAATAAATCGACTATACCGTCTTCAACAATAAAATAGTTTTCCAGGCTCACAAAAGGCGAATAATTGAGCAGATCCTGATACACCTGATTTTTCTTGTGGCCCCCGTCCTGAATTACCATCACCTGTTTACCCCGACACAAACACTCAACCTGATCCACCACCTGAGGATCCGAGCTGTTTCCGGTAATTAGTTTCACACGATCATGTTCAAGCCGGTATTCAGACCGATCCAAATCTATTGAAATGACCATTCCATGCCTGAGAAGCTCGAAAAGATCCGCAAAATACCGCGTGCTGCCTCCGAATTTGCTGCCGATTTCGATCAGGATGTCAGGACGAGTTTCGTAAATGATTTCCTGGTAAATCCAGGCGTCCAGAACATTTTTCCACACAGGAAGACCCATCCATGAAACTTTGTCAAAAACGATTTTTTTCTGATGGTAAATCAACCAATTACGAAGGGACATGCCGTATTTTTTTTGATACGATTTTCTTCTTAAAGATTTCCTGGAGATTTTAAAATTCAGAAAAGCAGTGATTGTTCGGGAAAGCAGGTTTTTAAAATTCATAAGTTTTATGATTGCGCGATGATTTAATAAAATCCCCCCGACCCCCCACTTTTTATTATTGTGCCATATAATATCAATTCTAAACAATCATGAAATAAATGCAAAGTAAGTAAAAAGAACTCATAATGCCCGAATGATCATTCCATAAAGGAATTGAAAGTCAAAAATATAGCTAACAGAAAGAAGCATATAGAGTTAAAAGAAGTATGGAGAAAAAACCGGCAAAAGGCAAGAACAAAATAGGTAAAAGAACACAAAAAAAAATGAAATAACCAGACTCCTTCCATGCTTAAATGATTTTAATCGCTGATCAGAATCTTTGACAAACTCAAGAAATCAGCTATAATATTAGGATTATATTAGCATACAAGGTCGGCCGGTAATTTTAGCAACATATGAAATCTATGAGTTACTTCTAAAAAATTCGGGTATGTAATACTGGGTTTCGGCCTTTGCCCGAATGGTGATTCGAACTTTTTGAGAAGAAAAATATATGATCTGTTTTTAATCAACCTGAGCATGGAGTTTTCATATCAATTAAGGGTTATGAAATTTAATTTTCGCTCCGTCATATTATTTGACCGCCGGGACCATGTCCTGCTCGGAATCGTCAATAGCGTTATGACTGCTGAAAAACCCCTGGAAAGCAGCGAGCGTCGTTTTTTTCCGTATTTACATCCCCGGGGTATCAAAGAAATGGCTGAATCCAGGGGAATCCGTATTGCACATGCGGCTATTCATGTCTTGAAATCCATGGAGGTAGGAAAGTTTGAGGACCGCCTGAGTGCGTTGAGGTGTCTTCGGGACGAGGTTTTAAACGCTACAACCGGTCCGCTTCCTAAAAATACGGCAAGGGTGCTTTTGCAGATTATGAAAGAGATGATCAGGGCTCACGGAAATTATGTGCGTCAACTGGAATTGGCCCATGATTTTCGGATCACCGCTACTGGAAAACCCCGCATTGTTCGCAAGCAGCTGCAACAGTACCATCTTCTTGAAATGCCCGAGCAATGGAACCAGGTTTCATTTGATGACCATGTTCATGATATCAACACCAAAGGGCGTAAATCTTCCACTCATTTGATCATGGATGCCTGGATCAAAGGCATTCGCAGGCTCAGGGTCATTTATTACAACTATATTGAACCCCGGTCCGCAGCCGAACTTCTCGAGGCCGCGGAAATCATGGGAATTGGGGTAAGAGTGGGCATCGAGTTTTCAGCGTCGTTTAGAGAACGATTTGTCAAGCTGATCTGGGCCCCGAGGGGGTTTCATGATTCACAGGCTTTTCTGTGTTTTTTAGCTGAAGAGCAGGTTCAGAAACTTATGTTAGAGGGCAAGCAGGTCTCACGATATCAGCAAAAATATGTTCTGGATGTTCTTGCAAAATTCAACGAGGTTCACCGGTTCGACATTAATCAGGAATATGGAATTTGTTTAGCGCCGCTCAATGAAAGAGAGTTTCTGATTTCTGTCGGTGCCGGGCAGGCTTCTTTAATTCATCTGGCCATGTTTATTCACAACAAAATGCTCGAATTGATGAAAGAAAAGGTCCTGATTTTTCAAAAAGCAGCCGAAAAGGCCACACTTGAAGAACTCAATGACATGAGGTTTTTGATTGAGCAAATGAATAGTCAGGATGTGGACGCGATCCTGGAAAAGTATCTTTATCCATCAAGAAATCCTGAATTACCTGATCCTGAAAAAGTCAATGATGCTTCGGATATTCCGCCTTTGCTTCGATTAACTCCCCGGGAGCTTTTAATCCGACTTGGTCTGCTGAGGTCCGGATACCGTGTTACCTTGAATTTAAGCGACCTTTGCCTGGAAGACGTCATTGAGTTGCTCTATGATTGCGAAGGCATTATCACCCGTCTGGAAATTTTTAATCTGAAAGACTATGTTTCGGGAAAAACCGCCCATATTTCTTCAATCAGCGCCCTTCAAACGGCCATTAATGAGGGAAATGTGGTTGCCATCAAACGCATTATTCGTCAAACGATCGATCGTTTGGATTCATCGAAAGATAACAATAAGGCCGAACGGATTGAAAAGTTGACGACCATTCTGCATGATATTGATACCCTGAAGAATCTTTATGCGGGGACCTTATTGAAATCACGCATCGGAAGTGATTCCACGGGACATTCCCCCAAAGTTCCCGGCATGGGCCTGGCCGTCATCGAAACACTTCCTG